>Ga0209049_1000224_pt1 | contig 11934 bp, 9 predicted proteins | sample WorMetulBAHAMAS2_FD_187398 | JGI IMG/M metagenome (GOLD analysis project Ga0209049, IMG submission 187398) | Marine gutless worms symbiont microbial communities from Max Planck institute for Marine Microbiology, Germany - Olavius ullae BAHAMAS.2... | ecosystem: Host-associated > Annelida >...
GAACCGCAGGACCCAGTCGCGGACGGTCTGCAGCGTGACGCCGCCGATCTGCGCCGCATCCGTCCGCCCGCCGCCGTCATAGACCACCGCAAGCGCCAGCAGCCGACGGGTCTGGTCGCTGCCGCGGCCCCGGCGCGCCAGGCGCCGGAGATCGTCGCCATCTCAGTCGTCACGAAGACCAATCGCTCTGCCCATCAGCGCCTCCTGTTTACTCAGGAGGCATTGATCCAGAACCGCAACCCTCCGGGAATCCCCCGCGTGAGGCAGGGACCGCGCTCGCTGGTATGAACCGCAAGGTCAGCTCGCGGTCGATATCCCGAGTAGCTTGTTGAGCCACAGGCGGAAGCGGACCGGCCCCGTCTGGATATGGATCAGGAACCGGCGCAGGCGCCACTTCGAGTGCAACGGCTTGAGGTGCAGGATCAACGGCTGCGGGACCTTCGTCGGCCAAAAACCGTAGGACAGCGACCGGGTGTTGTACTCCGGGCCGAGGGTCGTGAAGCGCACGTCGGAAAGCCAGAGCGTCTCACGGAACGGCACCTGCTCGCGGCTGAACCCGCCGTCGATCATCCCCTGGCGCCAGTCGGCGAACAGCTTGAGCACCGAGGGCACCCGATTGAACAGCAGCATACCGCAGTTGATCTGCGGGAAGGCCAGCGGCATGACGATGCGCCAGATCTTGTTGCGGCCGCGGTATTGGCGGTACTGTACTTGGGCACCGGCCAGATCGTACCGCTCCAGCACCCGGAACAGGTCGTCGAGCGAGCCGGTGATCCGGACGTCCGAGTCGAGGTAAAGCGTCTGCTCCCAGGGCGTCTTGACAATATACTCGGGCTTGCGCCGGCCGCCGGGCGGGGTGATCAGGCCGTGGAAGGCGAAGATCGGGTCGACTTCGGTCTGGTCGGTGAAGATGCCGACCGGCAGGTCTGGGTTGTGCCTGGCAATCGAGCGCGCGGCGTTGGTGGCGGCCCATGTGAAATGGGCGGTGGTGACGACGAACAGAACGCCTCGGGAGGCTGGCGGTTGGGTCATTCTACGCGTTCCTCGAGGGACTTCCGTCTGCCACGTCGAGCCTGCCTTACGGGCACCAGGCGAACTTGCTGCCGACGAACTCGGAGAGGCCGGCGTTCTTCTCGCGGTACAGCTCCTTCAGTCGGTCGAGCAATCCGCTGTCGACCGGGGCGGCTCCCTTCGAGGTGCCCTGGTTGAGGACCTTCGAGGTGTCGACCAGATGCGGGTCGAGGCCGAGGAAGGCGAAGAGCTCGTTCAGGGTCGACCCGGAGTTCTTCACCAGCTCCTCGAAGCCGGGTACGCAGAACTGCTCGGCCGGGAAGAAGCTCTGCCAGTGACGGATCTGGTCCTCGTAGAACTCGCGCGGGACCGCGCAGCGTTGCCGCAGCTCCTCGGTCTCGCCGACGGGCGGCCATTCGGTCTCCAGCGAGGGCGCGACGAATTCCTCGAAGCTGGCCGGCGCCCGGCCCATGCGCGCTTCGTGGTGGTATTGCGAGATCATCCGGCTGACCGGGTCGCGCAGGACTGCGACGATCTTGACATCAGGCAGCACCGCCTGCACCCGCGCCTGCACCTCGGGCAGGAACATGTGGGACGGGCTCTTCTCGCCGGTGATCCAATTCCGCTCGCCCGAGGGCGGCACCAGAGCGGCAAGTGGGCCGAGAGGGGAGAGGAAAGGGAAACGGCGCGCGTATCAGCCAAGGCCGCGATCATAGTGGACGTCGAAGTAATGCGTCGCCTTGCCCCAGCCTGTCCGGACCCGGGGATGCTGGTTGACATAGGACATCAGCGATGTCGTCGCGCTCTTCTGCGCGCCGATGATGATGAAATCGGGGAGGGCCCGAATGCCCAGTCTAGGTTTCATGTCCGCCGTCTGCCTCAGATCGTCCGTCCGTCGGTTTGCCGTTCCGAGGCGCATCTGCGGGAATCGGTGACCGCAGGTCAACGCCGCCGAGTGTCAGGCAGCGTCTCCTCCGAACAGTTCGGTGCCGTCTATTGCATGCCGCCCTGCACACCGCAAGCCCCGGGAGGCCCCCGGGGCCGCGCCCGGCGTCTAGATCGCCCGGCTCGGCAGGGCCCCGGCCTTGTCGGTGGAGATCACGCGCCCCTCCGACAACTCGTAGATGCGGTCGGCGATCCCCAGGAAGGCGGCCCGGTGGGTGATGGCGATGATCGTAGCCTCGCCGTGCAGGGCCAGGATGTTGGCGACGATGGCTTTCTCGGTCTCGGGGTCTAGGGCGCTGGTCACCTCGTCGAGGATCAGGATCTGCGGCCGCTTGACCAGGGCGCGGGCGAGGGCGATCCGCTGGCGTTGCCCGCCCGAAACCTTCGTTCCCTTCTCTCCCACGGCGGTATGGACGCCGTCGGGCATGCTGTCGACAAACTCCAGCGCCCCGGCCGCCTTCAGCGCTGCCCGTACCTCGGCCTCGCCGATCTCCGGGTCGCCGAGCGCGATGTTCGAGAACACGGTGTCATGGAACAGCACCAGCTCCTGCGGCACATAGCCGATCATCGCGCGCCATTGGTGCAGCGCCAGCCGCTCCAGCGGCCGGTCGTCGACCAGGATCTGGCCACTATTCGGCGTGCAAAAGCCGATCAGCAGGTCGGTGATGGTGGTCTTGCCCGCCCCTGAAGGCCCGGTGAGAACGGTGATCGAGCCCTTGGGGAACTCCAGCGAGACGCCGCGCAGCACCGGCGTGCGCGGATGCGAGAAGGTGACGTCAACCAGCCGGCAGTCGCGCTCGAAGGTCGGTGTCTCGGTCCCGGGTGCGTGCTCGCGCTCGGCGGCGCTTTCGTTGATCTGGTTCTGGACGTTGTAGTAGGCGCTCTCGTTGATCGCCGCGGCCTGATACTCGAGCTGAATCTTGGCGATGGTGTTGACCAGCTGGATCAGCAGGATGGCGATGATGGCCATCTCCGAGGGGGGGGCCTTCCAATAGGTGATCGCCAGAATCAGCCCGACGCCGAGCGCGATCATGCCCACGACCTCGTTCATGTTCTTCATCGCCTGCTTGGCGATGACCTGGCGGCGCAACGCCCGGCGTAGACCGACGATGTTGCGGTCGATCAGGCGGGCGAAGCTGTCCTGCCGGGCCATCGCCTTCAGCGGCTTGATGTTGTTGAGCGCGTCCGAGAAATAGGTGATGAAATCGGCGGTGAACCTGGTTTGTTTCCGTCCGGCCCGTTTCGCGGCGCGCACCAGGGAGCTGAGCAGGATCGCGATGCCGCCGCCGATCGCCAACGCCATCAGCGCCACGGTCGCGGATGTGAACAGCGCCACGGTGACATAGACCGTGGACTGAATCGAATAGACGAGGAAATTCGCCGCCGACATGTAGGCCTGCGCGGCGCGGGTCGCATCGACGCTGAGCGAGTTGGTGATGCGGCCAAGCGGCTGCTGCGTGAAATAGGCCCAGCGCACGTTCAGCAGGTTGTCGACCAAATCGCGGCGCATGCCCGTGGCCACATGGGCCACCGAATAGCCGACATAGGTCATCGCCGCCAGATTGAGCAGGTTCTTGAGCACGATCCCGCCGACGGCCAGGACCAGAAGCACCCCGAGTGAGGGGGATAGCCCGAGGCTGCTCACAAAGTCCGCGAACATCTTCGCCGAACCGCTTGACTGCACGCCATCTTCGCTGACGGCGATCGACAGGACGGGAAGCAGGCTGGCGAGTCCGACCCCCTCGGCAAGGCCGCCGATCAGCAGGCAGATCAGCACCGCTACTGGCCGCGTTCCCTTCGCCTTGAAGAAGAGCTTGAGGATTTTTCTCACGAGGTTGCTTCCAAGCCGGTTCCGGGGCTGCTTATGGCGGGTTCGGGCGACCGCGGGCAAGAACTAATGGGCTCTGCCGCGCTTGCCAAGCTTCCCAACCAGTCTGCGCGGCGCTAGAATTGCGGGGTGACGATGCCGCAGGGCCAACGCGCTGCGCAGGCGTCTATGGGGCTTTATTCGGCGCTGTACAAGTGATATCCGCCATCACAAACCAAGGACTCCCGGCGTCGAAGATGCCGGAGCGACGTGAGGGATAGGGCTGACAGATGCCGGCACTCTTGCCGACACCCACCGAGACTGGAATTGCGCAGCGGCTCGGCGACTTCCCCCGGTTGACCGACGCTCTGGACTATGCAGCGACCGGCGCTGGCGGGATGAACTTCTACACCGCGCGCGGCGAACTCGCCGACGTCATCACCTGGGCGCAGATGCGCGAGGATGCGGTGACCGTCGGCGGGCGGCTGATCGCCCGCGGGCTGGCGCCCGGCGACCGGGTCGCCATCGTTGCCGAGACCGAGGCGGATTTCTCGCGCGTGCTGATGGGCTGCCTCTTTGCCCGGCTGGTGCCGTGCCCGGTGCCGTTGCCGAGCGCTTTCGGCTCGCGCGTCGCCTATGGCGAACAGCTGCGACGGATTGCCGACGTCGCCGGGATCTCCGCCGCCCTGGCGCCGACGATGTTCCGCGACTGGATCGCCGAGTCGCTTGCCGACCGGGAGCTCGCCTTCATCGGCACCCTGGCCGACCTCGACAATGCCCCCGATCGCCTGGCGAACGCCGAGAAGCCGGGCACGGAGGAACTGGCCTATTTGCAGTTCTCCTCGGGTACGACCAGCTTCCCCAAGGGCGTCGCGGTGACCCACTGCGCGATGATGACGAACATCCGAGCCATGGCGACGCACGGGCTGGTGTTGCGGGAGGGAGACCGGGGGGTGAGCTGGCTGCCCTACTACCACGACATGGGCCTCGTCGGCGCGGTGATGCTTCCGGTCGCCTGCCAGATGAGCGCCGACTACCTGACCACGCGCGATTTCATCCTGCGCCCCGGCATCTGGCTCGATCTGATCAGCCGCAACCGCGGGACGATGACCTACTCGCCCTCCTTCGCCTACGACCTAGCGGCGCGACGGGGCCCGGGCGGCTCGGAGCTCGATCTGTCGTCGCTCAGGATCGCCGGGATTGGCGGCGACCTGATCAAGCTCGCCAACTTGCACAGCTTCGCGCAGACCTTCGTGGCGAGCGGGTTCCGCGAGGAGAGCTTCCTGCCGAGCTACGGGATGGCCGAAGCGGCGCTCGGGCTGAGCTTCTCGCCTGTCGGCTTCGGCGTCCGTACCGAGCAGGTCGATGTCAACCGCTTGCGCGACGAGCAGATCGCTACGCCGCCGCAGGGCGATGTGCGCAGCCGCACATTCGTGGTCTGCGGCCGGCCGCTGCCGGAGCACGAGATCGAAATCCGCGACGAGGCCGGCGCGGTGCTGCCGGAAGGCCGGGTCGGGCAGATCATTATCCGCGGCCCGAGCCTGATGTGCGGATATTTCGGCAACTCGGAGGAGACCGCCCGGGTGCTGTCAGCCGAGGGCTGGCTCGACACCGGCGATCTCGGCTACATGCGCGACGGCGAGGTGGTGGTGACCGGGCGGGTCAAGGACCTGATCATCGTCAACGGCCGCAACATCTGGCCGCAGGACATCGAATGGTCGGTGGAGCGGAACGTCGAGGGGGCCAAGGAGGGCAGCGTCGCCGCCTTCCAGCTCGCCGACGAGGCCGACGAAGTGGCAGAGGATGAGCGAATCGGCGTGGTTGTCGAGTGCCGGCGCCGCGAGCCCGAGGAGCGCAAGGGGCTGCGGGCCGAGACCCGCAACGTGGTGCGCAAGGTCTGCGGCATCGACGCGCATGTGGCGCTGTGCGCACCGGGGAGGTTGCCCCGAACCTCCTCGGGCAAGCTCAGCCGGAGCAAGACCCGGGACATGTTCCGGACCGGTGCCTTCGACGGTTGAACCGGCTGCGCTGACGCTCCTCTTCGGCGATCAAAGGTCGGCCAGCTTCTCTAGGTTCTCGCTCGCGCGCTGCGCCGCAGCCGCGAATCTGCCTTCGGCGTCGAGCAGGTTCTTTTTCGGTTCCTGGTAGAAGGCGGTCAGCTTCATCAGCTGCAGGAACAGCCGGCTGACCATGCGCCCGCCGAGCCGCATTGGCCGGTCGAAATCGAAGAGCAGGATCACCCGCTCCTCGTCGGTGTCGTTCCACACTTCGTGTTCGTAGGTGTCGTCGAGGACGAAGGCCTTGCCTTGCTCCCAAGCCTTGATCTGGTCGCCGACGCGAATGCGGCATTTCCCCCGCTGCTTCGGAATGATCAGGCCGAGATACACGCGCAGGACCGCTTTGGTGATCCCGGTATGGGCGGGGATGTGGTAGCCGGGCGCTAGGATAGAGTAGAACGCGGTCTGGATCCCCGGTACCCGGCTGAGGATCTCGGTGGTCACCGGCGCCTGCACGCAGTTGCGCTAGAGCGGTGTGCCGAATCCGTAGAGGAAGAACGTCTTCCAGTTGCTCGCCTTGGCGATGTTGCCCTGGTCGGGCGGGATGTCCTGGATGTTGGGAATGTGCTCGCGCAGCTTCACCACCTCGCGCGCCTCGGCGGCGATTTCCTCCCAGCGGTCTTCGAGCTCCCCGAGGAGTGGGAACAGCTCGTTGGGGAGGAACGGCGCGTCGGGAACGAGGCTCTGCCGCGCCTGGTATGCGGCGAGTCGGTGGGTGAGCCACTTGCCGGCCCGGATCACCCGGCGCCGCCACGGCCGTTTCACGCCTGCCGGCTATTGCGGTTTGTCGGGCTTGCCGACCTGAGTTGCTGTATCAGCCATCGCGAATGCTCTCTTCTGGTCGCACCGTTAAATTAGTAACGCCGGAAGTCTGTGTCGAGGCGGACCACGGCCGCCACTTCGATTTTGCCCGGGTGGTGCCGGCACGGCGAGCGCTTGCCCCGGTGGCCGCCGCGCCCTAGACAGAGAGTAACGAGCGCAAGCACGGGAATGTTGTGTGACCAGGGCAGAATGGCGGATGGCCGGCCGGTCGGCGTTGCGGTGCCCCGATGCAAGCGCGCTGGCCGGGGCGGCCCCCGCATGACGCCGAGGCGACAATGGTGAACCAGCTCGACCGCCATCTCCTGCGGCGGATGGCGCCGCGCATGGGAATAGCGCTGCTGGTGACCCTGCTGGCGCTGTTGCTGGAAAAGGTGATGCGCCTGATCGATCTGGTGTCCACCGAGGGGGCGCCGCTCGAGCTGGTGCTGAGCATGGCGCTCAATCTGGTGCCGCACTACCTCGGCCTGGCGCTTCCGGCGACATTCTGTATCGCGGTGCTCACCTCGCTGGCGACGCTGTCGCGGGAGAACGAGCTCGATGCGCTGGAAAGCTCCGGCTGGTCGCTGCGCCGAATCGGTGCCCCGTTTATCGCCGCATCAGTGGTGCTGGCTCTGATCAGCCTGCCGCTGTTCGGGATGCTGCAACCCTACAGCCGCTACGGTTACAAGGCGATCAAGCATGCGGTCAGGAATGCCGGCTGGACCGGGCGGCTCGAGGAGGGGATCTTCGTCGACGCCGGAAACGGTCTGATCATCTCGGCCGGTGAGGTCGATCCGACCGGCCGGATCCTGTCGCGGGTGTTCGTGATTCAGCTCGAGGACGGCAGCGAGTCGGTGTTCACGGCGCAGATCGGGATGATCTTGCCGGACCAGGAGGCGCAGGCGATCCAGCTCTTGCTCAAGAACGGCCGTGGGCTGGTGGCGGATGGTTGGCTCAACTTCAACGATCTGAAGCTGTCCCGCCAATTCGAGATCGACCGCAATCCGTTCCGGCCGCGCGGCGGCAGCGAACGCGAGCTGACCCTGGGCGAGTTGCGAACCCGCGCCACCGGCGCGGACGGCCTGCCGCCGGAGCCGCGCTACGCGGCCGAGTTCCACGGCCGGCTGGTGCGAATCGTCGCGGTGATCGGCGTGGCGCTGATGTCGATTCCCCTCGGGGTGATGCGCAAGCGGGCGCCGGTCTGGCCGCGGATCGCCCTGGCGCTGGTGGTGCTGCTTACCTTCCACCACATCCTGCAGACCGTGCAGTCCTATGCCAGCCTCGGCCGGGTCGATGCCGCACTCGGCTTATGGGGCGTCTGCGCCGTGTTCCTGCTGATCAGCGGGTGGCTCTACGCGGTGACACCAGGGCAGGGGGCGTCCTCGCCGCTGCGCAGCCTGCTGCGGGTGCTGGATTCGATCTCCACCGATCTCGGCGCGCTCTTCCGCCGGTTGGGGAACTGGCTGGGGCTGCAGTCATGACGATGCTGCTCTACCTGTCGCGTCAGGTTGGATACCGGATCGTCGCGGTGCTGGTCAGCCTGGTGGCGCTCGGCATCACCTTCGACCTGATCGAGGCTTCGACCGAGATTCTCGAAGAGTACGGCGCCGAGGCGCTCGCCACCTATGCCCTGCTGCGCGCGCCGCTGTTCCTCCTGATCGTTCTTCCCCTCGGCATTCTGATCGCCGCCACGCTGACGTTCCTCACCCTGGCGCTGCACAACGAGATCGTGGTGCTGCGTGTCGCCGGCCTCAACACCCTGCGGGTGCTCATGATGCTGGTTCCGCTCGCCGCGGTGTGCGGCGTGGGGAACAGCTACCTGGCCTCCAATCTGGCGCCGGCCGCGGAAGAGGCGCTGAACCAGCGGTTCCCGGAGATGTTCGACAGCCGCGGGATCGAGAAGGAGGTGTGGCTGCGCGACTGGCGCGACATCATCCGTATCGGCCGAGGCATGCCGGACGGCCGGACCCTAAGCGATCTGAGTATTTTCGAGATCGGTCCGCATGGCGATCTCTTGCGGCAGATCGATGCGCGAACCGCGCGCTTTTCCCGCGATGGCTGGCAGCTCGAGGACGTGACGGTGCATCCCGCGAACAAGATCAAGCGGACCCTGACCAGGCTGCGCTGGGACACCCGGCTCACGCCCGCCGGCATCGTCGACGCCGCGCGCCGCCCCGAGCTGATCGACGTCCAGGAGGCACGCCAGATCCTTGCCGGCGCGGTCCCCGGCGCGCGGGGGGTGCCGTATTACTCGGTCCGGCTCTGGTGCAGCTATTCGGCCTATCTGGTGCCGCTGGTGATGATCCTGTTCGGGACGCTCGCCGGCTTTCGGTTCAGCCGCGAAGGCGGCGGCAGGTCCATCTTTCTCGGGATGCTGGGCGGCATTTCCTTCATTGTCATCGACAGTGTGTTCTCGTCGCTCGGCGAGGTCGGCGCGATGGGCGCCGCTTGGGCAGCTTTTCTGGCTCCCGGCCTGTTCTTTGTCATCGGTTTGTGGTCAGTGATGGTGGTCGAGGAATGATCGACAAACAGGTGCAGGGGCCGACAGGCCCGAGATTGCCGGAGAGGAACGTCGAATGATCGAGGTGACGCGGGTCGAGGGGCGCAACCAGATCGACGAGTTCATCAAGCTCCCCGGCCGGATTTTGGCGGCGGATCCGAACTGGATCGAGCCTCTGTGGCTCGAGCGTCGGCGGTTCCTGTCACCGCGCACCAACCCGTTCTTCGAGCATGCCGATGTCGCCCTCTGGCTGGCGCGGCGGGACGTTCGCGCGGTCGGGCGGATCAGCGCCCAGATCGACCATCTGATGTCGGATGTCGACGGGCTCAAGGTCGGGTTTTTCGGCATGCTGACCGCCGAGGACGACCCGGACATTCTGCCGGCGCTGTTCCGCACTGCCGAGGCGTGGCTGGTCGAGCGCGGTGTCGGCATCGTGCGCGGGCCGTTCGAGTTCAACATCAATCAGGTCTCCGGCCTGCTGGTCGAGGGCTTCGACACGCCGCCGTCGCTGATGATGACCCACGACCCGCCCTGGCTCGGTCCGGGGGTCGAGCGGCTGGGCTACGCCAAGGCGAAGGATCTCTTCGCCTACCATTTGAACACCCGCAAAGGGCTAACCGAGCGGTTGCAGAAGATGGCCGAGAGGGCTTCGCCGGAAGTCACCCTGCGCTCGCTCGACATGCGCCGGTACCGCGAAGAGGTCACGCTGATCACCGACATCCACAACGACGCCTGGTCGGACAACTGGGGCTTCATCCCGCTGACCGAGGCCGAGACCGATGCGATGGCCGATGAGATGAAGGCGATCCTCTATCCCGACCTGGTGAAGATCGCCGAACTGCATGGCGAGCCCGTCGCCTTCATCGCCCTGTTGCCCAACATCAACGAGGCGATCCGCGACCTCGGCGGGCGGCTGCTGCCGTTCGGCTGGCTGAAGCTGCTTTGGCGTCTGAAGGTGGGCGGGATACGCAGCGCCCGGATTCCGCTGATGGGGGTGCGCCGGGCCTATTCGAACACCTTGCTCGGCAAGTCGCTGCCGCTGAAGCTGATCTACGCGCTCCAACCCCGCGGTCTGGCGCGCGGTTTCGAGGAGATCGAGCTCAGCTGGCTGTTGGAGGACAACATGCCGGCGCGGCGGATGGTCGAGCTGATGGGCTCCAAGAGGGCGAAGACCTACCGCATCTACGAGAAGCGGCTGGAGACGGCGGACTGAGCTACCCCCGACCCAAATAGGCCGGCAGGCGGTCGAGGAAGGTGGCGACATCCTCGTCGGTCGTGAACACATGGGTGGAGGCGCGGATACGGCCGTTGTCGCCCCAGATCAGGGTGCCGTCCTCGGCCACCAGCCGCATGATCACATCCGTTTCGGCATCGACGAAGGCTGCGCTCGCCGCCCGCCGCGCAGGCTCGGCCGGGGTCATCACGTCGAGCCCGAGGGCCGTCATGCCCTCGACCAGGCGGCCGGATAGGGTGCGCAGGCGCGTGGCTATGGCCTCGATGCCGAAGCCGTCGAGGTAGTCCAGCGACTCGCGCAGCAGGTAGGCGCCCAGATGCCCGACATTGCCGTACTCGGCCGCCCGGGCGTCGGGTTTGCGGCGGAACTCGCCCGGGGTCGCCCCTGGAGTTGCCGAGAACCAGCCGACCCCGGCCGGGATGAAGTCGGGCCGGCGGCGGCGGTTCCAGCCGAGGATGCCCTCATGGACACCGAGCGCGAACTTGTAGCAGCAACTGACCAGGAAATCGGCCTCGTCGCCGCGCACCGGCACCGCCCCGAGCGCGTGACTGACATCGACCATCAAGGCGGTCGGGGTCTCGCCGAGCGCCGCCGCGACCGCCGCCGTGTCAGCATGCTGCCCGGTGAGCGCGTTGACCTGGCTGATGTAGACCAGACGGGTGCGGCCGTCGCAGGCGTCGAACAACCGGTCTGCCGACCAGGACCAGCCCTCGGCCGGGACCAGCCGCAGCTCTACGCCCCGCGCCTTCAGGCTGGCCATCGCGTAGCGGCCGGAGGCGTAGTTCAGTTCGGGCACCACCACGTTGTCGCCGGCCTGCCAGTCGATGCTGGCGACAACCCGCATGATCGCCTCGGAGGCGTTGGCGAGAAGGGCGATTTCGTCCGGCTGCAGCGCAGTCCAGCGGGCCAGACGGACCCGCACCGCGTCGACCATGTCCCAGTGGCGATGGTAGCCAAGGAATCCCGCCGCCTTGTCGTGGGCGAAGCACTCGAAGGCGGTGCGATGTGCCTTGAGCAGCGGCGGCTCGCCGCCGGTCGCCAGGTGCACCTTGCCTTCGAGGCCGATGAAATCGTCTTTTGGCGCCGGCAGGCTTCGTGTCATCGTCGCGCGTCCTTGATCGGGTCCGGGAACGGCAGGTTACCCGCCGCAGGCACGATGGCAACTCGGCTGTTGACGGTGACGCCCGCCGCAACGCAACCTGCAGGCGCCGAACCGATGGCCGCGGCTGCTGACGGATCGCGGGATCGATGAGAAAGGGTGCCGCCTCCGTCACAAAACTGAGACATGCTCAAACTATCCCGGGTTATTCATCAGGGTGCCTGACTTGGTTGGCGGGGATGGATTAAACTGTGGATGCGGCGCATGAATTTGTCGCCAAGCCTGTTCCTGCGCCACCAGCCTAGAGATCCAGCCCGCCATGTTCGATGATACCCCGCTGCGGCCCGGTTTGTCACCCGTCGAGGGCCTCGATATCCATGCCCGCTTCGATGGCGGGGCGCGCTCGTCGGATGGCGGGGTGCCCTTGCTGCGCGAGATCGAGCGGAAGACGGGGGTCTCGGATGTTCTGGCCTCCTGCCT
>Ga0209049_1000226_pt1 | contig 11796 bp, 10 predicted proteins | sample WorMetulBAHAMAS2_FD_187398 | JGI IMG/M metagenome (GOLD analysis project Ga0209049, IMG submission 187398) | Marine gutless worms symbiont microbial communities from Max Planck institute for Marine Microbiology, Germany - Olavius ullae BAHAMAS.2... | ecosystem: Host-associated > Annelida >...
GCTGTGGAGAGGCCCTCATCGATTTCGTGCCCCAAGGGGGAGAGTCGCCGCGATACGCGCCGTGTACCGGGGGGTCACCCTACAATCTGGCCATTGCCGCCGCGCGTCTGGGGGCATCGGTGGGTTTTCTGGGCAAGATTTCGCGGGATTTCTTCGGTGATATGCTTTTTGACCGGCTGCTTGCCGAAGGGGTGGATACCTCGTTCACCCAACGCTCAGAGCGGCCTTCAACCCTTGCCTTTGTGGGGATAGAGGCGGGCAAGGAGCCACGGTACGCCTTTTACACCGAGAATACGGCCGACCGCAATCTGGTGGGGGTGGATGTCCCTGAATCCCTCCCGAAGGAGGTGGGATGCATCGAATTCGGTTCGATTTCCCTGCTGTTGGAGCCGCAGGCCCAGACGATTAAGGCTCTCATCCGCCGGGAGGCCGGGCGCCGGGCACTCTCCTTCGACCCGAATATCAGATCCATGCTGGTGGCTGATAAGGACGCTTATATCGCGGAGATGGAGAAGATGGCCGCCTTGAGCACGATTGTGAAGGTGAGCAAGGCCGATCTGGAATGGCTCTATCCCGCGCGTTCCGCCGAGGAGAGCGCGCTCTCCTGGATGGCCCTGGGCGCGGGTATCATCGTCGTAACACGGGGCAGGGATGGGGGGCTGCTCTTAACGAGTTCCTATCGGGTGGAAGCCCCGGAATATGAAGTAGAGGTGTGGGATACCGTCGGTGCCGGGGACAGCTTTCACGCGGCCCTGTTGGTGAGGCTTCAGGAACTAGGGCGGCTTTCGAAGCGGGCGGCGGTCGAGCTTTCGAAGGAGGAAGCTCAGGATGTCTTGGATTTCGCGGTGAAGGCATCGAGTCTGAACTGCGCCAGGCAGGGTGCCGATCCGCCCACGGCGGCCGAGATGGCGGCATCGGGATAACCCTATGGACTATGATGCTTTGGTTGTGGGCGGCGGACATGCCGGCATTGAGGCCGCTCTCGCCCTGGCTCGTCTGGAATTTTCGACAGTTTTAGTTACGCAAAACCTCGATTGCATCGGTCATCTTTCCTGCAACCCCGCGGTGGGGGGCTTGGCAAAGGGCAACATGGTGCGGGAAATCGACGCGCTCGGAGGTGAGATGGGACGCCTCATCGACGCCACCATGATTCAGTTTCGGGTGCTGAATCGCAGTCGCGGACCCGCGGTTCAGGCTCCCAGGGCACAGGCTGATAAACCCGCGTATCGTCAGAAAGCCCAACTCACCCTGGCACTTACCCCCAATCTACACCTCTTTCAGGATACGGTGGTGGATTTCATCACCGGGCCGGTTACTGTTGATGCCATCCCCGGCGGCTGCGACCCGGCACTGTGGTGTGACACTCAGATTCAAGGGGTGCTCACCGAAAGGGGTACAGCTATCACGGCGAAGGTCGTAATACTCACCACCGGCACCTTCATGAACGGAAAGATTTTCATCGGGGAATTCGAGAGCCTCGCTGGCCGCATGGGTGAACGATCGGCGCTGGGTTTGGGATGCAGACTCCGTGAGATGGGATTCGATGTCGGCCGCCTGAAAACCGGCACACCGGCGAGAATCCACCGTCGATCCTTGAATCTTAACAAGCTGGAAATTCAGTTCGGTGATGAGGAGGTGTTTCCCTTTAGCTTCACTCCGGCCGCTTCGGCTCGACCCGCGCTGCCTTGCTACATCACCCACACAAGCGAACACACACATCAGATTATCCGCGCTCATCTGGCACGCTCACCCTTGTTTTCGGGGCGCATCGTTGGAAACGGCCCACGCTACTGTCCATCTATCGAGGACAAGGTGGTGAAATTCCCACAGCGTGAGAGTCATCATGTGTTCATTGAGCCTGAGGGCTTGGAAACCGAAGAGATGTACCTCAATGGTCTTTCCACCAGCCTGCCTGAGGACGTCCAGGGAGATTTCATCCGAAGCATCCGGGGTTTGGAGAATGCGGAAATCATGCGACCGGGTTATGCAGTGGAGTATGATTACTTGAATCCGCTTCATCTCACCCCGGCACTGGAATCCAAGCGAATGCGCAATCTATTCATCGCCGGCCAGACGAACGGCAGCAGCGGATATGAAGAGGCGGCCGCTCAGGGACTGATGGCGGGCATCAATGCGGCCCTGAGGCTCCAGGCCCGTCCCCCACTCATTCTCAACCGTGCCGAGGCCTATATAGCGGTGCTCATCGACGATCTGGTAACCCTGGGCACCAAGGAACCTTACCGGATGTTCACCAGTCGTGCCGAACACCGCATCGCTCTTAGGCATGACAATGCCGATAGGCGGCTCTTCAAGAAGGGCCTGAAAGTGGGTCTGCACAGCGAAGAGGAGGCCATGCGTTTCACGGAGAAATGTATTCGCATCGAGGAAATTCGAGAGCTGCTTAAGAAACGCACTCTCAGCGACCTTGAGGCGGCTACGATGCCCTGGAAGTCAAAGAAGGGAGGAGAGGATTTCGAACACTTGCTGCGCGATCCCGTGGTGAGCATTCCCGATCTTATCGAGCTGGAACCTTCCATCGGCCTGGATGCCAGCGCTGACTGGCTCAGGCAAATTGAATTGGATGTGAAGTATGAGGGATATCTGAAACGGGAAGAGCGCCATGTGCGGCGTTTTCAGAAGATGGAAAATGTCCGCATACCCGGGGATACCGACTGGAACAAGGTCTCGGGCCTTTCATCGGAGGCACGGGAGAAGCTTACGCATGTTCGGCCGCTGAGTGTCGGCCAGGCGTCTCGGGTACCGGGTGTTCGCTCCTCGGATATCGCGGTGATTTTGGTGGAATTGGATAGGGCCATTCGGTCGAATCCACCGCCTTGAAGGAGAGACGCCGCCCTTTTTATGACCCGCGGGGACATGAGTTGTCGAGCGATGTTATGGTGAGCGGTGATCATATCCGGGGATTTTCCGGTGACACTTATCGCAAGGTTCCTGGTTGCGGCAATGACGCATTGATCGCACCACAGCGGGCTCCTTCAATCACCGCGTCCTTCAATGAGGATCCATGAGCTAATTGATAGCTCAATCCCGCGCAGAACGCATCCCCCGAACCAATTGTATTCACCGGGATAATTTCCATCGGGGTGATTGAATCGACCATTCCATGATGGGCGTACAGGATTTCTCTTTTGCCCCTTGTAATGACATAGTCAGCGCCTCCCCGTGACAATTCACAGATCTTTCTTCGGACAGAATCGACGGCTTCACCATCATCGGCTTCGCTCACTGGTATTTCTGGAAGGAAGGTTGTTACAAACTCGACGAGGTTGATTTTCACAGTAGAGATTTCCGCATACAGACTCGAAAGAAGATCCTCACCGGGATAATCTACCACAATACTCAATCCACGTCTCGCGGCTAGATGACAGCATTCAGCGAAGAAATCAACAGGATAACCTGGTGCCTTCGACCCGGACAAAATCACCCAATGAACATTCATGAGTTCCCTTTCAAAGAGTGAGCGAATGGATCTCACCGTTTCTTCGTCCACGGGGGCTGTGGGCTCGATAATTTCGGTGGCGGTTTTTCTTTCATCGTCCAAGAGCGTAATACAAGTGCGTATCGGCGAGTTACTCGGTGCCCACAGCAGATCCAAACCCTCCCTCTCGCAACGATCCAGTAGTATCTCTTTGCCCGACCCCAGATGGGTAAGGTGTCGAATGGAAGCGCCTAGCTGCGAGAGAACGCGAGAGGTGTTTACTCCCTTACCGGCTACATCCAGCCGCGTTGAGAGGGCCCTGTTGACTTCTCCTGTCTGTAGGCGAGACAGTGTAGTCGTACGTTGAAGGGTCGGATTGAGACAGACAGATAGAAAACGCGGCATGAGGGACTCCCTAGAACGAAACTGGCGCGGCTCCGAAGCGGTTGAGTCGGTGTGTTTCCGGTCGAAAGAAGCCGCTCCTTTCGGAGCGGATAAGCATCGGATGTTTCCAAGTACCCGCGGCTCATCTACTTGGAGTAGAACTCTACCACCATTTGTTCGTTGGATGTCGTTGGAATATCACTGCGGTAGGGAAGTCGTTCCACCCTACCCTTGAGGGCATCGCCGTCAATGGAAAGCCATGCGGGCATCGCCTGATTGCTGTGGGTCAGTCCATTGCGAACAATCTTCTTGCTTGATTCGGTTTCCCGCACTTCCACGACATCGCCCTCGCGGACAAGCATCGAAGGAACATTGGAACGCTTGCCGTTCAGTCTGATGTGTCCATGACTGACATATTGCCTGGCCTGCGCCCTGCTTGTCGCCATTCCAAGCCTGTATACCACATTGTCCAGGCGCCGCTCGAGAAGAATCATCATGTTTTCCCCAGTAAGACCGCTCAATTTCTTCGCCTTGACGAAGGTATTGAAAAACTGCTTCTCACTGATTCCATAGCTGAAGCGAAGCTTCTGCTTCTCCAGAAGCTGTCTGCCATAGTCGCTCACCTTGCCCCGGCCGCGATATCCCCTCTCCAGTCCTGGTTTCTGAGGCTTCTTCTTGAGCAATCTATCATATTTTCCGTTGCCGTAAACATTGACACCGAGTCGGCGAACGATTTTCCCACGTGCTTTCATATTTCTCGCCATTGCTCACAATCTCCCATTTGGAGGGATTATCCTCGTGCCCCGACAGAGCACACCCAGGCATATTACTAAAAGAGTCAAACCTTAGTCAATATTGTCAATGGATAATCAGCTTGGATCGGCACTGTCAGTAGGTTGTGAGTGCATGGTATGATCTTTTTCGCCCTAATGAGGTATTTCTGTGAGAAGGTATGAAAACCTGTATGGTGAAATGCTTCATGATGATCCGATAAATTCAATAACACCCTATTGCGTCAGGGCGCATAATGATCTTGTCTGTTGTGCGACACAACCTCTATCATTCGATGTGAAGAAGTGGAATGATCAATGAAAATGGGGCAAAACAGCGCGACCGGGATAAACAAGTCATACGAAGGCACTCATAATCGGCTTCACAGAGTGATTGAGCTTGATCGGGAACTGGACCGTATCAAGGACATTGATCTTCTTCTAGAACGGCTCCTCCTGCTCGCTCGTCGTGAAGCCAATGCCGACGCTGGTACAGTGTATATTCGCGAAGGAGATCAATTAGCATTCAAACACACCCAGAATGACACCTTCCATGCAAAGCTGAAACCCGATGAGAAGCTTATTTACTCATACTTCTCCATACCGATAAACAACAAGTCGATATCGGGATTTGTAGGGAAAAATGAAGTCCATTTGAACATTCCGGACATGTATGCCATCGATGAGAATGCGCCTTATAGCTTCGATCCAACCTTTGATGTGCGAACCGGGTATAAAACCGTCTCCACTCTCACATTGCCATTGATTTCGAGTGATGGCGAGTTACAGGGAGTATTGCAGCTCATCAACGCCCGTAACGAAATTGGTCGTTTTATCCCGTTCAAGGCAGAAGATGTTCCGTTTTTTGAGATTTTCACCCTGTTCGCCTCCAAGGCCATTCAAAGAGCGCAGATGACGAGAAATCTTCTCATGACTATTTCGAGTTTTGCCTGCCTGAGAGATCCGGAGGAAACGGGAAGCCACGTTAACCGTGTCGCTTCCTTCGCGGTGGAGATTTATGAGATGTGGGCCAACGCACGGGGTGTTGACATCGAAGAGAGGGATAAGAACAAGGACGTCCTGCGCATGGCCGCCATGCTCCATGATGTGGGTAAGGTGGGTATCAGTGATACCATTCTCAAGAAAACCGGACGCTTTGATGATGAGGAATACCGCATCATGCAGTCCCACACATGGGTGGGGGCCCGACAGTTTCTAGACAGGACAGATCTTCATATGACCGCGAGAGAAGTTGCCCTCAGTCATCATGAGAATTGGGATGGGAGCGGCTATCCCGGCAGAATCGGGGATCTGTTCGAAGCCGATCAGTACATCAAGGACGTCAAAGACATGCCACCGGGGCTGAGAGGGAAGGAAATACCACTCTTTGCCCGAATAGTCGCCATTGCCGATGTCTACGATGCTCTTAGTTCAAAACGCGTCTATAAGGATACCTGGAAGGAGGAGAAAGTGCTCAAGACCATCAGGGGACTATCCGGCAAGAAATTCGATCCGGAACTCGTGGCTATCCTCTTCTCAATACTACCGACCCTGAGGAATATCCGGGAAAGATATCCCGATTCCAACAATGAGGACTGATAAGGGAACTTCGGTCCTCCATCGCAGTCTTCTCAAGTGACCCCGAAGCAAAACCATCTTACCCTTCCTTTGAATCATGGTTCCTTACTATACTAGAATGATATAATGCGCCCTGATGCGTTCTTTGTTGATATCGATGGCACCATACTCCGATCCGACCACAGTCTCTCAGAACGTGTACTTTCGGCCATACACCGACTCAACGAAGAGGGCGTCATTGTTTGCCTGGCCACCGGCCGGAGCTGGGAAGCCCTTAAGGGCTTATATGACACTCTGAGACTCACCGGACCGACGATATGCTACAACGGCGCGATGATTGTTGAGGGTACCGGGGGCACTGTGATTTTTGAGAGGAAAATGGACGAAGGGGCGGCCCGGTTTGTTCTCGATGAGGCACGAGGCAGAAACATTGAATTTCTTGCCTATCGCTCTTCCGCCTTGGTCTACGAGAAAGACGGCAGGGGGATCGAAGCATACCGAAAACGCGTATCCCTCCCTGGGCGGATTGTGGATTTCGATTGCATCGAAACCTTGAATTTCACTAAAACTATTTGCATCGCCGAACCTGAAATTCTGAGCCCCTTGAAGAATTTCCTCGACGATAGCTTCTCGGAAGATACCTTGAGTACAACCTTTTCAGATCCCAAATTCCTTGAGGCGATGGGTGGCAATATCGACAAGGGTAGAGCCCTGCGTGAGCTGTGTCGCATCTGTGGCATCGATCCAGAACATATCGTTGCCATGGGAGATGGATGGAACGATTTAGCCTTGCTGGAGACCGTCGGTGACGCCTGGGTGATGGGCAATGCGCCTGAGGACTTGAAAAAACGCTTTCCTCCCGAACGTCACGCGCCGCCAGCCGAGGAGGATGGTGTGGCCCAGGTGATCGAAGCCATGTTGGAAAACCGCTATCCGGTTCTGAGTAGGCAACAAAACCACTGCCCTGAGATTCCACTGTGAATTCCACGCTAAACCGGATTGAGGTGGTTCTCTCGCGTCCCGAAGGCGCATTGAATGTTGGAGCCGTCTGTCGCGCGATGAAAACCATGGGGCTCAGCGGCCTTACCCTGGTATCCCCCCTTCCTTTCAGCGATGATGAAGTGAAACGGACGGCCATTCATGCCTGGGATGTCTATGAAAACGCGCGTCATGTGGACAACCTCGATGAAGCACTGGCTCCCAGCGCGCTCTCGGCCGGCATCACTCGCCGACGCGGCGTGAAACGCAAATGGTTTAGCGTGTTGCCTGAAGAACTCGCCTCCAAGTCCGCATCAATGAAGGACGGCATCACAGCATTGGTTTTTGGCAATGAACGTGCCGGTTTGAGCGACGATGAGCTGGGTTTATGCAGTATTGCCTGTCACATACCCTCATCTCCCCAATTCCCCTCGCTAAATCTCTCCCATGCGGTACAGATTGTAGCTTCGGCATTCTACCGCCAATCCCTGAAAGAGAGCGTCGGCACTTATTCGCCCGTTTCTCGTAGGGAGGTGGACAATCTGGTGAGTGTGATTCATGATTCACTGGATGCCATGCACTATTTCAAGACTGCGAAGCGACTCTACACCGACCGATTTTTTCGCGATATCCTGACACGGGCGGCTTTGAGCATCCAGGAGAGCCATCATCTGGAGAAGCTGTTCCGGAAACTCCCGTATCTCAAGGGGCGACGGAGGGCTTTGATGGGCATCTTCATGGGGAAGGGTAGGGATATTGACCCCTAGCGGGCTTCGCACTATGCAATTGAGTGTTACGGACGATATCTCCACTGTGAGTGCCGGCGATTGGAATCGCCTGGCCCAACAGGAGTATTACTCGCCTTTTCTGGAGTATGAGTTCCTTCTTTCATTGGAACAAAGCCGCTGCGCATCCGCCGCCAGCGGGTGGTATCCCAGACATTTTCTCCTGAAAGACTCAAAGAAGCTGATTGCCGCCGCACCCACCTACATCAAGACTCATAGCATGGGAGAGTTTGTGTTTGATCAGGGCCTAGCTCAGGCCGTGATGGCTCTGGGCAAGGACTATTATCCGAAACTGGTAGCCACCCTGCCGTTTACGCCCTCACCGGGCTATCAATTCCTTATCGATTCCGCCTATTCCCGAGCCGCGGTCTCGGATGTCCTGCTTAAGGGTATGAATGAACTACGCAAGAAGGCTCAGCTCGCATCCTCTTGCGTTCTCTTTGTCGACCCAGAATGGGATTTTCGATTTGAAAACCACTTCTGCTGGGTTCATCAGTATTTCCTCTGGGAGAACAGCGATTATCAGGATTTTGAGGATTATCTATCCCGTTTTCGAAAGAAACAGCGCCGCAATATCATCCGCGAAAGAATATCAATAGCCGAGCAGGGTATCTGTATCAAGGTGCTTACGGGAAATGAAATCACCGGCGGCCTCATGGATCGGATGTACGAGCATTATCTCAATACTAATGAAAATTTCGGCCCCTGGGCCGCATTGTATCTAAACCGGGAGTGGTTTCGACGAGTGGGCAGTAGCTGGAGGCATCGCATCCTTCTCTTTGGAGCATGGGTGGATGGCGATACTGAACCTGTGGCCCTGAGCATGGTCATCCGCAAGAACCGACTGATGGTGGGACGGTATTGGGGTTGCGATCGTTACCTGAAGAACCTTCATTTTGAGCTTTGCTACTATGCGCCGGTGGAATACGCTATCCGGGAAGGAATCAAATATTTCGATCCAGGCATGGGCTCAGTACACAAGGTAAGACGGGGGTTCGGTAGTCGGGAATTCGCCAGTTATCACATCTTTTCCGATCCTGAAATCGCGGCTCTTTTCCAAACCGTTTTGCCACAGGCCAATGCGATGGAACGCGAATCTATACAGGTGCTTGATGCTTCGATTCCCTGGAGCGGTTCAGGGAGGGGAATGTGAAGGACTATTACGCGATACTCGCCTTAAGGGATGACTGCAGCAGCGCGGATGTTCGTAAGGCCTTTCGGAGCAGGGCGAAAAAGATGCACCCCGACATGGCCGGCGAGGATGGTACAGCCCGATTCCTGGCTCTCAAGGAAGCCTATGAGGTTCTCTCAAGCAGCAGCACCCGGGATGCCTACGATCAGGCCTGGAAAAGCCTGCGTAGGTTAGAGGAAACCTCAGATTGGGACTATCGTAGCTTCCTGCGGGAGCGCAGCGACGATCCTGCGTCGTTGGCACGGCTTGTTTGTTATGATCTTCTTCACGATTTGGACGCTGAGGCCATTGAGCTCTATGACGAAGCTCAAAAGGGCGGTTTTTTTTCATTGCGGGAGCATCTTGGGCGTGAAGAATTCATGGACTACGCCTTTCTGTTGGCCGAGGCCTATCTGAAGCAGAACGCGGTAATCAAGGGCTATAGACTACTGCGAGGCATTGCCGATCTGGAGGAAGAGCATCCCTACTTCAAGCATTTTTATGTTGAAGTGCTCGAACGCCTGGCCCTCATTGTGCGTCACAGACTTCCTGAGGATCCAGAGAACATACTACGCATCACTCTCCTTACGGATCTGGTGAAACTCTCGTATCCCCCGCGGGAGGAAGCCCGTTTACGAAAGCTCCTTTCCGAACTACTGAGCAGCTCCGGTCGCGATGAGGCTGCCGCGAATGAGCTATTGAAGGCCTATGAGCTGGCGCCAGCCCTTCCCGGACTCGCCGAGAGAGTGCAGGACATCGAGGGGATGGGCTAGTCCGGCCCTACATGAACTTAGCATCGCAGCGTTCATAGGGTGAAATCAGCTCCTGGCGGCTGAACCACAGCGCCAATTCCCATTCGGCGTTCTCAGGCGAATCCGATGCGTGAATGAGATTGGGTATCACTCCCATGCGTTCCCAACTGCGTTCGTAACTCATGTGAGTGAAATCCCCCCGTATCGTCCCCGGTGCCGCTTTCCTGGGCTCGGTTGAACCGACAATCTTCCGCACCACTGAAATGGCACCGGCGCCTTCAATCACCATGGCGTTGACGGGTCCCGAGCAGAGTAGCCCAACCAGTGGATCAAAAAAGGACTTTCCACGGTGGTTCTTATAGTGTTCCTCGGCTCTTCCTTTATCGACACTCACCAGCTTCATAGCGGTAATTGTCAATCCGGCATTTTCGAACCGTGATATGATGGTTCCAATCAAGGCCCGCTTCACTCCATCAGGTTTGATGAGAACAAAGGTGCGTTCCCATGTCGTACTATCGCGCATACTATGTAGATTAACGAAGAACATCGATTCTGTGCTACCGCAGGGGTAGCTGATAACAATCGGATTGTAGATGGATTTCTTGAGAAGGCCCACCCTCCGGATTCGAAGGAAAACGATTGAGGATGGGCATGATGACCTGAAAGTCCTGGATTAAAGGGCTTTATGCTCCAAAAAACTGTAGTAAGCGCTCTGAGTGAACACTACATGATCGAGCAGTGGAATTCCCAGAAGCTCTCCAGCATTCATGAGACGGTGAGTGAGTGCATGGTCCTCGGGGGAAGGCTCGCAGTTTCCTGAAGGGTGATTGTGGGCGCAGATAACCGCCGCGGCCCGATCGGAGAGTGGATCTACGAATACTTCCCGTGGATGGACGATGGTTCGATCCAGAATTCCCTGGCTCACCACCCGGAGGCGGAGCACCTCATGGGCACCATTGAGGCTGAGAACCAAGAAATACTCCTGGGGTCTATCCGCCCAGTGGCTTACCAAGGGGAGCACATCCCCCGGTTCGCTGATGCGATGCCTGGCGGGTCTCAGACGCCGACGGGCAAATTCCAAGGAACCGGTAACTAATGAAGCACGGGCGGGGCCGATTCCCTCAATCGCGGTGAGTTCACCGACATCCGGTATATCACTCGACCGATCCAATACCGCCAGGAGCTCAAAGGCCAATTCACCCACACCCCTGCCGCCGCCGCTGCCGAGCATGAGGGCAAGGAGTTCGATGTCTGATAAGGCGCCGACACCCTGGCTTACCAAGCGCTCTCGCGGCCGCTTCTCCAGCGGAATGTCGATTATGCGTTCTAGTGCTAAACTCTTCATACTTCTAATGACAGCCTCAACGGGGCGAGTAATTCAATCTGATGGCAAAAAAGAAGAAATTGAGAAACTTATAGGAGCTTGGGGATGAATTCGCGTCTATGCAATGCGCTTATCATGGCAAAAGCATGGATTCTTCGGTCATCCAGCGGATTTCTCGGGGGAGTATGGGGGCATTCTGACTTTTTTTGAGAACACCCACCCATTTTCGAGTATAGTGTCTACTATGAGAATTAGTCCATACCACGGAAACTGCCTGGTGTCTATTCGTCAATCGGCGTTCCTCTACCTTCTCGTTCGAAAATAATGGATGATCCAGGAGACGGATATGAGCATGGAAGGCAGTAACAAAAGAAACTCGGTCTATATGTCCGCGAGTCATGATGTAACGGTGAATCTTGCCACCGAAGAGTGGCTGCTCAAGGACATACCTGAGGGGGAAGAAATTCTCTTTCTCTACGAAAACAATATGGCGGTGGTCATCGGGCGGTCTCAGAATCCTTGGAGGGAATGCCGCACGGGTTTGGCCAAGCGACGGGGAATTGCCATCAGGCGGAGAATTTCCGGCGGCGGCACGGTGGTTCATGGCGAGGGAAATCT
>Ga0209049_1000227_pt1 | contig 11795 bp, 13 predicted proteins | sample WorMetulBAHAMAS2_FD_187398 | JGI IMG/M metagenome (GOLD analysis project Ga0209049, IMG submission 187398) | Marine gutless worms symbiont microbial communities from Max Planck institute for Marine Microbiology, Germany - Olavius ullae BAHAMAS.2... | ecosystem: Host-associated > Annelida >...
GGATAGCGCAGCCCCCTCCTGTCGTATCGGTCTCGGGTCTCAGTCGTCCACATCTGGTGTCTCCGCTCAAACGCCTCACCACATACGGAATCACAACCGACTCTGCCGATCCAACATCTTTCTGGACAGGCCTTCAGTGTGGCGCCCATTATTGTTAATGAATCAGAAACGACGAAGGCAAACCCCTGGCTCACCTTATCACGCCATTCCCAGCTTGCAATAATGCTTAACCTATAGCTCAAGAAAGATCGAGGAAAAAATTGAAAAGCAATGGGCGCGCTCCCTTAATACTTTGTCAATTATTATTAACACGCTCTAACCTCCGCCATTTCGCCACATTGCGATTATGCTCCTGCAACGTCGTGGCGAAGACATGCCCGCCGGTACCATCAGCTACAAAATACAGGAAATCGGTTTCATCTGGGTTTACTACAGCCGCGATCGCATCGCACCCCGGCGCCGCAATTGGGGTCGGCGGCAACCCATCGATTTGGTAGGTGTTGTACGGCGTTACCCAATCAAGTTCCGAGCGCCGAAGGCCCCGACCCAGCGGCCCCTTGCCCTCAGTAACTCCGTAGACCACCGTCGGGTCAGACTGCAGCCGCATCCCCCGCTTCAACCGGTTGACGAATACGGAAGCGACCCGGCCCCGCTCCTCTGCGATGCCGGTTTCCTTCTCCACTATCGAAGCAAGGATGAGCACCTCCTCCGGGCTCGACAGCGGCAGATCGGATGCGCGCTTCTCCCATGCTTCCGCTAACACCGCCACCTGCGATTCGGCCATCCGCTTTAGCACGTCGCTGCGGGTCTGGTTGCGTTGGATGAAATACGTGTCCGGCGCCAGGCTACCTTCGGGCGGCACGCCGTCGACCTCGCCGACCAGGAACTCGTTCGCGGCCACGATCTCGACGATCTGATGGCTGGTCAGACCCTCAGCCACCGTCAATTTGTGCTGGATCGACCTGCCACTGACCAGCAGCGCCAAGATCTCCGCCATCGAAGCGCCGGCAGGAATCCGGTATTCTCCGTGTTTGAGCAGCCTGTCCTCGCGGCGGTAGCGCGCACCAACCCGGAACAGGAACTTACTGTCGATCGCCCCATTCAGTTTTAGGAGCCGTGTCGTGTCACTCAGGGTAGCGTCCCTCGGCACCAGCACCACCACCTCTTCCTGTAGCGGACCGGGCGTGGTGAACTCCCGCTTGGCGAAGCCGATCGCAACCAGCATGGCGATCCCGACGACAATCAGAACCGATAGAACATTCGCTGCAAGATTCCGCATTCGCAAGGCCATAGCGCGTTAGCTCACCCGACCGAAGATCACAGAAGCATTCGTGCCGCCGAAGCCGAATGAGTTCGACAGCGCGACGTCGATCTCGCGCTCGACCTTTTTCAACGGCGCCAAGTCGATCTCCGTGTCGACCGAGGGATCCTCAAGGTTCAGCGTCGGCGGCGCCACCTGGTCGCGGATTGCCAGCACTGAGAAGATCGCCTCCACCGCTCCGGCAGCGCCCTGGAGGTGTCCGGTCGAGGACTTGGTCGACGACATCGTCGCCTCGCCCGCATGGTTGCCCATCAGCCGGGTTACCGCCCCCAGTTCGATCTCGTCGCCCATCGGCGTCGAAGTGCCGTGGGCGTTGATGTAGTCGATCGCCCCTGGTTCCAGCCCCGCATTGTGCAAGGCCGCAGACATCGACCGGAAGCCGCCATCGCCGTCCGGCGCAGGCGCGGTGATGTGATAGGCATCCCCCGACAGGCCGTAACCGAGCACCTCGGCATAGATCTTCGCCCCGCGCTTGACCGCGTGCTCGTACTCCTCCAGCACCACGATCCCCGCGCCTTCGCCCATGACAAAGCCGTCGCGTCCCTTGTCGTAAGGGCGCGAGGCCCGCTCAGGGGTCTCGTTGTAGCCTGTCGACAGCGCCTTGCAGGCCCCAAACCCGGCCACCGCGAGCTCGCAAACCGGGCTTTCAGACCCGCCTGCGACCATTACGTCCGCATCCCCCAGCATGATCAGCCGCGCCGCATCGCCGATCGCGTGGGTGCCTGTCGAGCAGGCCGTTACCACGGCGTGGTTCGGTCCATTGAAACCGTACTTGATCGAGACCTGGCCGGAGCACAGGTTGATCAGCGCACTGGGAATGAAGAACGGCGAGATGCGCCGCGGCCCGCGCTCCTTCAGAGTCACCGCCGCATGGGCGATCGACTCGATTCCGCCGATACCGGAGCCAATCAGCACGCCCGTACGCTCGCGGCTCCGCTTGTCCTCCGGCTTCCAACCGGCATCGCTCACCGCCTGCTCCGCCGCACAAAGCGAGTAAACGATGAATCGGTCGACCTTCCGCTGCTCCTTCGGCTCGAGCCAATGGTCGGGATTGTAGGTGCCGTCGCCACCGTCGCCGAGCGGTATTTCGCAGGCGATCTGGCAGGGCAGGTGCGTGGCATCAAAATGCCGGATTCGCCCGGCGCCCGATTTTCCGGCGAGCAGCCGCTCCCAGGTCTTGTCGACCCCGCAGGCCAGCGGCGACAGCATCCCCAGGCCGGTAACGACTACTCTGCGCATCTCAGGCTCCTGTCCCGTCTGCCCATGCGGTTGGGCACCTGCGGCGGTATCCCGCCCTCGGCGCGCCCCGGCCCGGTCTCATGCCGAATCCGGTCACCGCCGAACAAATAAAAAGCGCGACTCTCGGTTGCCCGATCGCCGCGCCCACTCTCGCCGTCTCCGGACTCAAGCAGTCTTTTCGGTGATGAATTTCACCGCGTCGCCAAAGGTCTGGATGGTTTCAGCCGCATCATCTGGGATCTCGATACCGAACTCCTCCTCGAAGGCCATCACCAGCTCGACGGTGTCCAAGCTGTCCGCGCCCAGATCGTCGATGAAGCTAGCACCCTCGACCACCTTGTCTACCTCGACGCCGAGGTGCTCGACAACGATCTTCCTGACCCGATCCGCAATATTATCGCTCATGTCCGCTCCTTCGTTGTGGGCTACATTGGCCCTTCAGTTGGCAGTGTCGGATAGGCCTGATCGCCGTGCCGCGACAGCCTCTCCGGAATTTCCCGCGCGTTCCTTAGCACAACTGTCTCGAAGCGCAAATTCAGAAAATCCGCGTCCGGCTCACGCTCAGATCATCGCCATTCCACCGTTCACATGCAAGGTTTGACCGGTCACGTAAGACGCCTCGTCCGACGCCAGATAGACCGCCGCCGCAGCGATCTCGTCGGATGTCCCCATCCGGCCCGCCGGGATCGCGCCCAGCAGTCTTCCCTTCTGCTCGTCGTTCAACTTGTCGGTCATCGCCGTGGTGATGAACCCCGGTGCGATGCAGTTCACGGTCACCCCGCGCGAGCCGACCTCCGCCGCCAGCGATTTCGACATGCCGATCATCCCCGCCTTGGCGGCGGCGTAGTTGCCCTGGCCCGGATTGCCGGTCACTCCGACGATCGAGGTGATGCCGATGATCCGCCCCCAGCGCTTCTTCATCATGCCGCGCAGGACCGCCCGGCTCAGACGGAACGCTGCTGTCAGATTGACGCCGATCACCGCCTTCCACTCCTCGTCCGACATCCGCATGAACAGGTTGTCGCGAGTGACACCGGCATTGTTGATCAGGATGTCGAGCCCGCCCATCGCCTCGATCGCCTGCTTCGGCAACGCCTCCACTACCGCCGCATCGGAGAGATCGCAAGGCGTCACATGCGCCCGCTCGCCCAGCTCCGCAGCCAGCGCCTCCAGGGTTTCGGTCCGGGTGCCCGAGAGCGCCACTGTTGCGCCTTGCCCGTGCAGCGCCCGGGCGATCGCCCCGCCGATGCCACCGCTGGCGCCGGTCACCAGCGCCGTCTTTGCCGTCAGGTCGAACATGGCCTTCCTCCCTCAGCTCGCCAGCGCTTCAGCCAGCTTCTTGACATCTTCGGCCGTATTGACGGCGCTGGTCGCCAACGCCCGGTCGATCCGCCGCGCCATGCCGCTCAGCGCCTTGCCGGCGCCGACCTCGACCAGCGCGCTCACGCCCCGCCCAGCCAGCCAAAGGATCGACTCGCGCCAACGCACCAAGCCGGTCACCTGCTCCACCAGCAGCTGCCGGATCTCCGCCGGGTCGCTCACCGCCGCGGCCTTGACGTTGGCTACCAACGGCACCTTCGGGCCCGCGATCTCCACCCCGGCCAGCGCCTCCGCCATCACCTCCGCCGTCGGCTGCATCAGCGCACAATGGAACGGCGCCGACACCGGCAACAGCATCGCCCGCTTGGCGCCCCGGCCCTTGGCGATCTCCACCGCCCGCTCGACCGCCGCCTTGTGCCCCGAGACGACGACCTGCCCCGGATCATTGTCGTTCGCCTCCTGGCAGACCTCACCCTCGGCCGCCTCCTCCGCGACCGCGCGGGCCGCGTCGAAGTCGAGGCCGAGGAGCGCCGCCATGGCACCCACGCCCACCGGCACTGCCGCCTGCATCGCCTGGCCGCGGGTGCGCAGGAGCTGCGCCGTGGCGGCCAGGCTCAGCGAGCCGGCAGCACAAAGCGCCGAATACTCGCCCAGCGAATGCCCGGCCACGAAGCTCGCCGCCTCGACTGTCACCCCCTCGGCCTCCAATGCCCGCATCGCCGCAATCGAAGTCGCCATCAGCGCCGGCTGGGCATTTGCTGTCAGGGTCAACTCCTCTGCCGGCCCGTCCCAGATCAACGTGCTCAAGCGATCGCCCAGCGCCGCGTCGACTTTCTCGAACACCGCCGCCGCCGCTGGGTAGCTCTCGGCCAGGTCCCGCCCCATTCCAACCGTCTGGGCGCCCTGCCCCGGAAAGATGAATGCCCGCATCGTCGTTCCTCGCTTTCTCGGTGCGCGCTACGTGCGCCAGCGCTACCGCTGCTGTCAAGCCAGCCCCGGTGCTTCCCGCCTTGCATTCGCGCCGGGGCGCGCGTATACGCGCGATCTCTCCCGAGGTTATCTATCGCGTCGCCTCTCGTATACGGGTTCGGGAGCCTAACCCCCGTATTTTGAAGCGCGCAGGAGCAAGAAGGACGTGGCAATGGCTCTCTACGAGCATGTCTTCATTGCGCGCCAGGACATTTCCAACGCCAAGGCGGAAGGTCTTGTCGAGCACTTCAGCCAGATCCTCGAGGACAATGGCGGCGAAGTCATCGACACCGAGTACTGGGGGCTGCGCACCCTCGCCTACAAAATCAGCAAGAATCGCAAGGGCCACTACGGCTTCATGCGCACCGACTGCCCCGCTCCCGCGGTCAAGGAGATGGAACGTCTCATGGGGCTGCACGACGACATCATGCGGGTGATGAGCATCCGTGTCGACAAGCACGAAGAGGGCCCCAGCGCCGTGATCCAGGCCAAGAGCAGCCGCGACGAGCGTGGCGGCCGCGGCGGCGGCTTCCGCGGTGATCGCGGCCCGCGCGGCGACCGGCCCGACAGCGGCGATAGGGGCGAGCGGCCCGAGCGCGGTGACCGGGGCGGCGACCGGCCGCAGACCGAATGCTGAGAAGGAGAAGCAAGATGGCTCGCAGACCGTTTTTCCGCCGCCGCAAGTCCTGCCCCTTCTCGGGTGAGAACGCGCCCAAGATCGACTACAAGGACGTGAAGCTGCTACAGCGCTACATCTCCGAGCGGGGCAAGATCGTTCCCTCGCGCATTACTGCCGTATCGGCCAAGCAGCAGCGCGAGCTGGCCCGCGCGATCAAGCGCGCCCGCTTCCTCGTCTTGCTGCCCTATTCGGTCCAGTAACGGAGTTAACGTCATGGAAATCGTTCTCCTGCAGCGGATCGAGAAGCTTGGCCAGATGGGTGACATGGTCCACGTTCGCGACGGCTATGCCCGCAATTTCCTGCTGCCCCAAGGCAAGGCGTTGCGCGCCACCCAAGCGAATCTCGCCCGGTTTGAGGCCGAGCGTGCCCAGCTCGAGGCCCGCAACCTGGAGCAGCGCAAGGAAGCCGAGGCGGTCGCCGAGAAGCTCAACGGACAGCAGTTCGTGATCATCCGCTCGGCCTCCGAAGCCGGCTCGCTCTACGGTTCGGTGACCGCGCGTGACATCGCCGAGGCGTCGACCGCGGGCGGTTTCACCGTCGCGCGCGGCCAGATCGTCCTCGACCGTCCGGTCAAGGAGCTTGGCCTGCACGACCTGCGGGTGGTGCTGCATCCCGAGGTCTCCGCCACCATCGTCGTCAACGTCGCCCGCTCCGAGGAAGAGGCCAAGCTTCAGGCCTCGGGCAAGTCGATCCAGGACGTCCGCGCCGAAGAGGAGTCGGAATCGGAGTTCGACATCGCCGAGCTGTTCGACGACATCGGCGGCGCCACTGAGGAAGAGATCGGCGGTGAGAGCACCCTAGTCGAAGAGCCGAAGGCAGAGTAGCCGCCAGCCGGCCAAGCAGCGGACTCAGCACCGCGCCTCTCAGCGGGGGCGCGGTGTCTCATTTCCAACCCTCGCGATTTTCACAAAGCCGTCCACAGACTTGTCGACGCGTTTTTTTCCCGGGTCGACAGCGCAGGGAGCGGCGATCTTTCAACGAGCTAGCAAGAGTGTCCCCCAACTTATTCACAAACTGTCAAACTCTGTCCCCAGATAAGACTTGTGTTCATGCTTCGTTCATGTATGCTTAGTTGACCCCATGATGTATCCAATGTGGTTCGTACGGGGGAATCCTGACGCATGGCAGACGGCGCTAAGGTCACGACAGCCCAATTGCAGCCGAGCAACATCGAGGCCGAACAGGCTTTGCTGGGCGCGCTGTTGCTCAACAACGACATCTTCGACCGTATCGACCCAATCGTGAAGGCGCACCACTTCTACGAGCCGGTGCACGGTCGGATCTACGACATCGCCGCCCGCCGAATCGCCAAAAACGCGCTCGCCTCGCCGGTGACCCTCAAGCCGTTCCTCGCCGACGACGAGGGGCTCAAGGAACTGGGCGGCACCGACTACCTGGCGCGCCTCGCCGGCGCCACCATCTCCATCGTCGCCGCGCGCGACTATGCCGAGACGATCCGCGACCTCGCGCTCAGGCGCGACCTTGTCCAGATCGGAGAGGAGATCATCGCCCGCGCCGCAACCTTCGATACCGAGGCGGAACCCGCCGAGCAGATAACAGAGGCCGAACAGGCCCTTTACACGCTGGCCGAGCGTGGCAACAGGGAAGGAGGATTTATCGATTTCGCCAAAGCGGCCACCGAAGCTGCGAATATGGTGAACGCCGCCTTTCAACGGGGCGGCGGCCTGGCTGGAATATCCTCGGGCCTGCACGAGCTGGACTACAAGCTCGGCGGCTTCAGGAACTCCGACCTCATCATCATCGCCGGTCGCCCATCGATGGGCAAGACGGCGCTCGCCACTAACATCGCTTTCAACATCGCCCGTAAATTCAAAAGAGGAACGAAACCGGACGGCGTGGAGGGAGCGGTCACGGGGGGCGTTGTCGGTTTTTTCTCGCTAGAAATGTCATCCGAGCAGCTCGCCAACCGGATCCTCGCCGCCGAGTCGCAGGTCAAGAGCCACGAGCTCCTGTCCGGCCGGATCCAGGAGGAAGAGTTTCGCCGCTTCCTCGAAGTGGCGCGCGAGTTGGAACGGATCCCGCTCTACATCGACGACACCCCCGCGCTTGCAATCTCCTCCCTGGCGGCGCGGGCCCGGCGCCTCAAGCGCCAGAAGGGGCTGGATGTGTTGGTGATCGACTATCTCCAGCTCGTCCGCCCCGCATCCGGGAAGAACGACGGCCGCGTACAGGAGGTCTCCGAGATCACCCAGGGCCTCAAGGCCATCGCCAAGGAGCTCGACATCCCGGTCATCGCCCTCTCCCAGCTGTCGCGCAAAGTGGAGGACCGCGATGACAAACGCCCCCAGCTCGCGGACCTTCGCGAATCGGGCTCGATCGAGCAGGACGCGGACGTGGTCATGTTCGTCTTCCGCGAGGAGTATTATCACGAGCGCACAAAACCCGCCGAGGACACCGACAAGTTCCCCGAATGGCAGCAAAAGGCCGAGCGCTTGCACGGCGGAGCCGAGGTCATCATCGGCAAGCAGCGCCACGGGCCAATCGGCACCGTCGATCTGCATTTCGAAGGCAAGTTCACCAAGTTCTCTGACCCGGCACGCGAAATGGCCGGTTATCATCAGGACTTCACGTGAGCTTCAGCGGCCACCTCACCATCGATCTCGACGCCATCGCCGCCAACTGGCGCGCCCTCGACGCTATGACCGCGCCCGAGGTCGAGACCGCGGCCGTGGTCAAGGCCGACGGTTACGGCTGCGGCGCCGCCGAGGTCGGCCGCACGCTGGCCAAGGCCGGCGCCCGGACCTTCTTCGTCGCCCTGCCCGAAGAGGGCGTGGCCCTGCGCCAAGCCATCGGTCCTGCTCCGACCATCTACATCCTCGGCGGCTACCCGCTTGCCGCCCCCCCTCTCCGCCAGGCAACCACGCAGTCCCCTCCCTCCGCTGGGGGGAGGGTTAGGGAGGGGGGCCGTGACACCGCCGGCGCTGCCCTCTACCCCGCCCACGACCTGCGCCCGGTGCTCAACTCCGCCCTCCAGGCCGTTGCCTGGTTCCGCGCCGAGCCGGAGACGCCGTGCGCCATCCACCTCGACTCCGGGATGAACCGCCTCGGCATAGAACCCGACGAGTTCGCCTCGCTCGGACCTATGCCGGAGTCGGTAAGCCTAGTCATGAGCCACCTCGCCTGCGCCGACATGCCGGAGCATCCCCAGACCCCTGCCCAGCTCACCGTATTCCTCCGCCTGACCGAGGGCCTCGCGGGCCCCCGCTCGCTCTCCGCCACCGCCGGCATCCTCCGCGGCCAGGAGCACCATTTCGACCTCACCCGCCCGGGCATCGGCCTCTATGGCGGCTGGCCGTTCACCGCCGCCCGCCCGGTTGTCGCCCTCGACCTGCCGATCATCCAGATCCGCGACCTCGCACCCGGCGAAACCATCGGCTACGGCGCCAGCTGGACCGCCGCCCGCCCCTCGCGCATCGCCACGCTCTCCAGCGGCTATGCGGACGGTCTGATCCGCGCCATGGGCGACCGCGCCATGGGCTACATCGACGGACAGCCCCTGCCCTTTGCCGGCCGGGTGTCTATGGACCTGATCACCCTCGACGTCACCGACTGCCCCACCGCCACCCCCGGCCAGATGGTCGAGATCCTCGGCTCGCACCAGAGCATCGACGACCTCGCCGCCGCGGCCGGCACCATCGGCCACGAAATCCTGACCTCTCTTGGAAGCCGCTACGCCCGGCGCTATACTGGGGGCTGATTGCAGAGGCCGCACCGGCGCTCCCTCTCCGCTGGACGTTCCCTCCCTCGCGTGCGGGGGCGGGCTACGGTGGGGGCTTTCGGCGCCCGACAGACGAAAAACCGGAGCAGACATCGATGCCCATCCTCGCCGCGCTACAGGGCTTCGCCGCCTCGATCGGCGCCACCGTGCTCTGGCTGTTCCAGTCCACCGGTGCCCTCTCGGCCTTCGCCCTCTCCGGCATCAGCCACGTCTTTCGCCCGCCCTACTACCCGGTCGAACTCCTGCGCCAGTTCATGCGGATCGGCTACTACTCGCTGCCGGTTGTCGGCATGACCGCGCTGTTCACCGGCGGCGCCCTGGCCCTGCAGATCTACGCCGGCGGCTCGCGGTTCAACGCCGAGTCCGTGGTTCCCCAGATCGTCGCCATCGGCATAACCCGTGAGCTCGGCCCCGTCCTCGGCGGCCTGATGGTCGCCGGCCGGGTGTCCGCCTCGATCGCCGCCGAGCTCGGCACCATGCGGGTCACCGAGCAGATCGACGCCCTGTCCACATTGTCGACCAACCCGATGAAATACCTGGTGGCACCGCGGCTTCTGGTCGCCACGGTGGCGATGCCGATCCTCGCCTTCGTCGGCGACGTCATCGGCATCATGGGCGGGTTCCTAGTCGGCACCGCCCGGCTCGACTTCAACGCCGCCACCTACATCAACAACACCTACGATTTTATCGAGACCGGCGACATCACCTCCGGCCTGATCAAGGCCGCGGTGTTCGGCTTCATCATCGCCCTGATGGGCTGCTACCAGGGCTATAACTCCGGCCGCGGCGCCCAGGGCGTCGGCCGCGCCACCACCAATGCCGTGGTCACCGCCTCGATCCTCATCCTGGCCTCAAACTACGTCCTCACCGAGGCGCTGTTTCCCGCATGAGCGCGACACCCAAGATCGAGATGCGGGGCGTCTACAAGAGCTTTGGCTCCAACCACGTCCTGTGCGGCATAGACCTCGATGCGCCGGCCGGCGAGTCGCTGGTCATCATCGGCGGTTCCGGCACCGGCAAGTCGGTGCTACTGAAATGCATCCTCGGCCTGATCCGCCCCGATTCCGGCACCATCCTTGTCGACGGCGAGGACGCGCTGGCCAAGCGCGGCAAGTCACGCGAGAAGCTGCTCGACAAGTTCGGCATGCTGTTCCAGGGCGGCGCCCTGTTCGATTCGCTCACCGTCTGGCAGAATGTCGCCTTTCGTCTCCTGCAGGGGTCGCGCAAGCTCCCCCGCGCCGAGGCCCGTGAGGTGGCCATCGAGAAATTGCGCCGCGTCGGCCTCAAATCCAGCACCGCCGACATGTTTCTGGCCGAGCTCTCCGGCGGCATGCAGAAACGCGTCGGCCTCGCCCGCGCCATCTGCGCCGAGCCCGAGATCATTTTCTTCGACGAGCCCACCACCGGCCTCGATCCGATCATGGCCGACGTGATCAACAACTTGATCCGCGAGATCGTGGTCGAGATGGGGGTGACGGCGCTGACCATCACCCACGACATGAGCTCGGTCAGAAATATTGCCGACGACGTGGCGATGGTCCACGAGGGCGTCATTCAGTGGACCGGCCCGGTCGGAGAGATCGACACGACGGACAACCCCTACATCCGCCAGTTCGTCAACGGCCTGGCGGAGGGGTCGATCGAGGCGATCCGATGACAGCCTCGCTCTTGCGGAAAACCCACGCCGATGCCCTTTAGACCGGTGGTTGTGCCGCTGAACCTCGCCCTCCTGCTGCTCTACCCCGCCGCGTGGCTGGCGCCCCTCGCTCGTGCCGGCTGGCTGCCTTATTTCTCCGGCAACGAGATCACGATCATCGGCGGCGTCGCCGACCTTTGGGACTCCGATGCTGCCCTGGCCATTCTGGCGGCGCTCTTCGCCGTGGTCATCCCCTACGGCAAGACCCTCTACCTCGCCGCGATCCATTTCCGCCGCCTCGGCCCCCGCGCCCTCCCTGCGATCGAGATCATCGGCAAGCTCTCGATGGCCGACGTGTTCCTGATCGCCCTCTACATCGTTCTGGTTAAGGGCGTCGGCTTCGGCCACGTCGTCTCCGCCTGGGGCCTCTGGCTGTTCACCGGTTGCGTCCTGGCCTCGATCTGGGCCGGCTGGGAGACCAAGCGCAGGATCGACACATGGCAATGACCCTGCTTGCCGGACCAGCGCTGCTATGGTCGGATAGCAACATGCAGAAGCCGCAGCGCCGCAAGACCCCTCACCTGTCCTCTCCCCTTTCAAGGCAGAGGGACGAAAACCCTTCCCGAATTCTCATCTCTCAAGTCCAGAACGCGGAGCGAGCGTCCTTTCCCCCTTCCAGCAGGGCTATCGCATATGGGAGAGGGCGGTGATGAGGTAGTCGTCGCTCCACATGCATTTTCGGATGCGGTGGCTGATCGGTGTCGTCGGGGTGTCGATGAGTTGCAGGAGGTTGCGCGCCAGCCGATTGACCAGCGCGGCATTGGCGGGGGCATGGTCGGTGCGGGCGCGGCTCAGGTCCTCGCCGAGATGCACGTCGAGCACCCAATGCAG
>Ga0209049_1000228_pt1 | contig 11780 bp, 12 predicted proteins | sample WorMetulBAHAMAS2_FD_187398 | JGI IMG/M metagenome (GOLD analysis project Ga0209049, IMG submission 187398) | Marine gutless worms symbiont microbial communities from Max Planck institute for Marine Microbiology, Germany - Olavius ullae BAHAMAS.2... | ecosystem: Host-associated > Annelida >...
TGAGTGGTGGAAGACGTGGTCATCATACCGTCTCTTCACAGCGAATGTCCGGGGCTAAAAAAACGATCCGGGTGAAAACCTGTTCGGATGATCGGATCGGGTGTTGGGACAACAGGAAATGTCAGCTCCCGAATGATTTCGGACTTTCAGTCCAAGAGCAACCAACGCTATGCACTTTCAGTGCATAGTGGTTGAGTGAGCATTATTTACCAAGCAGGTTCAAACATGGTGACGGTTGTTCCCAATAGCGGATCGGCATGCCATCAAGACCGTATCCTTCGTTCTGGAGTGGCGGGATCCCCTACAGGAAGACATTCTGACACTCCTGATGGCACTGCATCCCAGAGTACGCGATAAACTGCCTCGAGTTCTCAAGCAAGAGGAAATATCATTTAATGTCGTCGTTGATCCGGTAGAACCCGAGCGACAGGCTCCAGCCAAACCGCAACTTAATGGGCGTTATGTTCGATACCCTGCAACTGAACGGTCAACAGGCATGGGCACTTGTCATCCAGGAAAATTCTCTCGCGCTCAGCTGCCATATCTATACCCGTTGGAACGAGATTTGGCGCGAGGCTTTGGAACTGTTGACACCCTTTGTTCCAGTTCTTGTCAGGGAGCGGGGGATCTCCGCGATCAGGCTTCAATATATCGACCAGTTTCGGGTGACAGGCGCACATGACTAATTTCGGGCACACCACCTGTTGCGAGAGGGATCTCGGTTCGTCCCTGCGCATGTGTTTGAATTGAAAGGTTCGTGGCATTCCCACCATGGCTTTTTCCAGCAACGTGCCGCGCCACCGACCCACCGCAGGCTCGATAATGTCAACGTCGATGTAGTGGATGCCAATAACGAGTGTCTTATCCAGATAGCGACCGTACACCATGCGTTACTTGATACCCCAAACACCGATGGGTCTTTCATTACTCGGCGATACCGATGGCGGCAGGCTACATCATCACATGGTCGAGCTTCACAAGTTCAATAAAGAGTTGCTGGGCGAGCTTCTAAACGACACCATGTGCGAACGGATCGGCCTCGAATATCAAAGCCTTCCTGACGATTGGGACGGTTACGGGGGAAAAGCCGCAAGCATTGAGGCAGTAATGGATTCGGTACGCTTCCTGCTGCGATTTCCGTCGACATTCCCTCTGCCGAAACCAATGATTAGTGGCTCCGGTGTAATCGATCTGTATTGGGAAGGCAACGGCTGCTATGCAAGCATCGATTTCGACGGCAGCGGTCACTACTGTTACATTGCCGATTCCACGGACGAGGAAAACGGAGAAGACCAGGTTCCAGTCGCGCAAACACCGCCTCATTGCCGCGCGGGGGTCATTGTGATGACCGCTGATGATCTTCCAACCGTTAGGTGTTTTCACCAAAAAATCGACTACAAACCATTGATTATCCAATAACGACAGGAATCGTATTTTTCAAGGTACCCATGACCTGCCGAGAGGTATTCCAGGAGGCGGCTGCGCCCAACCACCGTTGTAGCTGAATATCGGAGAACAGGCCCGGATGCTCATGTGAATCCGAAACCGTCAGTACCTATTCCCCCGGTCCTGTCGGTGACTCAGAGTTTGTTGCTCGCTTGATCTATTCCCCATTCCATATCGATGTAGAGACAGGGGAAGTAACAGAGGCCGCCTTTTCGGATGCCAAGGACAAGGGGCTCTCGGTCCAGCGCACGGCACACGCAACGAACACGCGGATCAAAACCATCGGCGAGAACAAGCTGGCCCGAGACCAGGCTCGGGGGAAAACTGATCGGGAATTCCTTGGAGCCGTGAACGGCAAGGCAGACTCGATCCGAGGATTGACGTACAGCAATGGCGAGCGTGCCTTCTGTGTTTAGACTTGGCGCTCCCGGACGTCCCGTCCCACGCGGATGTATGCCAAACAACCGCTGCCCGTAGCGAAATGAAAAGGGCGCGCAAGAAGTTACGGGATCTTTTCAGTTACAAGCCCTGCATGCCTTGAACCGTACTGGTCATATACTACCCCTCATATGATTCTTTCGTTGAAGAAACCCAAAATGAAAAACTGAAATATTGGTATTAGAAGAGTACAAGTTTACGTGTTAACTCCTTCTACCCTACTTCATGCGCCATCGCAGGATCAAAGTCTGAAACCGCAAACTGGACAGGGCTTGTTCCAACCGACGAGGGGAATCTGAGATGAAACCCCATATGAATTTTCTTGCCGTAGTCTTGCTGCTGGTCACCAGTGAATCCTGGGGGCAAGTGCTCAAGCCTACCAACGCATCTGTATCGGTATCAGGTGACATTGCGGCAAAGGAGGATATCAGCGCTATTGCAACAGTTAGTGAACGATTCATCGCCATCGGTGCTGATGAGGACATAGAAGGTGAGAACCGGATACAGTTATTGCATACCGAAGATGACGACTATGCAGTACACAATGATATCCTGTTGTTAAAAGATAAGGAGATGGATATTGAAAGGATTGCAGCCGATGGCAATACAATCTACGTTGTGGACTCGCACTCATCTAAACGTCCCAAGATTAAAAAAAGCAAGAAGAACGAAGAGAACCGAAGGAAGTTCTATGCCGACAAGATAAAAGATGAACGGAACCGGGACTGGCTTTTATCGGGTTGTCATCGATAAAGAAGGCAAAGAGATAGCGAAGGAGCGGATCTCGCTGCGCGAGATCATCGCTGCCGACCCTGTTTTGAAGGCCTTCAATGAAATCCCTAGGCAAGGAGAACGGAGTCAACATCGAAGGGCTTGCGGTAAAGGATGGTCACCTCTGCATCGGTTTTCGCGGACCCGTGTTTCGTGGGAACTACGTCCTGGTCATGAAGCTGGAATTCGCTGATCCGTCAAAAAACGAGTTGTTGTATGTAAGGCTCGATGGATACGGTATTCGCACCATGACCAGCGTATCGGACGGTTTTCTGATCATCGCAGGCCCAGTCGGAGACAGATCAGCTTCATACCAGTTATACCACTGGAGTGGTCAGGACCTGGTCCCGGGGAGAAACCGCCCAAGCGAAATCGGCATGATTCAGTTGCTGGGTGAGATAGATCCTCCAGAGGAAGGTAAAGCCGAAGGGGTGGCGGTGCTTCAAGAAGACAGCCTTCAAGAAGACAGCGGGGGACTATGATCTTCTTGTCGTCTACGATGGTGTCGAGAAACGACAGAACATCATGCAGCGGTTTCGGGTTTCCAAACCGGATTGAATGCCCCAGTACCTCTGGACTCTTAAGGGCAAGGATGCCCCGCCGTTTTTCGAGGCCGTATCAGCCGCTCACTTACCGATACAAAAGCCGGAAAAAATCCGGTCCAGCAGATCGTCCGGCGTAAACTCCCCCATAATCTCTCCAAGGGCCCGCTGGGCCTGACGCAGATCCTCCGCTACCAGCTCCACGGCAGGGGCCTGCCTCAGCAGGTGCAACGCGGAATCCAGGCAAACCAACGTCCGATCCAAGGCATCCAGATGACGCCTTCGGGCCATAAACACGCCCTCGGTAGACGCTGGAAAACCGCAGATCGCCTTGAGGTGCCCACGTAGGACATCCACCCCGGCACCCGTAAGGGCAGAGATTGCGACCTCCGGTCCCGAGGAGCCATGGGTAAGACCCGCAGGGGTCCCGGTCAGGTCGATCTTGTTACGCACATAGGTGACGGGGACCTGAGCCGGCAGCATACTCACATCGAAGTCCGTATGGTCGGGATCGGACTGCCCATCGAAGACCCAGAGGATACGATCGGCCTGATCGATCTGCTCACGGGCACGGCGGATGCCTTCCTGTTCTATGGGGTCCCGCGCGGGGCGCAGCCCGGCGGTGTCGATAATATGCAGGGGCATACCGTCGAGCTGGATCTGCCGGCGCAGCAGATCGCGGGTAGTACCGGGGATATCGGTAACGATCGCGGCATCGACCCCGGCAAGGGCATTGAGTAGGCTCGATTTACCAGCATTGGGAGGACCTGCGATGACCAGGTCGAGCCCTTCACGGATCAGATGGCCCCGATGGGCATTAGCCAGCAAATCTTTCACATCACGGATCAGATCCTGCAGATCGGCTTCGACTTGTGAATCGGCGATAAAGTCGATCTCTTCATCAGGAAAATCGATGGCCGCCTCTATGAAAGTGCGCAGGTGGACAATCCCCCCAAGCAGACCCTCGATCCGACGCGAAAGCTCCCCCTGCAGGGTGCGGCCGGCTAATCTCGCGGCCACCTCGGTAGTGCTCTCGATCAGATCCGCAACGGCCTCTGCCTGGGCTAAATCGAGCTTGCCGTTCAGAAACGCCCGCTCGCTGAATTCACCAGGGCGGGCCGGACGGGCACCCAGCTCCAGGGCGCGTTGCAGGAGTAGATCCAGGACCACCGGACCTCCGTGTCCCTGTAATTCCAGGACATCCTCGCCGGTAAAGGATCCAGGAGCGGGAAAGAACAGGGCGATACCCTGGTCGATCGTCTCACCGTCCCGGGCGCGAAAGTCGGCCAGGGTCGCAAGACGCGGTCCAGGCACGCGGCCAATCAGGCCCTCGGCTATAACCGGGGCCAAGGGCCCGGAGACACGGACAATACCGACACCTCCGATACCTGGTGGTGTGGCAATGGCTGCTATGGTCTCCGTGCCGCTACAGTGACTATTAAGAGCCGTTAACATTCATCATTCACGGTCCAATTAAGCAGCCTCCGTACCATTCCAATGCTGATTGCTTTTCAGACAGTCCTTAATGTGTAGTGATGAACTTCCTACCAAACCTTTTGTTATTCGGGTTTATGGGCTTGTCAGGCGTCTTTACAGCACGGTTTCCGATCCTTCGTAATTGTTACTTGAGTAGGCATTTTCAAGGAACTTTGTATCCCACCGTTGCATTTTGGCGGCGAGTTCCAGCATGCCTAGTGATATTGGCACGGACTCCCGGCTCTTCCTGAATCGAGGGAAAAGCCATAACCCTTCGGATGGAAAATAGCGGGAAAACTCAAAATCTCCAAGGCCGATATTAAGCACAGTGAACCATTCTGACAGAAACTCCTCAGCATCTTCTTCGGCCATCCTAAGATCACAAAGCAACTCCGTTTGACGAGAAAGGTTATTTATTCTGGGAGCAGGTATTTCTCGCTCAATAAATTTAGGCTCTTTATGGATTCCAGACTGGTTAGGATATTTTGCGCAAATTTGCCTTCTCAGCAAGCCAGAGGGGCGTCGTATAACTTGCTGTTATCGTGGAGAAAAGGCTACCTGTTCCGTCATCGGTCATGGTGCTACCGACTGTCGTCCTCTTCGACCAGTCCGGAATCCATAAAGAGCCTAAATTTTATCAGTCTTTCAAAGACATCACTTTGCTTCTGATTCATATCTAGGCTCACACTTCAGGTCCTGGCCTTAGCCGTCGATTTCTCGATGCCGTATGTGATGTACCACTGCTGGGCAATGGACAGAATGTTATTGACTACCCAGTACAGCACGAGCCCCGCGGGGAAGAAGGCGAAGAAGATAGTGAAAACAAAGGGGAGGCTCATCATCACCTTGGCCTGGATCGGGTCCGGGGGTGTCGGATTGAGCTTCTGTTGAATGAACATGGAGACGCCCATAATCAAGGGCAGTACGAAATAGGGGTCAGGACCGGATAGATTATTGATCCAGAGGGCAAAGGGCGCATGTCTGAGCTCGACGCTCTCCAGCAAGACCCAATAGAGGGCTATGAATACGGGGATCTGCATCAGGATCGGCAAGCAACCGCCGAGGGGGTTGATCTCCTCCTTCTTATAGAGTTCCATCATGGCCTGATTCAGGCGTTGTTTGTCATCCCCGTAGCGGTCTTTGAGGGCCTGCATCCGTGGCGTCATCTTGCGCATGTTGGCCATGGATTTATAGCTGGTCTCGGACAGCTTATAGAAGGCCGCCTTAATCAGGATGGTAAGGATAATAATGGCCCAGCCCCAGTTGCCGACGACCGCGTGAATCTTGCTGAGTAACCAGTAGATGGGTTGAGCCAGAATGGTCAGCCAACCATAGTCGACCGCAAGCTCCAGCCCAGGCGCAATAGACGCCAGGGTATCCTGCAACTTAGGCCCTACAAAGAGCTGATTCTCGAAGCTGTGCGCAACACCGGGAGGCAGTGTCACAGGCTCGGAGTATTTACCGATGATATAGCGGGACCCATTGAGGACATTGGTATAAAAGGTCTCCAAGGTACCGCTGGGTGCGATCCAGGCCGACATGAAGTAGTGCTGGATCATCGCAATCCAGCCGTCGGAGACGACACGCTGTAGCTTCTCGTCCCGCATGTCGCCGAAGGACTCCTTGGTGTACTTGTCCTCCGGGCTGTAGTACACGCCTCCCGTGTAGGTATAGATGAACTGAGAGGCATTCGGGTCAACCCGCTCGGTCCTTTGAAGTTGCTCATAGGAGCGGATCGCCAGGGGCGAGTCGGTGTTATTGGTCACAGCCTGCGTAAGTTGGACCACATAGCTGCCACGCTGGAATCTGTAACGCTTCTTTACCTCGACACCGGAGGGATGAGTCCAGAGAAATTCGACAACCAGCTCATTTTCATTCGATCCGAGGACAAAGTGGTCGCGCGCGCTGGAAAAGGTTACCTGGTGTGTCGGTAACTGTCCCTGCTCGCCGCCAAGAAGCCCGGACTGGGCGATGAACATGTTCGGTGGACTCGGCTTGAACAGCCGGAACCTAGTCTCCGGATCTTCCGCCACCACGGCATAATCCTTCAACCAGGCGCTGGTAACGGTGGCACCCCGCCGTGAAATCTCCACCTGCAACAAGTCGGTTTCCACGCGAACGAGGTCTTCACTCCCCACCGCTTGCACAGACGGGACGGGCGTAGCAGCCACCGTCGGCACCGGCGCGTCCGGTATCTCCGAGCTATCCGGGGTAGCGTCCGCCTCAGGGGTCTCCCGAGTCGGGACAGGGGGTTGCTGCACGGTCTCAGGCATAACAACAGGGCGCCCATAGTCTCTCATCCACGCCTGATAGATCAGCAGCAGAACGACGGCAAGCGCAAAGAACAACAGGAAACGTAGATTAACCATGAGAAATATCGTCGGATGTTCCCGGGACCGGATCATATCCACCCGGATGCCAGGGATGACACCGCAGGAGGCGCCGCACGGCAAACCTGACTCCCCGCACCGCCCCATGGGCCTCAATCGCCTCGACGGCATAATGAGAGCAGCTTGGATAGAAGCGACAATGGTTTCCGAGCAACGGACTGATCACGTACTGGTAGCCACGGAGGAGACCAACTAACAGGTTACGCATAATCGCTCCCAAACCCGTTTCCAGTGTGCAGCCAGGGAGGAGAAAAGCCGGCCGTTCGACAAGGTTACGGCATGGCGACGACAGAGCACTACCAGGTCAATACCCTGCAGGCCATGGCGATGCTGACGGAAGCTTTCGCGCACAATGCGTTTCAGGCGGCTCCGGTCAACGGCTCGCCGAGCGTATTTCTTTGAAATCGCAAGCCCCAAGCGTGCCGGTCTACGACCGTCGCGCCGAGCAAAAACCACAAAGCAGGAATCAGTCGATGTTGCCGGATGGGCAAACAGACTCCGAAAATCCCCTGGTCGCTTCAGGCGCGCCTGTTGCGGAAAGCGCGCATCGGTAAGACCCGCTCGAGTGGCCTGGCGATCAGGTCGAGAGACGCGCACGCCCCTTCGCACGACGCGCTGACAGCACCTTACGCCCACCGCGAGTGGACATACGCGCGCGAAAACCATGGGTCCGGGCACGCTTTAGCCGGCTTGGCTGGAAGGTTCTTTTCATTTGTCGATTCCAAGGAGCACAGTGCTTGCTCGCCGCTAACAATCTGATTGAAAAAGGGGTTTGATTATATTTTCTTGGCAGCCGTGAGGTCAACGACAAGTCTTGTCCAATTAAGGGTTGGAAAGACGCTCGGGAGACCGGATAGCCGAGGCGAGCAGGTATAATTTTCTTCCCGATCAACAGGTTGTTGCCAATCACACCGGCTTCCACCGGCGGACAGCCGGCGACCGGTAGCCGGCAAGCTGCTTCCCGACACTGGTCCGGTCGCGTTTCCGGCCTTATAGTTGGTGTTTAACAATCAGACGTGGATACTTGAATCCCAAGGTACGGCCTTCATGCGAGTGCTTGTCTTCACCTTATTCTCTCTGTTCATTTACGCTCCTATGTTTGCGGCCGACTGGGATAGGCCCTTTATCGACGAGGCGGGATCGCCGATGCCCCATAGCGTCGAGGATAAGGACAGAAGCTGGAAGGAAGGCGCCGCGAGCCTGCCGCCGTGGCCGAACGCCAGCGATCTGGTCGAGTTCAAGGTGGATGATCCCGAGTCGCGGTTTCGTTACTACATCGACGGAAAACACCTCTCGATCGGTGCCGACGGGGCGGTACGCTACACCCTGATCGTAGAGTCTCGAAACGGCGTCCGCAACCTGTCCTTCGAGGGCCTGCGCTGTACGCCGAGCGGCGCCTTCAAGATTTACGCGTATGGTAACCAGGGTCGTTTCGAGGAAACCAAGGATGATTGGATCTCTATCCAGGGACTGCACCACGACCAAGTCCACCGCGATTTGCACAAACATATCCTCTGCATCCCGCGGGGATTCGAGCCGCGTTCCAAGCAGGACATGATTTACGCCATGCGGACTCGCGCCTCGCATGCGGCAAGCACCGGCTTCCTGCCCGATTAGGGTATCGCCAGTAATCCTCAGACGCCCCGGGATTCGACCGAGGCCGCATCGAAAACCCTCCGCGTCCCCTGCGTCTGTAAGCGGTCGATCAATCCCGCACGTGCCCACCCGTAAATCGAAGACTTTCACTATCCATGGACAACCCATTACTTGAATCGAAAGGGCTCCCGCCCTTCTCCCGCATCCGTCCCGAGCAGGTCGAACCTGCCGTCGATGACTTACTCGCCGCGTGTCGGGCGCGGATTGAGGCGCTGACGGACCGCGCGAACCCGCCCACCTGGGAAAACTTCGTCGAGCCCCTGGAAGAGGCCAACGACAGGCTCGACCGGGTCTGGTCGCCGATCAGTCACCTCAATGCGGTTATGAACAGCGAGGCATTGCGTACCGCCTATAACGCCTGCCTGCCCAAGCTCAGCGAGTACGGCACCGAGGTCGGCCAGAACCGAGCCCTGTTCGAAGGCTTCCGGGCTATCGCCGACCAGGAGCACCTGGATGCCTCCCAGCGCAAGTTGCTGGAGGACGCCCTGCGCGACTTCCGTCTCTCCGGCGTGGATCTGGCGGCGGACAAGCAGGCACACTACAAGGCGATCAATCGGGAGCTCGCCGAGCTCACCAGTAAGTACGAGGAAAACCTGCTCGACGCCACCAACGCCTGGAGCAAGCGGATCACGGACCCATCCACCCTCGCCGGGTTGCCTGCTTCGGCCTTAGCCCTGGCGCGGCAGACGGCCGCTGATCGGGGCGCGGAAGGTTGGGTCCTGACCCTGAATTTACCGTCCTACTTCCCGGTCATGACCTACGCGGACGACCGCGGGCTCCGCCGCGAAGTCTATGAGGCCTACTGCACCCGGGCCTCGGACCAGGGACCGCACGCCGGCCAGTGGGACAATACCGAGATCATGGACCGCATCCTCGCGCTGCGTCATGAATCGGCGGCGTTGTTGGACTTCGGAAACTACGCCCAACGCTCACTGGCCACCAAAATGGCCCGCTCCCCCGAAGAGGTCATGCGATTTCTGAACGACCTAGCGCAACGGTCCGTGGCCCAAGCCCGCCGCGAGCTGGAAGCCCTGGCGCAGTTCGCGGAAAAAGAGCATGGATGCATAGGACTCGAACCCTGGGACCTTGCTTATTACTCGGAAAAGCTGCGTCAGCACCGGTACCGAATCACCGCGGAGGAGCTGCGCCCCTATTTCCCCCTCCCGCGCGTGCTCGAAGGCATGTTCGCGGTGGTGGGGCGGCTGTTCGATATCCGCATACGGGAAGTGGAAGGCGTCGAGACCTGGCACCCGGACGTGCGATTCTTCGAGATCCGGGACAGCGACGGCGAGCCGCGGGGGCAGTTCTATCTCGACCCCTTTGCCCGCGACAAGAAGCGCGGGGGCGCCTGGATGGACGTGTGCATAAACCGCTGCCACACCGGCCACCGCAACCAGATTCCCGTTGCCCATCTGGTATGCAACTTCACGCCCCCGGTGGGAAATCGGCCATCCCTGCTCACCCATGAAGAGGTTGAGACCCTGTTTCACGAGTTCGGCCACAGCCTGCACCATTTATTGACAAGGGTCGATTATCCGGCGGTGGCCGGCATCAATGGCGTGCCCTGGGACGCGGTGGAGCTGCCGAGTCAGCTGTTGGAAAACTGGTGCTGGGAACCCGAGTCCCTGGCGTTGATATCGGGTCATATGGATACCGGGGAACCTATCCCCGAGGCCCTGTACCGACGCCTGCGGGCGGCAAAAAACTTCCAGTCCGCCATGCAGCTGGTGCGTCAGCTCGAATTCGCCATCTTCGACTTTCGCCTGCACCTGGAGTACGACCCGCAGCGGGGCGGGTACATCTACGAGATCCTCGATCAGGTGCGCGATCAGGTCGCGGTGATGAAACCACCGGATTTCAACCGCTTTGCCCACGGCTTCTTTCATATCTTCTCCGGGGGCTATGAGGCGGGGTACTACAGCTATAAGTGGGCGGAGGTCCTGTCCGCGGACGCCTTCTCCCTGTTCGAGGAACGCGGCCTGTTCGACCAGGATACGGGGCTCGCCTTCCGCAAGACCATTCTGGAACAAGGCGGGTCCTGCGACGCCATGGAGCTCTACGTCGGCTTCCGGGGCCGCGGGCCGACTATCGACGCCCTGCTGCGGCATTCGGGTATCAAAACGTAGGATGTGGTGAGGTTAGGGACGACCGAACCGCATCAAAGGAAAGTTGTTGCCAGCTCCCGCGCTCCAGGGTGTTTGAGGAACCCACACCTCTTGCCTCAATGTTTGCCATATGTTAATCAATGCAACACATTGTCGATTTTTAATAGACAAACCGAAGGAACAATGCACGATTACTTCATGAAACACGGCGTATTCAGCTGGAACGAATTGATGACAACCGACCTCGAAGCGGCAAAAGAGTTCTACTCCAAGATGTTTGGCTGGACCTTTGAGGAATCCACCATGGCCACAGGCGAGACCTATGTAGTCGCCAAGGATGGCGACGCCATGCTGGCAGGCATATTCCTCAAGACAAAAAATAGCCCCGAGCATATCCCACCTCACTGGGGCGCTTATGTCACGGTGGACGATGCCGACGCTTCCGCCAAGCAGGCCGAAGCGCTGGGAGCAACCATAGTCTTTCCGCTGACCGACATCCTTGACGTGGGGCGGTTCTGTGTCGTGCAAGACCCGCAAGGCGCAGTGTTCAGCATCATCACCTATGAAAAGAACGGGGAATGCGCAAAATAGGATAATGGCTCGGGTTACACTGCCACACGGCATAACCTGCACATTTCACTCCCTCCTCCCGCCGAGGGTGTCGCAAATCCGTTAGGCGTAGCGCAGGCGTCCTCGCCTGCGCTCTTTTTGCGACACCCCCCTCCGGGAGAGGACGGGGGTGAGGGGGAAATTTAAACGGAATGATAAGTTACGGGCTTGATCTTCTCCCTTGAAGGGCGCATAATTCCTGCAAGTTAAGGGGGAAATACCATGAACCTGATAACCGTCTTCCAACGCTTCCCAGATCAAGAAGCCTGCATCGAACATCTTGAAGCCATCCGCTTCGGCGATGAGCCATTCTGCTTATTATGCGGAAGCCGACATGTAGCGCGTAA
>Ga0209049_1000229_pt1 | contig 11737 bp, 14 predicted proteins | sample WorMetulBAHAMAS2_FD_187398 | JGI IMG/M metagenome (GOLD analysis project Ga0209049, IMG submission 187398) | Marine gutless worms symbiont microbial communities from Max Planck institute for Marine Microbiology, Germany - Olavius ullae BAHAMAS.2... | ecosystem: Host-associated > Annelida >...
TTGCGTTGGAAACCGTTCGAGGATCTTTCCGATGTTCAAGGCATTTTGTCCTGCATGGGGCGTTTGACAGGAAAAACATAGCCAACTATGACGTAAAATATCAATATCTTAAACTAGGAAATTCCGTAAAACAATTTTGTTGTTACTCCGTAGGAGCGACCAGCAACTGCCTGGGGGTTATGGGACGCAGTGTGGAAAACCAGGGGGAAAGTGTGGGGACTTGCTCCCGGCAAGTGTCCACACGTTCGCGCAGCGATTTCCCCGGTTTTCCACACGGAGGCCCTTGAACCGTTCCTGGCCCGTAGCGCACTCTGCCATTATCGGAACAGCTGTACCTCTTGGGAGACATTCCCGATGAAGAGTGAAGCGAACTTCATGGCATGACCTCAGTTATCGATCTTTTTTGTGGTGCGGGAGGATTGTCGCATGGCTTCCGGCTCGAAGGATTCGATGTCCTGGCGGGCATCGACATCAATGAAACTTTCCGTTACGCCTTCGAGGTCAACAACGATGCACGGTTTCTCAGATGCGATGTCGCAAAAATGGCGGCGAAGAATATCAGGGATCTGTTCGGGACTACATCTCCGACCGTTCTGGTAGGTTGCGCTCCCTGCCAGCCTTTTTCATCCTACAGTCAGAAGAACGAGAATCAGGAATGGCAGCTTGTCCGAACATTCGGACACTTGATCCGTGGGGTCCTTCCAGACATTGTTTCCATGGAGAATGTACCGCGCTTGCTTCGTTTTCGTGGTGGGTCGGTCTTCCGGCAGTTTGTTACGATGCTTCGAGAAACCGGCTACCGGGTCCATTGGAGTGAGGTCTTCGCTCCCGACTACGGAATTCCGCAACGAAGAACCCGCTTGGTACTGCTCGCATCCCGCCACGGAGCCATACAGTTGGAGTCACCGAGCCACCATCCCGCCGATTACGGGACGGTTCGGAACGCCATCGGAAGACTCCGACCCCTCGAAGCCGGTGGAATTGATGCCTTAGATCCACTCCATCAAGCAAGTACTCTTTCCGAAATCAATCTACGCAGAATCGCAGCCTCCATTCCCGGAGGCAGTTGGCGCGACTGGGACAATGGACTGGTAGCGGAATGTCACAAGGCAAACACGGGGCGCAGTTACGTTTCCGTTTATGGCCGGATGTCGTGGGACGAACCGGCCCCGACCATCACCACCCAGTTCTACGGGTTTGGTAATGGCCGTTTCGGCCATCCGGAGCAAAATCGCGCCCTTTCCTTGCGTGAAGGTGCAATTCTTCAATCATTCCCGGAAACCTACGAATTCGTCCCCTCCGGCCATCCGATCCATTTCAAGACCGTGGGCCGCATGATCGGGAATGCCGTGCCTGTACTGCTCGCACGCACCATCGCACGGACCATTCGGCGTCATTTGGATAAGGTCGATGCATGACGAAAAACACGCTCGATTCCAGTTGACCGTCAGCCTCAACGTACTGGAACACCTGGGCATCAACCTCTACAGCAACGTACCCTCGGTGCTGTCCGAGATCGTCGCCAACGCTTGGGATGCCGATGCGACAGAGGTTCGTATAGACTGGGATTGGGATAAGAGCTGTATTGTCATCCAGGACGATGGTATCGGCATGACTCCCGAAGATGTGAACGCGCGTTTTCTGACGGTCGGTTATCGGCGGCGTGATAGTCAACCGGGTACCACAGGGAAAGAACGCCATCCGATGGGCCGCAAGGGTATCGGCAAACTCTCTTTGTTTTCGATCGCGAATTCGGTCCAAATCGAAACGTCGAAGGACGGTACCCCCAGTGCCTTCCGAATGCACCTGAACGCTATCAGGGAGAAGATCAGTAAGGAAGGGGGAACCGGTACCTACGAGCCGGAAGAGGTAAAAGATGCTCGGTTCTATTTCGAACACGGGACCCGAATTACACTCTCCGAACTTAGCCGAAGGCAAACGATAAAGACTCCCCGAGACCTACGAAAACGTTTGGCCCGTCGCTTCTCCATCCTGGGGGCGGCATATGATTTCCACGTCTTCATCAATGGCGAAGAGGTCACGCCCGCCGATCGGGGTTACCACGACAAGATCCAGTATCTGTGGGTCTACGGAGATTCGGACGAGGCGGAAAAGCTGTGCCACAACAGGGAGCATCCCGCCGAAGATCGTACCAGCAAGGAGCTCTCCGTTACCGGCTGGCTCGGCACGGTCAAGGAATCCAAACAATTGAAGGACGAGGCTGGCGATAATCTGAACCGGATAGCCATCTTCGTGCGCGGAAAAATGGCCCAGGAGAACATGCTCGACGATTTCTCCGAGCGTGGTATTTACGCGACCTACCTCATCGGCGAGCTGCACTTCGATGATCTGGATACCTATGATGGAGGCGGGACCAGTCGCGATGATGACGCCGCGACCAGCAGTCGCCAGCGTATCGTCGAGGACGACTCCCGTTACCAGAATCTACGCCGCTTCCTCGGTAAGGAGTTGAAACATATCCAGAATCGATGGAAAGAATGGCGTGGCGAAGCGGGTACCCAGAAGGCACTCGAAATTCCCGCTGTCAAAGAGTGGATGGGTACGTTGAAGCCTCCTACTCGGAAGAAAGCGAAGAAGTGGCTCGGCAAGATCAATCATATCCGCCTCGACGACACTGAAGAGCAGAAGCACCTCATCAAGCATGCCGTACTTGCCTTCGAGTTCTACCGGGCCAACGAGAACCTCGAAGCCCTCAACTCCATCAGCGATGAAAGCTTGCCTCGTGCTCTCGAAATCTTCCGGAATCTGGATGTTCTCGAAACCAATCTCTATGGTCAGATTGTCCAGCAGCGGTTCAAGGTGATCCGTACACTTCGAGAAAAGGTTGATACCAACAACCGAGAAAAGTTCATCCAAGAGTACTTGTTCGACCATCTGTGGCTTTTGGATCCGTCCTGGGAACGGGCGGAAGGAACCGAGATCATGGAGCGCCGAGTGAAGGAGATGTTCAAAAATATCAATGCTAATCTGACAGAGTGCCAGTTGAGGGGACGACTAGATATCGCCTACCGCAAGACCGCCGGGCAACATGTGATCATCGAGCTGAAGCGTCCCGAGCGAGTCGTATCGATACTACCCGAACTACTGACGCAACTAGAAAAATACAGATCAGGAATGCAGAGTATTCTGGATGTGCAAGGGAATCCGCATCAACCGATAGAAATCGTCGTGCTCTTGGGTAAACCACCCCAAGGATGGGATAACCAGGGAACAAAAGCATCCAGCATGGACATGCTGAAAGCTATCAACGCGCGGATCATTTTGTACGACGAACTCATGGACAATGCCGAGAAGGTATATCGCGACTATTTCAAAGGTCGTGAGCTGGTCGACAAGCTCGCCCAAATCATGAGTGCCATCGATGACTACGCCCCGCCACCGTCCTCCTGAAGGCGATGTGTTGTCCCCGATGCAACGTAGTGCCCTCATGGCGCGGATCGGCCCGAAGGACAGCAAACCGGAAATGATCGTTCGCCGACTCCTTCACCGGATCGGGTATCGCTATCGCCTTCATCGTCGGGACCTGCCGGGTACGCCAGATATCGTCTTTCCATCCAAACGCAAAGTCGTTTTCGTACACGGGTGTTTTTGGCATAGACACCCCGGATGCAGAGCTGCATCTATGCCAAAGACCAGACCGGAATTTTGGCAGCGCAAATTCCACGACAATATCGAGCGTGATGCACGGAACATCATGCAATTGAGTGACCAGGGATGGAAATCCCTCATCATCTGGTCCTGCGAAATCGGGGACACGGAAACATTGATGGTGAAATTGCGGTATTTTCTCGATGAGTCATAACCTCCTGCCGAACCAATCCTCCAATCCTTGCTGTCAGTACTGGTGTTTCAGGACAGCTCTGTGCTGTCAGACCAGGCAAGTGCAAGGATGCGCGCGCAGGCAGGGATGCTGAAGTCTATAGGGACATAGGGAAGCTGGATCTGTGAACCGCTAGACTGGCATGTTCGATGAGCCTGGAACTCAAGCCACGTGGCTCGCAGGATACCGCTGTGGTCTCTTTCCTGTAGACCAATGCCACGGCCCTTCCAGCGATTGCTGTTGTTTCAAGATACCGTAGGAAGCTTTCAGGGGCTGCCTAGAGGTTTCTTGGGGATATCCTTAGCCCTTCTTTGGTTTGACTGCTTGATCCTAAACTGATTTTTTTATTGATTAGTGCCCGTCACTTAACGGAGGATTTACCGACACTTAATTTTTGCTCCGAAGCGAGCAGCCCCTGGCGAAGGGTCAATTTTTGGTGGGTGTAGGCTTGGTTCCGCGCTGAGTATCGCTGCGGAGAGGCGGTTTTGGCTCTGGTCGGCGGCAATTCAGCCGTAAATTAGCCGTGGCACGGATCGGGGGTAAGGAGCATCCGTTCGGCTTCCTCGATGAGCCGATCTTTGGTCCAGTGCGGGTGGGTTTGTTTGAGTTCCAACGCCTTGATGTCCCGTCGTCGTCGGTAGTCCAGGTCGCCCGGTGGCGTGCGGTTCGGTTTGCTGCTCAGCTTTCCGGTCAAGGCTTTCAAGGTCAACGCCAACCGGCCTTGACTGGCGGTCTCTTGATTCCTGGCTTTTTTCGCTAGCCGCTTGCTGGCCTTGTCACGTTCGCGTTTCAGCATCCCCCCCAGGCCGAACAGGGAGAACAGGTAGCGGGATACGGCCTTGACGGCTGCCAGTCCCTTCCAGGAGCCATCAGGAAGGCGTTTGCGGGGTTGGGCAATGGTCACTAGCCTGGCGGCCTTCAGATCGGCCAGGGCGCGTTCTGTGCGTTTCAACCCCATGCCGGTTTGCTTGGCGAGGTAATCCACGGTGAGACTCAAGAACCCGTCCTGAGTGGGGATGCCGACCCGCAGGCTGGCTAGGTCCGTGTACTTGAGCAAGGCCATCAGCAAGAGCAGGCAGGCTTCCCGGCGCTCGCTGCGTTGCTGCCGCTCGCTGCCGTTGGCTAGGTCCAGGGAGGGGATGATCTGGCGCGGATTATCGTAGTAGCTCTTGAGCAGAGCCATGAGCCGCGTGAGCACAAAGGGAATGCCGCCTTTGCCGGTCTTGGGTGGCTTCGGCAGCGTGAGCCTGGGGTTCTGCGGATCGTGCCCGCAGAAATTGCCTCCTAAATTTTCACGCGGTGCGTAGGGCCTGCCCACGTGCGATCCCCAGCTTGGCAAGCGGGGAGCGGGCAGTCGTCACTTCCCAAGTCCCCGTGATTGAGACCTTGCAACAGGGGATTTGGCCAGGTAGGATTTTCATCGACCGTTGCTGCCATAATACTGTTACGGTTATTTGGCCCGCGTTGGAGATTCTCGCCTCCCGCGCGGGCCTTTCTATTTATGCCTCGAAATTAGCGAGTGTTTCTGGTCCGGGCATCCCTTCCCGGTAATGGATGATGACAGTAGTTTGTCAGGCTACCACAGTACACGCTCATGCGTAATCCGTAGCCATTCCTAACTTGCTCTTAGCGCCGCGAGCCATGGCGGCAGTCAGAGCATGGCCTCCGAGCCACAAAGAGGCGTTCTAAGCCGTTTTCTCGGAGCACCCTAATTGTCACACGGCCCAAGGAAAGCCTCTACGGGCCTCTCCGTGGCTAGCGCATTGATGCCTGGGTTTCAGGCAAAGCCCGGAGTCGCCTTACCGCCAGGGCCGTTTGTCGCCTTGGTGTCTTGGTAAAGAAGTCTGACGGGCTTCGGGCCTTTCCGTCGGCGGGGAACACAAGCAGAATCTTGCCTTTCAATTCGGCATTTTCGGTCGTGCCGGTTCGCGTGTCCCACATATCCAAGAATTGCCACCGGCTGTAGGTGCGGTTCCCCTGTGAAGGATCGGCAAGCCAGACGGTCGATTCCCCGGAGCACGGAGAAATGCTCGGTCTTGCGGTGCTCCAGGTACACGATCCCCGGCATATTGAGTCTAGCTAACTGATCGTAGCTGGCGGAAATCCCAACGGCTCGAAAACCGAATTTGAGCAACGCTTGTTGCATGTCCTCGAATGAAGCCATAAGGTCGCCTGTATTCATGCCCCGCAACAGGTCTTGCTCGGTGACGGCTTGTCCGTAATGCTCGTTGAGCACGGTTGCGAGGGATGCTGCGCCGCACGAATAGTCCAGGTCTTGCTTTACCACCCGCTCATCACGTAGCGTTTTCCAACTCTTGACCTTTATTGATCCTGATAGTGATGGGCCACCGAGATATGCGCGCCCATCATCAGCCAAGGCGTTAGACAAGATCGAGCACAACAGAAGGCCGCAGATCATGCGTAGGTATGACCGGATTGCCGTGTTCATTGCTCGTCTCTGAATTTTTGCTGCGAACTCGAATGGTCTGGACAGTTTTCAACTTCGCAACATGAGGTATAGCTCTCCTTGCATTCCTTTGGTGGTCGCTAAGGCGATCCTTTGCTGCTTGGACGCCCGGCTTTTGTTTTTGCCAGGCGCTGATGCTTGGTATCTTCCCGGTTGCCTGAACGGGAATGGGGATGAACCCCATCTCTGCATAGACCGCTGCGTACTTTACGAGGTTATCTGTGCGGGATTCGATCTGCGGGACTTGGAGGTCCATGGAAGATTCTCCACTGAGAAGGAGAACCCATAAACATCAACGAAAAAATAGTGCACAGGCAGGAGAAAATATGTATAATTTTTCTACTGAAACTGAGAATTTCATTGATATTCATGGATTACTCCTTTCTCGGTTTTTAGTGTGGGAGATAAGCGGTCTACTTATCTCCTGTTTGCCTAAGTTACAGTCGCTAAGAAAATTTCAGATTTTGCCTGGAACCGGCCATGTCAATGGCCGGTTTTTTTGTGCCTCCTAGTTAGTGCTAGTTACCACTTGCTGTCGCTGTTCGGTGCGTCAAACTGGCGGCGAATCTGTCCGGCTCCGACGAACTGCGACAGGAGCCGATAATTCTTCCGCTCAAACCTGATTCGTCCCGCGATGATGGCGGGATGGATTTTCAGCTCATTTGCTAGGCTGAGAAGACCGATTGCTGTCGGACTATTACGCATATCGGTTGCTTCCCAAACCTCGCTCGGGATGAGCGCTTCTTCCGCCCATTCGTCGGCTTGCGCTTCCCTAGGGTCTTCCGGTCTCCCGTCTGACTTGCGCAGCGTCAGATCGTCAATGAAGGCGTCGCTTTCGCTGCCGTTTAGGTGGCGGCCAACATGCGCTAACTCATGCAACAGGCAGAACCAGAAATTATCGATTCTGTCATAGCGCAGAGTGAGCCCGATCACTGGACGCCCATCCTGGAGCCGGAGTGCCGCGCCGTCGAGATAGGTCCTCGGCAGATGTGGCAGGATGACAAGCGGGATACCGTGTTCCTCCAGCAAATCTTTTGCGTGCCTCGGGCCATCCCCAAGCCTGCTTAATTGCGCGACCTGATTGAGAAAGTCCAATGTGACGACGCCAGGCTCGTAATTCGCCACCGGAAGCCTCTCGTTTGCTGTCGCCATCACCTGCCAACACCACGCCTTAAGCGCGTAGGGGTCAACCTTGGCGTTAATGCGTCCCTGATCGTTCTTCCGGTAAAGCGCAGGGGCATTGCCTCCTTGCGCCCGGTCGATTAGACCTCGTAGCAGTTCCTCGCTGCGTCCTGCCAGGTTGGGGCCATCCGGTATCCATCCGCGCTTCACCATGACCTTCAACGGGAAGCGGTCCCAACGCATCCCGTCCGTTGACTCGTTGGAGGGCATCGGGCCGGGCACCGGCTCTCGAAGCAAGCTCTCTGCTGAAATTCCTAGGTGCTTATGAAGCGCCCTTGCCATTGGCATGCTAAGCCCGCGCTTGCCCAAAAGGATTTGATACACCCCCGATTGGCTTCCGATGTAAGGGATCAGGTCGCGTGGGTTTAGACCCCTTTCTTTCATGCACGCCTTGATCGCTTCAAGCGGAGATTGGTCAACTTCTCTTTTTATCGATTCTTGATGTGCCATATAAATCCCCATGTTAAATCACATTATAAATGTACGCCTTTTACCTTGTTCAGTCAAGGGTCTCGGATCGGATGCCAGGGTATCTGATTTTTTGCGTAATCCTTCAGATAAAATACATATAATCAATTAGTTAATTGATTATATCATGTTATATACTTGTATTAAATCACGATAAAATCGTATGTCGTGACCTGTTCGTTTTTGCAAGCGCAAGGATACGTGCGCAGGCAGGGATTCCGGAGTCTATAGGGACGTAGGAAGACGGGGTATGGAGGCCACCAAGCCGCCATCGCATGGCCCGCAGCTGTAGACCTATCCCCCCGCCTGAGGCGGTTGAAAGATGCCATAGGAGGCCCTCAGCGGCTCTCTATAGGATTTCCGCGATCCTTACTGAGCCTCTGTGGGTGGCCGCTTGGAGTGCGCGCTGCGCCTGCCCCCTCCTGGCGTGGTACCTTGGCGGCAGAATGCGCCCCTGCGGAAGTTATCCACCGATGGGGGATCGATAGCTATCTCAGTGGTTTGGGGGAATCTACGGGTCTTCTGCGGGCTTGCTAGCCACTCGGCAATACCTCACCGAAGACGCTGCGGCCAGCGCCGCCGTGAGACCGCCACGCCAATCGATCAGGCATGGCGCCTGATTAGAGTTAAAATCGGGTCACGACTTCGGATCGAGCATCCGGGTACCGCAACGCCAATCAGGAGACGCTGCTATGTTGAAAGGAGATAAGCTCCAGGAGACGTTACTCAACGCCTTGTGTCAGGAGCAAGTCCCGGTGTCCGTGTCTCTGAGGAACGAGGCTAAGTTGGAGGGCCAGATCGCATCGTTCGACCAGTATGCCATCTTGCTGAAAAGCCCCGACCTTCGCCTGGTCTACAAGCACGCCATCATCCACCTCGCCCCCTCACGTGACTTCGAGCTGCCGCCTGAGCTTGGCCCTGAGCCTGCGCCCGAAAGCAAGCCGAAAGAGGCGCGGAAAAGTGGTCCCAAGCGTTGAGCCGGCTGTGCTCAACTGCTTACCCGGACTCACCTACTGCTCAGTAGCCGCTGTCCCGCTTCTTTTGGAGACCCGTCGCCATTCAAATATTCATATAGCGTCGTTCTCGTGATGTTTAGGTTTTGAGCGACCACTGTCGGCTTGCTGTCCCGGCCGGCAAGCGCCGACATTGCCAGAGTGAGCTTTTCCCGCGTCATCTTGCGTGGTCTCCCACCCAAGCGGCCTCGCGCGCGTGCGGTGGCTAGACCTGGGTTACCGTTGGTTCCGGCACCGTCGTCGGCGATCGATGACTGCGCTACGACTACCAGGGAAGGCCCGGTAAAGCGTGGTTGGATTGACCTTGAACCGCCGCGCAATCAAGGAAGACTAAAGACTAGTGGGACAATCCTATAAGGGGTAACAATCACGAAAACTCAAGGGGACCTTGAAAAATCCCATGCTCAATACTTTTCATGGTGATGCTCATGCGTCTCGCGGATCGTCTCCACTATCTCAACGGCTCGGGCGACAAAGCCCGGGATACGACCCGTTTCTGGTTCGATACCCGCGCTAACCTGAGCCGGGAGATGGAGGACCGTAAGCGTCGCTTCGATGACCGGACCGAAGTGCGCGGCAAAATCTCCGAAGTGATCAGGAAGTTTGTCGGCAACGCCGCCTTGTTCGATGGCGTTCATATCTTCACGCCGCATACGGACGTGCCTGACGATGCGGCGCTACGTCTGGTCGTGTTGCCGCCTGAATGCCGGTATGCGCGCAAGGAACCCCGCCTTGCCGTCGAGGCGGTGCTCGATACGGTCCAGGAGCAAAGCACAAAGCACAAAGCACTGGGCCACATCCTCCCCTTCTGGCAATGAAAAACTGGTCCCAAAAACAGACCCAGCTGTTCAAAAAATGTGCCTATAATCTGGCGGGGCTTGACATCTAGCTTCTAACGCTTCTAACTGTCCCGCACTTGAACCCACGGTTTCAGAAAGTCGAGAAACGCCTTCAAATAGTATTTTTTATCAAAAAAGGTGGAACAACAATGCCCGTCGTTAAATGCGCTTTCGCTTCCCCAGCACGGTATGAATTTGTCCCTGACAACACTATAAAGACCACAAAACTTAGAAAGGTGGAAATTCCCGACTGCCCATTGATACTAATGGACAATATTAAATCTATCTTCTTCCCGGAGGATGTCAATACGGATGCGAATATTTCATTTAATATAGATTACGATACTCGTGAAATGAATTTTGAATTTCTTTTTGGTGCTTTCTTTATAGACCATGGCCGACCAGTTCCGTTTCTTCAATTCTTATGGAGGCAAGACATAAGAAGGCATGGTCGGTACAATCAGCTACCGAATCATATTAGCGAGACAAAACCAGTAAACGTACGCAGCCACACCATATGGCAAATTGGCTTCAGAGTTTCCCCCAACGTTGCCGATCATATTACTTTAACCAACATCCTTGTCGACTTCGCACCTTGGACCTCATCACCGGGAAAACCTGGCATGGCGCTGGATCGATAGCGCATCACCATATGAGTAAATCGCCGCGGGAGAGCGCAAGTCAACTTTCGAGGTTTCGATGCGCGTGCCCTCGGAGATTGCGTTCACTAATTCTCTATTGCGAATCTGGATAGCCTCTTCGACCGAATTCGACAAATTCCGTTTTATCCAGCCGTATCGCTTTACCACTAGCACATTACCTGGTTGTAGCGATCTCAAACAGGCCACTCAAGCTTGGCCGGTCATCCAATGCTTTTCATGGTGATGCTCATAAATCGAGCTTTTCGAACGCCTTGATTATCATGGAGTTACGCACACGGACATAACGGGGCTTCCTTGTTCTGCAAAGACACCTTGAGTTTTTTAAGGTGCCCTAAAGTGAGATCGCCAGTGCTAATCGATCAGGCATGGCGCCTGATTAGGGCTAAAATCGGGTCACGACTTCGGATCGAGCATCCGGGTACCGCAACGCCAATCAGGAGATGCTGCTATGTTGAAAGGAGATAAGCTCCAGGAGACGTTACTCAACGCCTTGTGTCAGGAGCAAGTCCCGGTGTCCGTGTCTCTGGTGAATGGGATCGAGCTTGAGGGACAGATCGCGTCATTCGACCAGTATGCCATCTTGCTAGAAATCCCCGCTCTTCACCTGGTCTACAAGCACGCCATCTTTTCTATCGTTCCCTCACGTGCTTTCAAGCTGCCGCTGGAGCTTGGGCAGGAGCCTGCGCCGGAAAGCAAACCGAAAGGTAAAAAAGGTAAATCGAAGGCAACAAGCTGACCAAGATTTCCGTATCGGGTTTACTTGCTGTTTTTCGTGGTATATGGGGCGGTTTTAGCGGGAGCAAGGAAAACGAGCGTTTAGCGTACAGTCTGACCGGCCAGTCGTGTGCTGGACGGCTCAAGAACCTCAAACAGCTGGTAAGCGCAGGGATGCGCGCGCAGGCATGGATGCCGAAGCTACAGGGATCGTAGGGGAACGGGATCTGGAAGCCCTAGTCGATCATGTCCAGCCAACCCTGGCCGCGTGCTCCATCCCTTGCAAGATCGCCCTAAAGTTCCTTTCCTGCCGAACCGATGCTAGCGATCAACCCGGTTACTCGGGCGTGGGAAGGACTGCTCCGAAGTCCTGGTCTGCGAGAAACTGGTGCCCTTTCAGGAGAAAGCCATAAAACAACGGAATTTCCTAGTTTAAGATATTGACATTTAACGCCGCAACCTAGGAAATTCCGTAATTTTTTCTTGTGAAAACCAACGGATTGGAAGCAAAGCTATTCGTCCAAGGGTAAGGGTAGTGATATGTTTTCGCC
>Ga0209049_1000230_pt1 | contig 11720 bp, 7 predicted proteins | sample WorMetulBAHAMAS2_FD_187398 | JGI IMG/M metagenome (GOLD analysis project Ga0209049, IMG submission 187398) | Marine gutless worms symbiont microbial communities from Max Planck institute for Marine Microbiology, Germany - Olavius ullae BAHAMAS.2... | ecosystem: Host-associated > Annelida >...
GTTTTATATATCGTCAAAACCATAGTCATTTTCACACTGACCCAATTCCGGTCGCGTCAGATAGTTAGCATTTTCGACTTGTAAAAAGTCCGCTTTCGTGTCATATTCGTTGGCTATCATAAAACCGAACGGCGTCTTCAAAATTTCATCGTTTTCATCTAGAAACAACGGCCCAAGGCCCATCTCTTCTGTCCATATATTAGCCGTAGCCATCACGTGTTTCTTCATCATTTCTTTGTTCATGTCTGAGCGCCCTAGTGCGTCTGGTACAGCGTTTTCTGCAAATATACACTCGATTTCAGTCGCGGATCTGATAATTTCTTTGGCGCGGTCGTCAGAACACCGATCGGGCATAAGCTTCCAAAGTGCAATATTAAAACGAGTGTGTACCGTTTCGTCTTTCCTGATCATTTCATTGGCCTGTTGTAACTGCTGCATTTTGTTCAGCGATCCCAACCAAAAGATGATGCAAAACGGCGAGGCGAAAAAAATGCCTTCGATACCAATAGCAGCCACGATCTTTTCACCCATAGGTACTTCCGGATTTAGGAGGTAATTCTGTGCCCATTGCATTTTTTCACTTACGCCCGGCATAGTTTTTACCGAGCGAAATATAGCCTGTTGTTCGTCGGGGGTCGAAATGAGAATTCTAATGAAATCGTTATATACGATTTGATGAATACCTTCGTTTTGGGCCTGCTGCGCTAAAAATAGCTGAACACAAGGACTCCTAAAGTAACTGGCAAATGTTTCTAGTAGATTTACACCAATAAGCACATCTGCAGACGCAAAGAAAGTTAACATCATTGTTGACATGTGTTTTTCGAGGACGTTTAGCTGTAGCCAATCCATTCTGCTCTTTTCTATGTGCAGCTCGTTTGGACCCCAAGATGTTTTTCTCAGGCTCAAATAAAGCTCGTAAATTTCTGGAAAGTCGGATGTATCAAGTAAAAAACGGCTATCTTCACGATATAACGGGTGATCGTCATAACGCTCAGCTTTCTCGCGTACGTTTTTAATCAACTGTTTCGCGTCTTTAAGAGTGCGATTTTTTCCCATACACTCAATAGCTTCGACTAACTGTAACGCCAGTTGCGTACTAAGCGGCATCTTTCTAAGTGAGAGAAGCAGCCTTACAACTAGACTTAAATAAACAGTTCGTCATTCTCTACAGATCACATATCTAAACGAAATGTGTCCCATAAACGTCCGAACAGGTCCTATATAAGTGTTGCGAGTATCATATCGCATCTCAGCTATGGTTGACGACGAAATAGACATAACTGTGTCGGTGTCGGAAGATGAAAGTCTCACCGATCAACCGACCACACCAACAGAGAGACTTGTAAAAGAACCTGCGTCTGACGAATACTGGTGGTATCAACCCGCGAAGCCACCGGTTCTTGTGAATTTGTGTTCGGGAGAGGAGTGCGACATTAATATTAACGACAACGAAAACATATCAAGTTTGTCCTATTGGTCGTTGCCTTTTCCGAAAAAGGCCTTCAGAGAAAATAAAGGATTTCATCTGCGTCGTATGTTGTGGAAGTACAAGACATACATACTGAACGATCCTGAACGTCTTAATTATCTACCTGGATTATCGGGATTACGTCTGGGATATCAACGCGTGCACACCACTCACGGCCATGTGTTGATTCAGTTGTTTGAAGAACTAAAAATAACTCGTAGAGACGTTTATATGTGTCAACACTATTATGGAACAATGCCAACAACGCTTCGTCCAGAAGAAATGGAAAAATTGAGGCGCTACAACGACCGACATCGTCAGTGGCCGCAGTATTCAGAAGATACGGTTCGTAAGAAACGTCACAGACGTCCGAGTCGAACCTATAGGAGGACGCCTCGATGGAGACACGACCATGCGTCAGAGACACGCTGTGCGTATATCCCTGAAGGGATGGAAAAAATGAATTACAAACAATATGTCGACAGTTATATGCGTAATGTTACCAGCAAATTACACTGACAATTGTTGTCGAAATGTAACAGAGTTAACGTGTGTGCAATAAAATTCAGTCAACCGTTGTTACGTTGTTTATATCAAAAATTTAACACCTCAACTCAAGTCAAAATATATAGGTTCAGTTGTCATTTTTTCTCATACGTTAAACAATAAAAACACGTGTAGTTCAATATTCACATTTAAAACTGTGTTTCGGTATAATGTCAACATAGAAAAGTTCCTTTCATGCCATAATGTTTCTCGGTGGAGGAACAGTGAAAGGAGATACAATGTGATAGTCGGTTGGTCCTTTTAGAATTTTAGTCGACCCACCCGGCGGATGCTTCATTACACTTGTGGCTTCTAAAAGAGCGACGTCTGTACACTGAGTATATGGTATAGTGAAACCCATCACAGCTGGGACATCAAATGAGCCTAATAGTGGGTGGCCGGTAATTTCGAGGTCGTTTACTTCCTGTTTGAAAGACATGCCGGTAACGTTATCGAAGTTCTGAACTGAGTGAAGTGTGATGGAAGCTCGTTCAGACGGCATAAGCACAGCGACGTCGTGAGACAGATCATAAAGCTCTTCAAATGCCGCGGTAGTAGAACACACCACTTCATTTTTCACAACACATGTACTTCGCAACAATAACGCCCGATCGTTTCCAATCACCGTGTTGTCTTTAGTGTATCTCATTTGATAGAAACTGCACATTTTACTTGCATACGGGTTTTGCGTGATTTCATTCGCTTTGTAAAACCGTTCCCAAGCGGTATTACTTGAGCCCGACAGACGCATACAAGCCGACTTCTCTATGCCCATGACCGGCTGAATACACTCCGTTGCTTTGGCAACGGGACGTATGATTGGTACAAATTCGTCCGGTAGATCTGTTCCGATGATCGAATTATGCACATTTTTGTGTCTGGTACTAACTCCCAATTGTTGTCTGATTATTTCTTTGTCTTTATCGCTCAATCCTTGGCTCTTAGCTAATATTTGTGTCAATGTACCGTATTCCGTTCTCGTAATATTGTCTCTTGTAACGATCGGACTTCCAGCGGCGTTCTCGCCACCGGGAATTGCGTTTACGTTGGGAAAAACAGAAGGAACAAGCACGGTGCCGGCGCCCAGCGTGTTTCTGGTTGTATGAATGTCGCACTTCACCATGACTTCGATCGAACCGTCGCCTTTTTCCTTTTCAGACACTCCACCCGGAGAGAGTATCATTTCGTACGCCCCACCTATCGTAAATATAGCCTGCTCAGAGCGAGTGTTTCCAAGATGGATGAAATCTACGGCGTAACCTGGGTGCACATTTTCCAGTATTGTCGCAGATAGCGCTGTTGGTGTCGTCAAACAGTACTGCATAAGAAGAGCGGCAGCTTGTAAAATAGGAGGCCAGTTGCTTTTTACCGTAATCCAGTGGGTATTGGCGCTCATTACGTAATCGTCACGAAACAATGGATCGTGCTCGAACATTTTAAACTCCGATACGGTTTGGATCTTTACTACGTCCTGGTCCAATAGTTTCTCACTTAATGACGTTCTATCGCCACTTTCAAAGACTGTTCGCCCGCGAGTAATGACCGGAATTACAACATATTTGGTAATCAACCAGTTGATTCTCGGCTCAACACTATCCTCTGGGGCCTTAAAATCGTGAAAGAGGAAGTTAACCTCGTCCGCTCTGAAAGATCCTCGAACGAACACATTCTTAAAAATAGACGCCAGAGAAGCGGACAGCCTCGAACATTTTCCACCCGGGTCATCGCTCATACCATACTTTTCTTTAATTTCACCGGACATTAACTCAATCAAAATGTTATTCAACTCGCAAATTTCATTATCACGTGCTCCCCTGGCCAACATTTGCAAACCTCTCAACTTGACGACCGAACTACAGAGAAGAGGCATCTGTAAATACACCGTCCTCTTTTGCAACGAGAACAGTTTTTTTCCTGTTACCGCATCTTCTCGTGTACACACGTTAAAAAATGGATGCAATTCTATGCTTTCTAGCGCGTTTTTCGCTTGACTTCCTTTCGCGTTAACATCTCCCGTTGCCGTCATATCGTACCAATAGTTTTCGAACAATGTACGACTCTCTTGTGCCACTGATAGCATATTCGAGTAGATATTTTTCATAAACAACAACTCTTTGGCCGATATTCCGGCGAGCAATTTTAGGTTGAAGTTCATTGCATTTTCCTGTAGGGTAGCGTCGTACAGAGCCGGATCCATAAAAGTCGTTCTGAGCTCGTTAGAACCAAACGTTAATTTCTGCGTCGATAATCCCGGCGTGTAAGCGGTAACGGGTTTACTCAGAAAAAGTGCGTGTGCGTCTATATCAGCTGCCGATACTCTTTCGCCGGAAGAACAGACCCTGGCAATCCACCTGTTTAAAAGTTCGTGATTTTTGTCCACGTCCCCGACCGAAACTCTAAACAGGTTCTTCTTCGACGCAACGAGTGACGGCGTTCGGCCGTAGAAGTCCGGCTGTTCTCTAAGTGGCATATATTCTCTTGTATGGTCGACAACGTAAGCCGTTCCTCTGTGCAAGACGAACTGACACTGCTCTTTTACCTCATACTCGCCGATACAATATCTAGTCCGCGTCGACCGTCTTCCTTCGCCGTCTTCTAACTTTTTGCCGGCCAACAACGTACGCCCCAATTCAGACAAACTCAAAACTCCTTCTCCTTTAGTCCGATCAGAAGGAAAAGAGTTTTTCTCTCTAACAGATTTAATCAACTCAATAACACCACCCCTCTCCTTTTCGTGTTTTTCGTCGTCATATAACATCACAATAGATTTTGTAGGGTCGTTCTCGATAAACGAGTCCGTAGGTTTATAGAAGGCGGGTTTTTTATCCAAGAGGTAACCACTGCGCAGTTGGTTCTTACATAGTGGATGAGTCGTTACAAACCGGAAAGCCTGATAACTTAATAATATAATACCCCCTACATCATATGCTGTATCTTCTGCTAGTCCATAGACGACTGCTTTACTGTGTAGATGTGCCACTTTCGTAACAGCACTCAACCCACACTCAATAAGCTCTGGGAAAAAATATTCTGGGTTTTTAGCAAGCGCAAACGTAGTTTCACAGGTCTTTTTTGCATACTCTCTGGCAAGATTTTTCTGCAACTGTGCGTTGTTTTCCCAGTCTCCCGGTGTAGTTCCTTCTGCAATGGACGTAGCAAATTTAGCTGTGACATTCGCTAGTGCAAACGGTATAGAAGTTTGTATCAGACACATTGTTGCCTGGTCGACCACACCTTTCTCCAAAGCTTCTTTCAGCGTAAATGCTGCTGGGGTAAAGCATTGGCTAAGCGACTCGATCATACTCTGTGTAAATTGATCGTATCGTTCTTCTATCGTCATACGATCGGTCGTCGTCGAGCTCACGCCGAGAGGATTAAAACTGGCCAGTTTCGTCTTCAACGTCTCTATAGTATTGACCACGGACCCGGGTATGTCCATCTTCGCGTGACGCGTGGTCTTGTCGAAAAAGCGTTCTATCCAAAAAGTAGCACTCGTTTCCGGATTAACGTTTTTGCAACAAACAGGAGCCGGTCGCACGACGACGACTATTATCTGATCGCACAAAGATTTAACGTTCATCGTGTGCGCGTAACTGAAATTAAACGCCTGTCCGACTGCACTGTACATAATCGACTTTTCGTCTCCGATGAATACAGCTATCACGTCGTTGCACACGTCCTTAGCCGCTAAGATGCTCTTGTAATTTCCCGTAACATCGCTAACCATACGATCACCGACATGTTTAATAAAAGCCCGTTGAAGTACATGAGATGCAGCGTTTCCATTGACCGGCAACTTATGAAGATTGGGACCGTTTTGATGACCGAACCGAGAATCACCCAATGGTGGTGCAGCCATATTATGCGCGGTTATTCTTATTCTGATGAAACACAGTTTCTATGTGTAATACGATTTCATGCACACAGTTTATTATTCAACGTCGTCTACAGTCCATTCTTCTAATACGCGTAAATCTTCGTCATCGTTAAACGCTTGACGATACGCATCCAACACGACGTCATCACGGGGTTCGGCAAGTGTTTCGAAAACAGAAGCACGCCTATACAAAGTTTGCGTTCTGTCTGTCAAACTCGTATCTTTCAACAACATCGTATGTAGTGACTCGCTGTTCTCGAGGCCCTGAGCAGCCAAAGCGATTTCACGAGAGAGCACGTCGCTGTATGCGTCTACTGCTTCGGCTTGAATACCCACATCATACGCGTAGACTAATGCCAGTTGAATAGGATCTGTACCGAACTCTGTAGACGGACTTCGGTAAGATCTCAATGCCACGGCGAATACCGACTTCACGTCTTCGTTAAACTGCCTCGCCATCGTATGCTGTCCCATAACTTGATTGAAGTGATCACTGTTCAATGTTAACATAAACGGAGCCTCTTCCCAAATTAGACGAAATAATATTTCATTGACTACGGTCTTTCCAACTGCGTATACCATCATACAAGCTTTTCCGGGTGTGACCATTTTCTTCAGAGGCACCACAGAATGCCGAGTGCATTTCTTCTTTGGAGGTTCATCTGTAACGTGAAGTATATCTGACGGCAACATTGCCAAATTTGGATACACTTCCCCACCGACATCTACCACGCTCAAATTTTTAAACTGTTTCGTCGGGTAGAGAATGGTGGATTTTTTGAAAAAAGCACACGTTTTACGTTTGGTGCTATTTGCTGTCTTCTTCAGTTTTGCCTCGTTCTTTTCCAACATATAGTCGTTATCATCGGCATACAATTTTTCCGGAATCCAACCAGCTAGTTCTAGTTTTTTCACGAGCATTTTAAGCGCCGCTTCTTTAGTTGCCCGTTTGTCTGAATCGTGATCATTATCGTAAATGCGATATAACTGGTCGATCTCTCGTTCTCGTACCGTGGGATTTTCTTCCACATTTTGTCCATGAATTGTTTTTATTTCGATGGTCATCCACGGCGCCCCGGCACCGCGCTCAATCGCACGAACCGTTTCACCCATAAACAGCTTCTGTGTAACGAAATGAAAAGCTCTTTTATCAACTACGCATATCGCGTCGGGCGTCACTCCAATCCACGGTAGACCCGCATGAACCATCCTTCCTGGCACGATATACTCCAATTTGTTCCACCCGAACATTTTTACACATTGTGCGGCAATACTTTCTCCAAACGCTTCATGAATGTAAGTCCCGACTTCCAGAGGCAGAGAAGAAAATTTCGCCTCGTGTATGACCGTCCCGTCTTGATGATCGGTTGTAAACATACACCTTGATGACAGCGTTTCTTTTAAACCAACCGGTTCCGTCCACCACGGTACTAAAAGTGCAAGATTTTTTCTCCATGCCCCGGTACGCTGGGTAATTTCCATACCATCCATGTCGTTACATACGCTATTTTTTCCAATAACGCCGCTTAATTTTGTAATTTCCAGGAAAAAAGCCGTTTTTGTCTCATTTGCCAATTTTTGTGAAGTCTGAGTGAGAATGAAATATGCTTGTAACACATCGCCACATTTCAGTAACGCTTGTATCTGGTCCTTCTTGATTCCGTTATATTGACTACAAGCGATTTCAAGAGCCTTCACTAGAGCCAATGTCATCTGCCGTCGCCATGTTTCCAGCACCATGGTTATAAATGTATGTGTATCCCGGTTCGTGTTCCTATACTTAAATCGTCACAACCAACAACCTCTACAAATCTCTTTGTGTGGGAAAGGAACCATTTACGAAAAGACGCTTTTGCCTGATTATGGAAAGAACGGACTCTGTTATCACCCAACGATAGTCAAAAACCTTTGTTATTTTTACACGTTTGTCAGCGACTTAAACAACTCTATGCGATGTATTGTAAATAATAAAACAACAAAACTGTTACAATCAACTGGTGTTTTATTACACATACATCAATTAAACAAACGTCTCTTATATTTTTCTTCGACGGTGGACTGTTTTGCCACGCACACCAGATCGAGACTTTTATAAACAAAACGCGAAGAAGATCGGCGGGAATCGCGTCAGCACGTGCGGCGGTGCCAGTTTGTAGAACGTCACGCCTCCGTAAGTCCTTTCGTAATCGATTCCGAAATCGGCGCAGATTACTGTCGTGGGGCGTCACTGTGTTTCCGTTTTCGTCCATGATGTCTGCGTACTTTGTACACGCCCGAACTCTGACCGATCTTGTACAACACGACGTCAGTCTCCGGAGCACTCGGGAAAGTTCTCGCAAAGATGACGGTCAAATCAGCCTCTTCCCACACAGCAGGACCAGCGGCGTAGAATTTGCGCGATAACGATACGTCGCGTATGGCGTTGATAATGCGAACTTTTGCGCGCGTCGTGCGAGGATTTCCGTACGCGTCGTTACTGCGACGTTTAGAGAATCTGGTCACGTACTCGACGTTCAGATGGCCAAATTGACGAACGGCTTTGAAAAAGAGCAGTTTTGCCAGACGCGTCGTTTTGTCCCTTGCAACACCGTGAGCGTCGTCAAAACGCTTCCTGAAGATCACGGTTAACGGTTTCTTGCCGGGCTTTTGTTCGAGTTCATAAACCGGTTTTTTGGCGGGAAGTTTGACGACGACGAGCTTCGGCGGCGTGCTCAGTAGCGTCTCGAGGTCGTCGATGAGCTGGACACACCAAGGCGACGTGTCCGTGAGACGATCGATGTCGTCTTCGAAATCGTTCTTCATTGCCCGTATGACGTCGCCGCGTTCCATCACCGATAGACCGGCCCACTGTTTGGCAGCGTTTCTGTTGCCTGTAAGACACAGCGTTCGAACGAACTCCACTTGGTTGGCGACCACGTCCTCCATGGTACTGAATTTAGGCGAACAACACACGAGCGACTTTATTAGGGAAATAACGCGATCCGCGACGGTTCAACTAAATCGTATATAAAACCGAGGATCGTTAACATTAGTAAATATGAAACGATACGAATTCATTACAGAAGTCGTTCTCGAAGGTGTCCCGGGGGCCGGAAAAACGTCCACGATAGCTGGTCTGGTAAAATACTACACACAGAAAACCGACACCCTGGTTTTCGTAAACGGAAAGCCACATGAATATCGCCAAGACGAACGTGCGGTGAGCAATTTTCTGGAGATGCGTTACGATCCGAATATTCGCCAAAAACGCATACTGATGACTTCGTGTATCGGTTTGCGCATGGCTGCCGACCGTTTAGAGGCTTACGAACGCATGCGAGTGGAACACGAAAAGACGGGAAAAAAGATACTGAATCTAATGGAACGAGACGATTTCACAGCTATACGATTATTTATGCCGGCGACTTACGTTCATTTACAACCGGCGATAGACTGGCTCGATTTTCGAGGCATGATGGGCGAATTCGACGCGGTTGCAACCGCCGTCCACGCCGTGACCGAACCGCGTCTGGTTTTGGTCGTCTATCTCAACATGGACGCGAACTTGGCTTTCGAGCACGTTAAAAAACGCAATCGGCCGGCGGAATGTCGAGGACTAGAAAGGTGGTTCATGCACTATCTGAAACGAGCACACGACCACTATATCGGTGCGACAGAAAAAGAAAGTCCTATGGTCCTACCGGCCGGACGTCTGTTGTCGGTGATCAACGTCGACGAAGACGACGACAGTCTAAACCGCGTCGTGGCGGAAATCGACAAACATATATAGACTTGGAGCGCAGGACGTGACAATGACGGACATGAAATTGCTACAGAAATCAAATAATGAAACAAAAACTTTAGTCTAAACTGCAGATCAAATGTTCACAATGATTTACAAGGGCAGTCGGAAATCGCAAGGATCCGGATTCGAATTACTTCCAAAATTTAATGGGAACTGTGATAATATTTTGATGAAAATTCGATGACTGTCTCCGGAGATAATAGCCACCTTGTAGAAAAATTCCTATCTCGCAATGTTACTTCAAAAAAACTCCTGGATGCAGAACGCTCTCAATATTATGAACTGCTTTGACGAACTGTTCGTTTTGTGAATGCGCTTTGTTGTTAACGACAGCGATTTCATTATAACCCGATAAACGCAGAAGGAAAACCAACGAACAAACCCAATAAAACATGCTACATTAAATTAAAGCAGCACCCAGTAATCTTCGTGTCCTGTATTTTCAGTCGACTCGTTTTGATACTTACTAATCTGATACGCTGTCGATAGGCCTATATAGTTTTAGTCTGTCCACGCCTAAGCGTATCGAGAGGCCTTTTTACACCATACTTGTTAAATGTAATGCGTGTAGTTGTAAGCTGTTTTATTTAACCAACAATAACATTCACGCAAACGATTAACAGAACTTGCGTACACAGTAAACTAAAAAATTGTTCTCCGAGAAACAGCTTCCTGTCACACGACTTCTGTTAATACTTCTATCAGTACTAACCATCAAACCTTCGCGGTAAATCGCGGTGCATAAACATACGAACACGCCTGCATCAATTCACCGACTGTACGTTTACCGCGTGAAAATTCCTTCCAATATTGCTGAATACGTGCTGCATTCGTTTTGGCACGCTTCTTTTGTGTTGATCGAATCTTTTCATCAGATATTAGTCTAATATTGACTACCACCATTTTTGACTCGTGGTGTAACAACTGAATTAGCAAGTATAAGTTCAGATCGGCGTGTTGTGCTTTACGGTTTAATCTAAAATGCCAGCCTTCGAGATGGTTATTAGTGCGAATCGATTGCTTAAACACACTCCACGTTTTAGGCGGCCATCGCCTTGAAACAATCCATGTTTTATGAATGTAATCGGCGATTTTTTGAAAACCGAGTTCTTTCAGTTTTGTTCTCAGCGACGAAAAGGCGGCTCCAATATTTTCGGGTGGTAGAAAAGGTAGTGCAAAAACCAGCCGTAATGTACGATAGGCATCTTCACGTCGTTTATACTGTGCTTTTAAACCCGAAACGGCCTGCATTTGTCTCCAAACCGCTTGTGCCCAATGAAAAACGCATCCAGTGTGTTTTGCTCCCGGGATGATTTTTTCAACTGCTTTCCATAGAGATTTTTCGAAATCAGTAACAATTTTCTCAACAACAGGGCGTTCAGTCATTTTTTCGCGCACGACGCTCAAAACCGCCTTGTAATCTTTCTTCCGCTTGGCCGACATAAGTACGAAACACAACGGAATTTGTTTAATCACGTCTCGGGTCCGCACAAACGCGTGGATAGAAAACAGTTGTTGAAATGGCTTCTTAACGATTTTAAACGTCGCATCCATATACCACGTATCAGACCTTTGCAGCAGTTGCAACATATAATCGGTAGCAAATACAAGGTGGCGTTGTCCGTCGATTTGTAACTCTGCCTGTAAAAAGCCGTCTGGTATATGTTCGGTTTGCAACTCAAAATCAAGGTCAGATGGGTGTTTTGGACGTAGGCGGTGTCGGTGACGATTGGCAGCACGCGCGACGTTTGCTACTGATGGCATCGCTGGGCACGCTTTCTCAACCAGTTCTTCTCCCATAATCCTTTCAGTGATATCGGCAGCCGATTGATACACATTTGCCTTAGCCAGATCCTTAACCTAAAACACATACGAATTAATAATAGACATATAACATGTGTAAACTAGTAAACGTGGCAATTGCGCACCTTGAGGCAGCCCGATGCCCCTATCGATCCGCTTTAATCTCGTCGCCCGTGAACTCGCTCAGCCCAACTTAGAACGTTACGCTGTGACCTTACCCGTTGACCTTGAAGTTTTCA
>Ga0209049_1000231_pt1 | contig 11705 bp, 8 predicted proteins | sample WorMetulBAHAMAS2_FD_187398 | JGI IMG/M metagenome (GOLD analysis project Ga0209049, IMG submission 187398) | Marine gutless worms symbiont microbial communities from Max Planck institute for Marine Microbiology, Germany - Olavius ullae BAHAMAS.2... | ecosystem: Host-associated > Annelida >...
TTATAGGGTTTTTCGAGTTCAATGGGATGAAGCTCTTCCAGGATTGGGAGGGAAATAGGGGACTCTTCCACATCCTCGAATGCCTCCTTGAGTGCCGCGTCCACCAGATCGCCGGCAGCCTCCATTTTCATGCTCTCACCGAATTTCCTTATCAATACGTCCTGAGGAACACGTCCCTTTCGGAACCCGGGGATTTGAGCCTGTCTACCGTACTTCCCTAAGAGCTCGTTATACGCTTTGCCGACGCTGTCTGAGGAAACGGTGACGGTGAGTGTAACAGCAGAATACTCCAGCTTGTCCAATTGCTTATTGTCAATCATTCACATACCTCACAGGCTTCCGAATCGTTCGGTTTTCTCCCGGACCATGAATGCGAGAGAAGGGACTTGAACCCTTACGCATGAAGCACCGGCCCCTAAAACCGGCGTGTCTACCAATTCCACCACTCTCGCATAGAAACGAACAAGAGCCAGCGTAATAGCCCCTAGAGGGATTGATGCCAATCCTGTATTTCTCGTTCTTCTATGAGCCGTAAAGGGATCGAACCTTTGACCCGCAGATTAAGAGTCTGCTGCTCTACCAGCTGAGCTAACGGCCCTGCATTCTCATGCCTCAGGCACTTTACGGTTTTTTCATGTCATTGTCCAGAGAAGGGCAGGTAATAGCGCGCCCTGGAGGACTCGAACCTCCGACCTACGGGTTCGAAGCCCGGTACTCTATCCAGCTGAGCTAAGGACGCATGATTCATCATAGCGGGTGGATGACGGGATTTGAACCCGCGACAACCAGAACCACAACCTGGTGCTCTACCCCTGAACTACATCCACCGTGGCTGATCGATTTTCTCTCAGCGGCCCCTTTTTACTCCCATCGACGCGGATGTGTCAATACGGGGTTCATACGGGGTTCATACGGGGGGACTGCCGATCCTTGCGCTCACAATCGCTAGCTGACCAGGTTTTCTTCCCAGCCGAATATCCGCGCCACCATCAAGAATCTGGGATCGGGAGCGGCGTTCAATGATATCTGCTTCCCGCTTGTCGGGTGCGGAAAACACAGTCGCTGGGCCCTGAGCATCAACCCATCAATCTGAGTTTCCCGAAGCCAGATTCGGTTTCTCGGGTTGTCCCCATGGGCGATGTCCCCTATTATTGGATGACTCACTCCCGATAAATGACGTCTGATCTGATGGTAGCGCCCGCTCAGAGGTATGCATTCCAAGAGCGAATAGCGGCTATGGGGAAAAAGATTCCCATCCGACCACGATGCTTCTACAGCACTCAGAACTTTCCACATGGTTTTAGCTTCCCGCTCACGCTTTCCCGGTGCCTGTCTCAGAGGCCGGGCAATGAACCCAGCATCATCCAACCATCCTCTCACAACGCATATATATCGCTTTTCTATGCCTCTTTGCCATCGGAAAGATTCACTCAATGTGGAAGCACTCTCGGCGTTTTTAGCGAAGAGAAGAATCCCGCCCACTGGCCGGTCCAAACGATGAACCGGAAACAAGCGCCGCATCCCATCTTCCAGAATGTCTTGGACGCTCAGTTCATCCCGGGAAAGCCTCGTTGGATGAACATGTATGTCACGAGGCTTATCCACCACCAGTATCTGCTTATCCTCATAGAGTATCGGTATGTTCACTCTTGTTTTTCGCTGACATCTTTTGAGCATTTATCAAAAGGAGTCCCATCTTCCAGCGAAATGCTCTGCCAGGAAGGAGGGTTTTGAGTCTTGCCCCGATTTCGGCCCAGAGTTCAGTGCCCATTCTGTTTGCCATTCTCTCACCATACCTCCCGGGATTTTCAGTGGAGAACCACGAATCCAGCAGAGATTCTGTTATTATGTGCTTCTCTTCAATGACCTTCACCGTAGCAGCTGTGGTATGCCAGCCATGTTTTTTCAGTTTCTGAATCATGGAAGATCGATCGATGCTGATCTCTTTTACAAGTTTCTCTTCGTGTTCTTTGAGGAGCTTTTCAGTTTCGCGGTCCCGGATATTGGGAGGGATCAGGTCTGACAGCCTTGCCGAGGATTCAGGGTAAGGTTCGGCCAGGAGTAGGGTTCCACCATCTTCGCAGAGCTTCGCCACCGTTTCCAGCGTCTTTTCGGATTCACTGGGTTCCCCGGACATGCTGAACAACCAGTTTCGTCCCAAAACAGCATCGAAACGGCTGTCAGAACTGAGTGTATCAGGACTTCCGAGCATGATATGAGGGCGTGTGGATGTGCCCAGGCCTCCAGCGAGCCGGCTCAAGGCATCATAACTCTCTCTATGGGCGCAGAGTAGCGTTACGCTGCCTTCCGGCACAAGGCGATGGGCTTCCCACACCAGGATTCCAGCGGTATCAGATGGAATGAGAACCCGATGATGTCTCTTCGGTTTCCAGGTCTCAAAGAGAGCTTCGCGAACCAGAACGGAGAATTTTTCATGGCCTGAATCGATTCTTCGAATCCCTCGCACATCATCCCCCGGTAGATGCGTCGGCTCCCATGGAGCATCATATTCACCCCTGAGCGCCTGGGCTGTCTTCGCCTCTCGTCTCGAAAGAACAATGTCGCGGACAGTTCCCTCATAGCCCAATTCTCCCGGGCGGTAGAACACGCGATTGGCCAGACCCGCCGGAAGGTATTGTTGAACCACCCAGTGATCCCGCTGGGCATGAGGGTCTTTGTATCCTTCACCGTGTCCGAAGGCCTGCCCATCCCTGTTGGCATCTCGCAGATGATTCGGCACGGTTTCGCTTCTTTCCTCGTTCACGGCTTTTAAGGCATCGAAATATCCCAGCGAAGAATTTGATTTAAGGCAGGTGGAGAGATAGAGAGCCGCATGGCTTAGGTGATACTGCCCTTCTGGAAGACCAACCCGATCGAATGCGGCCGCACAGGACTCAACAACGCCTAGAGCCTCGGGAGCGGCCAGCCCGACATCCTCACAGGCGCTGATGAGCATGCGCCTGAAGATGAACCGGGGATCTTCCCCGGCACGAATCATCAGGGCCAACCAGTAGAGGGTCGCATCCGGATCGGAACCCCTGATAGACTTGATGAAGGCACTGATGGTATCGAAGTGGTAGTCACCCTCTTTGTCGTAGAGAACCAAGCACTTCTGAATGCTTTGTTCGGCGCTGGCCATGGAGATGAAAATATGCTCACCTTGCGCGGGAGGAAACCGCTCGGGTGTGGTTTCCACCGCAAGCTGCATTGCGTTGAGCAGGCTCCGGGCGTCTCCCGAGCTCACATGAACCAGATGTTCCAACGCACCAGCTTCAAATTCTACCCGCCATCGGCCATAACCGCGTTCTTCATCTTCCAATGCCTCTTTAGCCACATCCATGAGGTTTGACTCATCTAGGGGATTGAGCTGAAAAATCCTGCTACGGCTTACCAAGGCCTTGTTCACTTCGAAATAGGGGTTTTCAGTTGTGGCGCCGATGAGAACTACCATGCCGTTTTCCACCCAAGGGAGCAGGGCATCCTGCTGACTCTTGCTCCAGCGGTGCACCTCGTCGACGAAGAGAATGGTTCTATGAGCGTGGAAATTCTGCGCGTTCTTGGCGGCAGCGATTTCCCGGCGTATATCCGCGACTCCCGAGAGAACGGCATTGAGGGTGACAAACCGGCTTTGCGTGCTGCCGGCGATTATGCGAGCCAAGGTGGTTTTACCCGTCCCCGGAGGGCCATGGAAAATAAGGCTGGACAGTTGATCGGCATCGATGGCTCTGCGGAGCAGGCAGTCGGGGCCGACAATGTGATTCTGGCCAATGAATTCTTCAAGCCTGCGAGGACGCATTCTGGCTGCCAGGGGTTCGATTGAAACTGTGCTGCCCTCGAAAAGATCCAACATCAGCTACACCAACTTCCTGATTTCTTCCTTGCCCTGATTGAGCAGGCTGGTATATTCGGCATCGATGCGGGCTATTTCTTCGCCGAGCGTTTTGGCGAATTCGGGATCGAGTTCAATCGTGAGGTTGATAGTTTGACCAGTCGCTTCTTTATGCATCTGCTCTTTTTGACGCAGTCGGGGTTCCCATTGCCGGCGCAGCTGTTTTTCCAATTGGCTGAGGGTGTCTTGGTATTGTTTGAAGAACTCGGCAAACTGATTCAGGATGTAATCAAGGTCATTGAGTTGAGAGTATTCTGGATTACATATATCCCTTAATGCCTTTGCCACCTTGGGATAGTAGGAGAGTTCGGACTCGTATCGGGGTAGGGTGATGTTGGCCATCAAGGTTTCCACCATCCCACTTTTCATCCACTCTTGTTCCTCCGGTGTTAGCGATTTCAATTCATCCGGCAGTAATAGGGATTCAGGAGAAAAGAGATAGCGACCGGCGGCGCCCCTTCCTTTTTGAATCAATTCTTCACGCTTGATGGCCTCTTTGTCGACCTGGATATCGGCAGTGCGTTCGAGGGCGAGTTCCAGGGAGGATTTTATCTTCTTCATGGGCCGTTCTCCAGAAACAAGGATACCCCGAAGTCCATGCTCTTGTCACTGCTGAGCTTTGGTCTTGATACCCCGGTTTCTAACCCATTTACAAGGATTCCCAAGACCGGCGGCGGGACTTAGAGAAGAACAGCGAAATCGTCGGTAACCAGCCCATCAAGTTGCTGGTCCGACTTGTCCATAGGCACCGCCGCGACAATCTGCTCTCGGCAGGCAAAGCCAAGGAAGAGGGGAGGGTTCTTCCCAGCTTCTTGAGCATCGCGCCGAACTGCCTCAATGAAGCGGTCATAGTATCCTTCACCTCGCCCCAAGCGCCCCCCTGCGATATCAAACGCCAGAGCGGGCACCAAAGCCAGGATGGGTTCGGGTGAATCCGCTCTCTGCCAAACCACCGCGCCCTTCTGGGGTTCTCGGATACCCCATACGCCTTCCTCCAGTTTCTCCCGCAGCGACATAATTCGGCGGAATTCCAACAGCATGCCTTCAAGCGCCGGAACATATACCTGTTTTCCCGTCTCGATCGCCTCAGCTATCACCCCCTCTGTGCTGATTTCGAAACCGAAGGAAAGAAATGCCAGCAGACAGCGCGCGCTCTCCCAACACGGTAGCCCCTTGATGTTGTTCAAGATGCCCTCAGCGGCAATTTGCCTCCGTCCCTCGTCCATTCCTGAGAGAATTTCGCGAAGCTCTCTTCGCGCTCCTTCCTTTTTCTCCGCTATACTCAGGCCTTGATGCACAGATTCATCATACCCCGTTTGTGCCAACCGAATCATAAGAACCTTATCGTCATCCATTGTTGTTTGAAAAACTGCAATAAACCCTTGCGCATAGCTATGTTAAGGCGACTTTCCCTCGTAAACAAGCCGGGAATTCGCGTTTCATAGTATTCTAGCTTGTTTTTTCATACACCCGGGATGAAACTGAGTATGGAGGGCATAGCGAGTCTTTCTGATCGCGGAGGAGAAATCTATTGTACAAGGTGATTTCATGGGTGCTTATCGCCACGTTTAGCTCTTTTGCCACAACGAGTTGTTCGAGGTTGGTGGGTGTTCGAACAGAACCCAAGGCCTTCACGTCTTATTCAATTGTCGGTGTTTCCTTTGGAAGCTATATCGGCGAATCCCATATATCGGTAACGACACTGTATCGAGATTCCTTCGACGGTCTGACGGCCAGATTTACCACAACGGCGGGGACTAGGGTGGATGTGAACGGTGTCGAGCAGGAAAGCGGCAGAACGATCAATGACTTTTCCACTCCGCTTACCTATACCGTGACGGGACGCGATGGCAGAAAACAGAATTATGTGATAATGTTCGACATAAGGGATGCAATAGAATACCCAACCGTTCATGCCTCGTCAAACATTGATGTGGTCACCACGATTGTGAGGTTGAACGACTCAAGAGGAGATGTGAAATACATCCCATTGCGCTATGTTCAAAACAAGGAAAGTACCATTATTCCCCGCGGAAGGGATGATAGCGGCAGAGCCACCATAGACACGAGGTTCTTGATGGGAAAAAATGAGATTACCAATGAGCAAGGCGCCGCCGTGTTTAACTGGGCCGCAGAGAACAAGAAGTTTGATCCTTCTCCTCCTCGTACGGCGGGAATACCGGAATTTGGGGGGCAGCCGCTGTTCGATAGTGGTCAATTCTCTATTCCCGCGTCTGGGGGCTATGAGAAGGTCGGCGTAAATTCCCATCATCCCATGCGGAGTCTCAGCTGGTATGGCGCTATCATGTTCTGTAACTGGCTGACAGAGATGAAAGATGGTCATACCGACAATGTTGTTTACGCCGGCATGAGTTCGAACTGGAACCATAAGGATACGCGAGCGGATATGTCAAAAACAGGTTATCGACTGCCTACAAGCGAAGAGTGGGAGTATGCCGCGCGGTACAAAAGAACTGTTCCGTTCAATACGGTTGTTGGCTTCATCGATCCCTATTTCACGAGGGGGGATTCGGCCAGCGATGCTGAGACTGGCGACACCGAAGCGCATGTTCATGCTGTCGCGGTAACGAGTACGTCCAATCCACTTGCCGTTGCTTCTAAGCGCGAGAATGAACTAGGACTTTTTGACATGAGCGGAAATGTGAGTGAATGGTGTTTCACAGGGTCTGGTAACGATAGCCGTATACTTCGAGGCGGTAGTTTTCGTGATCAATGGGATAGCGATAGCCTTCGTATAGGTGTAGAGAGCAACGAGTCGCCGGCTGCTATTAAGGACGACATAGGCCTTCGTCTCTGCAGGACGGTGTACTAGCTGCCCAACGGTGGCCTCGTTCGCTTCTCCATAGGTTTTTAGGTACTCCAACTATCCCCAGCTTGACGATTGCCCAATCGGTCGTGGGCATGCTAGTCTTGGGTCGTGAAGAAGAACCGATCGCTTACTCACATGGCCTACAATGTTGGTCTGCTACTGTCAGCTTCGTTGCTGTTCGCCCTCGGCTTTCCAAATTTCATCGCTGATGCGGGGTTTGCCCCCCTCGCATGGGTTAGCCTCGTTCCCCTGGTAATCCTCATCCGACGTATCCCATGGTGGGCCAGTCCCATCTGGGGTGCTTTCTACGGATACAGCACCTATGCGGTGCTGAATTTCTGGCTGGCCACTTTCAATCCTTTGAGCTATGTCTTGGCACCTTCGGTTTATGCCGTCTATTTCTTTCTGGTATTTCCGTTGCTCAGCCTGGTGGACCATGCCTTCAAGAGATATGCCTGGTTTGCGCAGCTTCTGATATGGGTGTCTTTCGAAGTGCTACGAACCAAGGGCTTCCTCGCCTATTCCTATGGGGTGATTGGGTACACCCAATATGGTTGGAGCTCGCTTATTTCCATTGCCGATATTTTCGGTGTCATGGGCGTGAGCTTCCTAGTCGCATGGCCATCCTTCCTCATCGGAGCCTATATGCTGGAGTGCGGTTTTGGCTTGGTGGGTAACGAAATTCGAATTTCACCGAGTTGGAGAAAACCGGGCCGCCGTTGGTTGATACCGGGCGCTATCTGGGTCTGCTTGATGCTGGGGGCTAACATCTACGGTATCGCGTCCCGGGTCGATTATTCAGAATCGGCAACCTGGCGAGTGGCGCTCATACAGCACGGTGTGAATACCTGGCTCTCGGGGATTGATGCATGGCAGAAGGCCTTGGACGCCCTTCTTGAAGAAAGCGATAAGGCCTTAGAAGAAAACCCCGATGCGGTTATCTGGCCGGAGACGGCCTTCGTCCCGGCGATTGAGTGGCATGATAAGTATCGCCGCGACCGCTCAAAATTCGCCTTGATTCGTCGCCTCAAGGGTTTTCTGAAAGATCAGAGAATTCCATTCATCATTGGGAACAACGATGCCGTGCAGGACGCGGGCAAGCGGAAAGACTACAATGCCGTTCTACTCTTCGATGGTGAGGATGTTGTTGATAGGTATCATAAGACGCATCTGGTTCCTTTAAGTGAGCATTTCCCTGATGCCTATGCGAAATTCTTTCCACGGCTCATGGATTATATCCAGTCCCAGGGTACACCCCTGTACCACGAGGGTGAAGAGTATTCGGTTTTCGAGCTGGATTCCTGGAACGGCCCGGATGTGAGTCCTCTTATCTGTTTCGAGGATACCTTTGGGTATCTGGCCCGCGAATTCGCGCGTGAGGGAGCCGAGGTCTTTGTCAATGCCACCAACGATTCCTGGAGCCCCGAGGCAGTCTGTGCCATTCAGCATCAGAACATGGCCATTTTTCGGGCGGTAGAAAACCGCCGCAGCATGGTGCGGGCCACCACCTCGGGAATCACCTGCCTGATCGACCCGAATGGGGAAACCCTGGTTCAGCTGGAACCCTTTACGCAGGACTATCTTATCGCTAATGTACCTGTTTATGACGAACACAGCACGATATACACCCGGTTTGGAAATTGGTTTGAGAGGCTGCTGTTGATAGTGACAATACCGATGCTCTTTACCGCGCTTGTTCTGCAAATAATACGAAATTCAAAAAAGCGGAAACACAGTTCTACCGGTCCCTAAGAGCTTAAGGTGGGATGGTGAGCTTAGCGATAAACACAGGAATCAACGATGATTGAGAAGAGCACCGAGCGCGTTTTAGCACTGATGGACAAGATTAACGAGATACCTAGGCAGTCGAACCACCTTGATAAGATTCATCCCTGGCTGATGCGTTGGGGTTTGGATCATGGTTTTGGGGTGGAAACCGACGCGGCCAAGAATGTTCTCTTCAGGGTGCCGGCCAGCAGCGGATATGAGAAATCGCCGACGATTATACTTCAAGGCCATATGGACATGGTCTGCGAGAAGCGTCCCGGTGTTAAACACAATTTCCAGAAAGATCCGATTGTTTCGTGGAGGGATGGCGAGTGGCTGAGAGCCAGGGGAACCAGTCTGGGGGCGGATAACGCGATTGCCTTGGCTCTTTTCTTCGACCTCCTAACCGATAGCTCGGCTGAGCATCCCGCGCTGGAAATTCTCATCACCGCCGATGAGGAAACTGGACTCGAGGGGGCCCAAAAACTGCAGAAGGGTTTTCTCAAAGGGAGCATTCTGTTGAATGTCGATTCCGGCGATGAAGGTGTGTTCACCATCGGCTGCGCCGGGGGTATGGATATCAACATGGACTTCCCGGCGGAGTGGTTACCACCCGATGATGCTTATGAATATAGACAGATGAGCATCGGGGGTCTTGAGGGGGGGCATTCGGGTGTGGAAATTCACCTCGAGAAGGCCAATGCCATTGTCTTGCTGGCCCGGGGTCTAAGGGAGATACTGAGCTCGATTCCCCAGGCGAGGGTGGCAGAGCTCCGGGGTGGCACGGCTCATAACGCGATACCCCGTGAGGCGACAGCCTTGCTGGCTATACCAATGACACGGCTCGATGAGTTCAAAAAGGTTGTGGGAAGATTCCGAGAGGATGTCGTTGCCGAGAACCGGGTGATGGAGAAAAACATCAGCGTGAACCTAAAGAAGGCTGAGAGACCGGAGAATGGGCTGTTGAGCTCTTTCGACAGCGCGAAGCTTGTTGATGTGCTGTGTCTCGTTCCCCATGGCGTGAGGCATATGTCCACAGCAATTGAGGGCGTGGTGGAAAGCAGCATGAATTTTGCCATTCTGCGCAGCGAGGGGAACCGGATAAAGCTGCTTGTCAATCAGCGCAGCGCGCTCGTGAGCCGTGGGATCGATTTATCACAAATCATGTTCAGTTTGGCTCGCCTCTGCGGTGGAACCTGCGCGACCGGCAACTATTACCCGGCCTGGGAACCACAGAGTAATTCGGATCTGCTGGAGCGCTGTACGATGGTATGGAAGAGATTATTCGATCGTGAGGCGGTGGTGGAAATAACTCATGCGGGTTTGGAATGCGGAGCCATCGGTGAACGCTTTCCACATCTGGATATGATTTCGTTTGGCCCTACCATTGTTCACCCCCACTCCCCCGATGAGCGGCTCCACATTCCCTCAGTGGGCCGGGTGCGAAGGTTTTTTCGGGAATTGCTGAAGTCGTACCGGAACTGATTGCCGCTATGACGAAAAAACCTGAGCACCTCAGCGATATCGCTGAATAGCAGGAATCTGAATGCCGGGAAGAAATCCATCATTCTGACATTTATGGTTTATAGGGATTGACTCAAAGTGGAAAATCTTTTACGATGTGTCTTAAGGACAACTAAACCAACTCGAATCTCGCCGGGCTCATCGACGCATTTGGCCCCATGGGTGTTGTGGGCCGCCGGCAGGGGGATTTCATTTGATCCTCAAAAAGGGTAGTGGGGGCGGGTTATGCCCTTGCCGGGATTGATGAGGGGAAATCAAGGATTCATGCTAGAGGAGTGTTTATCAGGCTTCAATCACTGCGTCTAAAGGAAATATCATGCTTGATTTTAGCTTTGTCAGTCCAACCAAATTCGTCTTCGGCCGCAATGCCGAGGCTTCTCTCGTAGAGGAGAGTGCCCGCCTGGGCACGAGAATTCTGTTGCATTACGGCGGCGGGAGTATCAAGAAATTCGGTCTGTATGAGCGGGTAAGGGCATCGCTTTTGGCGGCAGGCGCCGAGGTGGTGGAATTCGGCGGGGTAAAGCCCAATCCTTCTTTGACAATGGTGAAAGAAGGTATAGAGCTTTCGCGAAGCAACGATGTAACGGGAATACTCGCGGTCGGTGGGGGCTCGGTTATCGATTCGGCGAAGGCGATCGCCATGGGGGTTCCTTATTCGGGCGATGTCTGGGACTTTTTCACCGCTAAGGCCGAAGTGCGTCAGGTTCTTCCGCTGGGGGTAATTCTTACCTTACCGGCGGCAGGTAGTGAGGGAAGCCATGGTTCGGTGGTGACGGATGAGGCAACCCAGTCAAAGTTCTATTGCGATTCTGATTTACTTCGTCCTCTGTTCTCCTTGATGAATCCCGAGATTACCTTCACCTTGCCACCCTTTCAAACGGCCTGTGGTATAGCCGATATGATTTCTCATGTGATGGAACGCTACTTCACCCATGTCCCAGAGGTAGATCTCACCGACAGGCTATGTGAATCGCTAATGCGCGCGGTCATCAAGGCGGCACCCCGTGTGATGGCCAACCCCGAAGACTATGACGCGCGCGCGACAATAATGTGGGCCGGCACTATTGCCCATACGGACATTGTCGGTTTGGGACGCCATCCCGATTGGGCCAGCCATCAGATTGAGCATGAGCTGTCGGCTCAGTATGATGTGGCTCACGGTGCCGGCCTGGCGGTGGTGTTTCCCGCGTGGATGAGATACGTTTTTCATGAAAATCTCTCCCGCTTCGTGCAATTCGCCGTTCGGGTTTGGGATGTGGACTATACAGCGGGCGAGGAAGAATCGGTGGCACTCGAGGGCATCAGGCTTCATAGATCTTTTTATGAGTCTATTGGGCTGCCTACTACACTTCCGGCCCTGGGAGTCACGGATAATCGTTATGCCCTCATGGCTGAGAAGGCCATGAGGGATGGGGCCTTCGGTGGCATAAGGAAACTGAACAAAGACGATGTTCTGGCCATTTACAGGCTGGCTGAATCTTAAATTGCGCTCGTAAACGAGACCCATCACATCCGCGGGTAGGACACCTAACCCTTCCGCGATCATGACCATGTTTCAAAAACACCAATACTGCGGGTCCGCTATGGGGATTTGCCTGTTGACAGGAGGCTTCTTCGTCGTCATGATGTTTCTTCAAAAAGAAACATTCTTTTTATAAAGGAGCCGCACATGTCACCAAGAATCCTACTCAACCC
>Ga0209049_1000232_pt1 | contig 11638 bp, 13 predicted proteins | sample WorMetulBAHAMAS2_FD_187398 | JGI IMG/M metagenome (GOLD analysis project Ga0209049, IMG submission 187398) | Marine gutless worms symbiont microbial communities from Max Planck institute for Marine Microbiology, Germany - Olavius ullae BAHAMAS.2... | ecosystem: Host-associated > Annelida >...
TGAAAAGTGGCTGCCAATGGCGAATGCTCCCCCGTGATTTTCCAAACTGGCCGGAGGTGTATAAATACTTTCGTCACTGGAGTCAAAAACCCTCTGATGATGAGTTCAGCCTGCTTGAGCAGGCGTAAAAAAATGTGGTTGGCGAGGTCCGTATCAACCGTGGTCGGAACGAGAAGGCAACCTTCGTGATCGTTGATGCCCAAAGCGTGAAGAATACAGATACCGCGGAACAGAAGGGTTATGACGCGGGCAAGCAGGTATCTGGAATCCAAAGACATCTTGCCGTGGACACGCAAGGGCTTCCCCACGCGATAGCCGTTACGACCGCGGATGTCACAGGATTGAGCAGGGGCATTGGTGGCGTTCTCTGAACAGTAGGACAATTTGTCAGCGGTGAAAAATGTGTTGCTCGAATATAGCTTGTAAGGGCTCAAACTGCTCTCGGCTTATATCACTGGGGTAGGAATCTCTCATCGCTTTTCCTCGGGGTCAAACACTTTGACTTACAAGATCGTAAACAGGTTCTAAGATGCGGTGAATCCGTGGTTCTGAGTCTGCTGGCCGGTGCAACACACCCCCTGCGCGAACCGCATCGATGGACGGCGGCGTGCCCAACATTCGATGTTGGGCACAGGCCATCCAATAGTGCGGTTTGCTGCCTGCCTGCTGCCCCATCTCTGAGGCGTGGAAGGGCGCTCACCGTTGCCTTGAAGACAAGGGAAAATCTTGCCCAAAGGGTATATCCTCGAGGATTGCAGCTCAGCTGTCGCAACAGATTTGGGTGAATGATACCGCGAGGGGGCGAGGTTGGAGAACGAACAACTCAGGAAGGCAGGGCTCAAGATCACTTTACCCCGCGTAAAGATCCTGGCTCTGCTGGAACGGAGCGACAAACGCCATGTCAGCGCCGAGGATGTGTATAAGATGCTCCTGGAGAACGGCAAGGAGATTGGGTTGGCCACGGTTTATCGGGTGCTGACTCAGTTCGAGTCGGCGGGACTGGTGTGTAGGAACAACTTCGAGGGCGGCCAATCCATATTCGAGCTCGACTGCGGCAAACACCATGACCACTTGGTCTGCGCGAAGTGCGGGAAAATCGTGGAGTTCGTCGATGAAATCATCGAAAAACGTCAGAATGCCGTCGCAAAACGACATGGATTCATCATGCAGGACCATTCCCACGTCATCTATGGCGTCTGCGACAACTCCGATTGCCGGGAATAATCACGGCCCGGTCGGTTGTAAGGATCTCCGGGCGGCCCGGATATTCTGCGGGGAACAATTTGCCGGGGATGGCCGCTTTTTAGCCTCGGGATCGAAATCGGCAGCATTTTTCAATTGTGTTTTCAGGATTAGATGAAGGCAATGGCCGAACAAGATTGGCAGGTTTTTCAACTGTCCGAACTGGTGGGAGCAATCGATCGCAGCACGGTCGATTTTCACGAGTTCCTGCGGACCCCATCGATGAGCTGTGCGATTTATCATCTACCCGCCGGTTCCAAGGATATGCAGACGCCCCACGACGAAGATGAGCTCTATTTGGTGGTTGCAGGTCGGGGCCACCTGCGGGTAAACGGCGCGGAGCACCCCATATTGTCAAAGACACCCTGATGTACGTTCGGGCCTCTTGCGATCACACCTTCTTCGACATCAAGGAAGACCTTACCGTCTTGGCGTTCTTCGGATCTGCGGTTAATGCCGCTTTATCATCGCTATCTCCCTGAATCGGCCCCACATGGTGAATTTTTCCACACTCTCTTCCGAGTATTAATCTTCCCAAGGATTTCTGCCCGACTGATGCTAAATCGATCTGCCCTGAGGGGCGCTTTTAGAAACCAAACCGTGCGGATACTTTTGGGAAGGTTGATAGCAACGAGATCTTCCGGTCGTTCAGGTAAGTCACCAGGGGTGACCGGCATGAGCACTAACCGCTCCTTCAGGCTCACTCCCATTTCGGTTTTGATCGCCTCCGGATCTCCTGTATACTTGCGCATTTACCTTCGGGCACCTTGAAGAATCGCTTCCAGGGGGTTTTTAAGGCGCGAGGTCGAAAGTCCGCTTTTAACCGGCTGCGTGTAACCGGCTGGGTCTTCGGTCGGTAACGCGATTGAGCCGATTGAGGGGCGCATTCCTTGCCCCGAAGTGGGTAGACTCCTTGCCTCACCGCGACGGCGGGAGGCTGATCAAACCGAAAGGATCTGTCATGCGACATTATGAAGTGGTTTTTCTGGTACATCCCGGTCAGAGCGAGCAGGTGCCCGCCATGATCGAGCATTACCGGGAAAATGTCGAGAAGCGCGGTGGTGTCATCCATCGCCAGGAAGACTGGGGACGGCGCCAGCTCGTCTATCCGATCAACAAGGTCCACAAGGCCCATTATGTGTTGATGAACGTCGAGTGCAATCGTAAGGCGCTGGACGAGCTCGAGCGTGCGTTCCGTTTCAATGACTCGGTACTGCGTAATCTGATCGTTCGTCGCAACCGAGCCGTTACCGAGGCATCACCTCTGGCCAAGGCGGTGGAGGAGCGGGAGCCATCCGAGGGTTTCTCCGGCAAGGAGCCGAGCGCGCGCCGGGCCGGGATGGAAGCCTAGGACAACGCTGGAGTAGAGGACTAAAGGTCGGAGGCTGTTATGTCGCGTTTTTTTCGCCGCAAGCGTTATTGCCACTTTACCGCCGAGGGCATCACCGAGATCGATTACAAGGACCTGAACTTACTCAAGTCCTACGTGAGCGAGTCCGGCAAGGTCGTTCCCAGTCGCATAACCGGTACTTCGGCCAAGTATCAGCGCCAGCTGACCCAGGCCATCAAACGGGCGCGCTACCTGGCTCTGTTGCCTTACACCGACGGTCACTGACCGACTGTTGTCATTAAGGGTGCCGGGCTGGGAGTTGACATTATCCGAGCGCGGGCGATTCACCCCACCCGGTTTCCGGAGCCCAATCTAACCGAGGCGATATCCGGTGCAGTCACTGGCGAGCTTTACCATGCGTGGCCGCTCCCAGGCCACGTTGGTTGCGGCGGCGTTCGCCATGCTGTCGCTGATCGTGCCTCTGATCGGGTTGATCAGCTCGGCGGCCATTGCGCTGGTAACACTACGCAAGGGCGCCGACGAAGGTCTGGTTGTGGGCGCCTTTGCCGGGTTTGCCGGCGGATTGCTGGCATTTGCCGCTTTGGGGAGTCCACTGCCGGCGGTCGGTTTCGTGCTGATGCTATGGTTGCCGGTCTGGGTGTTGGGCCTGGTGTTGCGTCAGACCCAATCATTGACGCTGACGATTCAGGTGGCCGCCTTGTTCGGCTTGGTGGTGGTGGCGGGAATTCATCTGTTCACGGCGGACCCAGCTGCCTACTGGATGGAACTTCTGGAACCGATACGCCGGAGTTTGGTGGGGAGTAGCGTTATCGATGCTGCCGTAAGCGAGCGGCTGGTGGTTCAAGCCGCCCGCTGGATGACGGGTGCGTTTGCCGCGACCTTCTACTTCCAGCTCTTGCTGGCCTTGTTCATCGGGCGCTGGTGGCAGGCGTTGCTCTACAATCCGGATGGCTTCGGTGCCGAGTTCCGCGCCTTGCGGATGCGATCCGAGGTGGCCTATTCGGCCCTGGGGCTGGCGGCTGTGGTTCTGCTGTCGGATAGGGCCACGTGGGCAACCGATCTCTTACTGCTGTTGACGCCCCTGTTCTTCCTGCAGGGGATGGCGATTGTACATAGCCTCGCCCATGCCTACTCCGCCCATCGTGGATGGCTGATCGGGTTCTACGGGTTGCTGTTGCTGGTCATGCCCTACGCCGAGATTTTGGTCACGGGGTTCGGTTTCCTGGATAACTGGGTCGATCTGCGGGCCCGAGTCGCGGCGCGGAAAAAGGGCTAGGATCGATGATCCGTCGGGATCCCGGGGTGGCCGGGACGTTCCGTGTCGTTGAAAGCGTTATGGGGGTATCCAAGTGGACGTTATCCTGTTGAAGAAGGTCGGGCATGTGGGCGATCTGGGGGAGAAGGTCTCGGTGCGTGCCGGTTATGGACGCAACTATCTGATTCCCTTTGGCTTTGCAGTGCCGGCGACCGCGGCCAACCTGGAGGCATTCGAAGCACGGCGGGCCGAACTGGAGCGGGCGGCCGTGGAGAGTCTGGTCACGGCCGAATCCCGTCGCGAGAAGCTCGATGGCCTGACCGTGACGGTAGCCCGTAAGGCTGGTGACGAGGGTAAACTATTTGGTTCCGTGGGCACCCAGGACATTGCCGCCGCAATACAAGAGATGGGGATAACCCTGGAGCGTCAGGAGGTGCGCTTGCCCGAAGGACCGTTCCGCGCCACCGGCGATTACGAAGTGGTGCTCCATCTCCATGCGGATGTGGATGCTACTATCAGGCTCCGGGTCATCCCCGAGAAGTGACCCCAAGTGACCCCTAATCAAACCTGCCGGCGAACCTGCCGGCGGTCCGGCGTTATGCGGTGCGGCCCAGAGGGCGTCTGCTCTGAGCGTTGTCGACAGCTGGTCATGGGGCCGTAAGCCGTCCGGAAGACGCCGGACCGGGACCGCCGACATCCTGTCGGCCCTTGGGACCACCGATATTTCGTTGGCCCTTCCGGCTATCGGTAAAACCTGCAATGCCGAATTGCCGGTCCAACTGGTCATCAGTCAGGTAGGTCGGGTTAGGCGCACCTTTCGAGGTTGCCGTGTACCAGTAGTCCGACGCGCCGTAACCCGACAAAGCCTACTTGTATTCCATCATGGCGCGATAACAGGCCTGTCAGGTCCCAATCCGATAATTCGGTGCTTCCTTGGTGATTTGCACGTCATGGACATGGGATTCGCGCATACCCGCGCCGCTGATGCGCACGAATTCCGGTTTGGTCCGCATTTCCTCGATAGTGGCGCAGCCAGTGTAGCCCATGCTCGCACGTAGGCCGCCTATGAGCTGGTGGATTACGTTGAGTACGCTGCCCTTGTAGGGCACCCGTCCCTCAATGCCCTCGGGTACCAGCTTGTCTTGCTCCTCGTCGTCCTGAAAGTAGCGGTCGCTGGAGCCGTCCTTGCCGCCCATGGCGCCTAGTGAGCCCATGCCGCGGTAGGATTTGTAGGACCGACCCTGGTAGATCTCCACTTCGCCGGGGGCTTCGTCCGTCCCGGCGAAGAGTCCGCCGATCATGACGCTGTGGGCGCCGGCTGCGATAACCTTGGCGACATCACCCGAGTAGCGCAGTCCCCCGTCCGCGATCACGGGTACGTCACTGTCGGCGAGGGCCTCCGTGACATCCGCGACCGCCGTAATCTGGGGTACGCCTACCCCCGCCACGATACGGGTGGTGCAGATAGAGCCGGGGCCGATGCCGACCTTGACCGCATCGGCCCCTGCCTCTACGAGGGCGTGGGCGGCGGTGGCGGTGGCGATGTTGCCGCCGATGACCTGGACCATCGGGAATTCCTGTTTGACCCGAGCCACGCGTTCGAGGACAGCACGGGAATGGCCGTGAGCGGTATCCACGACGACCACATCCACGCCGGCCTCCACCAGCGCCGCGACCCGCTCGTCGGTACCGGTCCCGACGCCGACCGCGGCGCCGACCCGCAGGCGTCCATGGTCGTCCCGGGACGCCTTGGGAAAGTCCTTGGCTTTCTGGATGTCCTTGACGGTGATCATGCCCCGCAGCACGAAGTCCCGGTTGACGACCAGGACCTTTTCGATCCGGTGCTTGTGCAGCAGGCCCACGATCTCTTCGCGGCTGGCGTCCTCGCGCACGGTCACAAGGCGGTCGCGGGGGGTCATGATGGAAGACACGGGGGCATCGTAGCGGGTCTCGAAACGCAGATCGCGCCCGGTGACGATACCGTCGAGTTGTCCTTCCGTGGTCACGACCGGGACACCGGAGATATTGTGGGCACGGGTGATGTGCCTGACTTCCCCGATGCTGGCCTCGGGAGTGACTGTGATCGGATCACGGATGATGCCGCTCTCGTACTTCTTGACTGTGCGTATTTCGCGTGCCTGCCGCTCGGTACTCATATTCTTGTGCACGATGCCGATTCCACCCTCCAGCGCCAGGGCGATGGCCAGCCGCGCCTCGGTGACCGTATCCATGGTGGCGGAGATCAGAGGGATCTTGAGGTCGATGGTGCGCGTCAGCCGGGTACCCAGGTCCGCTGTGTTGGGCAGGACCCGAGAGTAGGCCGGTACGAGAAGGACGTCGTCGAAGGTGAGGGCTTCCTGGATCAGGCGCATAGGGATAGGCGGGTACACTGAGAAGGAGGGATGATAGCAAATTATAGATTTTACACCCTGGAGGGTAAACTCGACCGGGCGAAAGAAAGCGTAAAGCCCAATCGTATGATTTTAAGTATAGAGGAAAATGTGGTACTCGGAGAAAGCGAAGTAACCGTCCGATATGAGGCCGGTCGCTATTTACGGGGATGTGACGTAACGCCGGAACGCCGACCGGAACCTCTGAATCGCGCCGGGCCGACTGCTGACCGGTGGTCCGAAAATCAGGGTCCACCGCACGGAAAGCGGCTAAACTGTACCAATTTGGCAGCGAGAAAGATTCGATGTTTGATGAGACCATGCAGATTTCCGGTTATGACGACGAGCTGTGGCAGGCGATTCGAGACGAAGAGCGGCGGCAGGAGGAACATGTCGAGCTGATCGCGTCCGAGAACTACGCCAGCCCCAGAGTCTTGCAGGCCCAGGGTACGGTACTCACCAACAAATACGCCGAGGGCTATCCCGGCAAGCGTTATTATGGCGGCTGCGAACATGTGGATGTCGCTGAGCGGCTGGCCGTGGACCGCGCCAAGGCCCTATTCGGCGCGGACTATGCCAATGTTCAGCCCCATTCCGGCTCCCAGGCCAATGCGGCGGTCTACATGGCCCTGTGCCAACCCGGAGACACCATCCTCGGTATGAGCTTGGCCCATGGCGGGCACCTCACCCACGGGGCCAAACCCAACTTTTCGGGCCAGCTCTATGACGCGGTGCAGTACGGGTTGGATCCGGCCACCGGGGAGATCGACTATCAGGCGGTGGAGCGACTGGCGCGGGAGCACCGACCACGGATGATCGTAGCCGGTTTTTCCGCCTATTCCCGGGTGGTCGACTGGGGGCGCTTTCGCGCCATCGCCGATGAAGTCGGCGCCTTCCTGTGCGTGGATATGGCCCATGTGGCGGGCCTGGTCGCCGTGGATCTGTATCCGAGCCCGGTGCGGATCGCGGATGTCACCACGACGACTACCCATAAGACCCTGCGCGGTCCTCGCAGCGGCCTGATTCTGGCCAAATCGAATCCGGAGCTCGAAAAGCGGTTCAGCTCGCTGGTCTTTCCCGGTACCCAGGGCGGCCCTCTGATGCACGTGATCGCCGCCAAGGCCGTGGCCTTCAAAGAGGCGATGGAGCCCCGATTCAAGACCTATCAGCAGCAGGTGTTGCGCAACGCCCGGACCATGGCGGAAGTCTTCATCTCACGGGGCTACACTGTGGTATCCGGCGGTACCAGTAACCACCTGTTTCTGGTCAGCTTTATCGAGCAGGGGCTCACCGGCAAGGACGTGGAGGCCTGGCTCGGAGCCGCCAATATCACGGTGAACAAGAACGCGGTGCCCAATGATCCCCAGTCTCCGTTCATCACCAGCGGCATCCGGGTCGGGACCCCCGCCGTGACTACCCGTGGTTTCGGGATCGAGGAGGTGCGGGAGCTGGCGGGTTGGATGTGCGATATCGTCGCCGCCGGGGGCGAACAGGCCGTGATCGAAGCGGTCAAGGCGAAGGCACTGGCGCTGTGCGCGCGGTTTCCCGTCTATGCTCGGTGAGTCCGGTTTTATCGGATGCAGCGAGCGCCTGTCTGTGTGCCTGCCTGCGCGTCCCTGTACGCAGACAGGCAAACAAGAACGTACAGGCAGGCAGCGAAGCGCATCACCGGTTTTCGGATAGGCGTAGGTGGGCCTTGATCCAATGAGACCGGGATGCGCATCGTGCGCTTGATCCGAGCTGTACCGAACCGCTATGCGCTGTCCCTTCTGTGGAGCCCAAGACACCAAGGTTACCGACTCCCGGTTGGCGGGGGAGGGTGATCAGGTGCGCCGCCGCCGTCGATGTGTCCTGTGCAAGGAACGCTTTACGACCTACGAGCGTGCCGAGCTCGACTTCCCGCGCGTGAGAAAGCGTGACGGGTCCCGGGTCCCGTTCGATGGGGGCAAGCTGCGCTCAGGCATCATGCGGGCCCTGGAGAAACGCCCCGTCGGTACCGAGGCGATCGAGGCGGCCCTGGCCCGCATCAATCGGCACCTGGTTACCGGCGGGGAAGGGGAGGTCTCGTCGCGCATGATCGGCGAGTTGGTCATGGACGAGCTGCGGGTGCTGGACCAGGTGGCCTATGTGCGGTTTGCCTCCGTCTACCGCAAATTCGAGGACGTGGCCGCCTTCCGCGAGGAGATCGAGCGCCTGGAACGCCAGCTCACGCCCGAGGCCAGGCGTCACCAGATGGACCTGCTGGCCGATCTGGAAAAGAAGCCTTGAGCGGAGATGCCGCTGACTTGGCCTTTATGGCGCGGGCGATGCGGCTCGCGCGCCGAGGGCTCTTCACCACCGATCCGAACCCCCGGGTGGGCTGTGTCCTGGTCCACGCCGGCGAGGTCGTGGGCGAGGGCTACCACCGCCGTGCCGGTGAGCCCCATGCCGAGCGCAAGGCACTCGCGGCTGCGGGAGGGCGGGCCAGGGGCGCGACCGCCTATGTCACCTTGGAACCCTGCTGCCACCGGGGCGAAACCCCGCCTTGCACCGAGGGCCTGCTGGCGGCCGGGGTGCGGCGCTTGGTAGCCGCCATGGTCGATCCGAATCCGCTGGTGGCGGGTCGGGGACTGGAAACCCTGAAGGCCGCCGGCGTCGACGTCCGGGTCGGTGTCCTGGAGGCCGAGGCGCAGGCCCTCAATCCCGGTTTTATCAAGCGTATGGGCCGGGGGCAGCCCTATGTGCGCTGCAAGCTGGCCGCCAGCCTGGACGGACGCACCGCCATGGCCAGTGGGGAAAGCAAGTGGATCACATCCGAGCCGGCGCGGCGGGACGTGCAACGGCTGCGCGCACGCAGCTCGGCGGTCCTCATCGGAATCGGTACCCTGTTGGCGGACGACCCCGCCCTGGATTTGCGCCTCGGCGCGGAGGGGCTGCCGGGGATGCAGCCCGTCGAACAGGTGCGCCAACCCCTACGAGTCCTGGTCGACAGTCGTCTCCGCACCCCCGCGGACGCGCGCATACTCGGCCTGCCGGGTACGACCTTGATCGCCTGCCTGGAGGATCGGGCGTCGTCCGATGTCATGCGGCTGGAAGCGGCGGGGGCCCGGATCCATGTCTGCGCCGGGCGTGGGGGGCGGGTGGACCTGGCGTCCCTGCTGCGCTACCTCGCCCGACGGGAGATCAACGAGGTGCTGGTAGAGGCGGGGCCGACCCTGGCCGGGGCGTTTCTGGAAGCGGGGTTGGTGGACGAGCTCGTCCTCTATCTGGCGCCCTGTCTCATGGGTGACGCCGCCCGTGGGCTCTTCCGATTACCGGGTCTCGAGCGGATGCGGGATCGTATCGAGCTCACGATCCGGGACCTGCGCATGGTCGGGCCGGATCTGCGCATCACAGCCGTTCCCGGGGAGACACGGTGAGCTTTCGTAATGGTTCTGTTCAGACTTTAACCACTACCAGTCGAGCGGAAAATCTGCCTCGCCCCCGCGATCCCTCGCGACGAACCCGTAGCCGGACTGGCTCTGAGATGAAGAAGATCAAGAAAGGCACTCCGAAGCTCAGCGTCGTCATCGTTAATTACAATGCCGACGATCTGCTCGCGGATTGCGTCCAGGCGGTGCTTGCCTCACCGGTCGATCCGGAGGTGGTCATCAGCGACAACGGGTCTACGGATGGGAGCCTGACGCACGTTCGGAGTTGCCACGGGGAGGACCCGCGGCTGACCATCTTGGAGCACGGCTCCAACCTGGGTTTCGCACGGGGCAATAACCTTGCCCTGGCCCATACGCATGCCCCCTGTGTCTTGATCCTGAATCCGGATTGCATCGTCGGGCCCGACTCCCTCGGGCGTCTACTCGATTTCATGGACGCGACCCCGGATGCCCGGAATGGCCGGCTGTATGATTCGTAATCCGGACGGAAGCGAGCAACGGTCCGCCCGCCGTCGGATCCCGGACCCCTGGATCGAGCTGACACGTTTCCTGCACCTGGAACGGTTTTTCCCGCAGCTCACTCGGAATGAGCGTCTGGACCTGATCGATGATCCCGTGCCTGAAGGGCCGGTCCCGGTAGCGGCGGTCTCCGGTGCCTTTATGCTGGTCCGCAGGACAGCACTCGATGAGGTCGGCCCGCTCAACGAAGGCTATTTTCTGCATTGCGAAGACCTGGATTGGTTCGTGCGCTTCCGGCGCGCGGGTTGGAAGCTCTATCTGGTACCGGACGTAACAGTGGTTCACCATCAGGGGAGCTGCAGCACCGGCCGGCCGATCGCAGTGGAATGGCACAAGCACAGCGTCGATCGAGAGCCGGTTGTCGGTCACGGACAGGAGGGTACCGGTCGCCGCATCGCCGACGGCCGCCTGAATCGCTTCGACCCGTACCGGGAGCACGGGCAGAAACACGAGCTCGTCGACCGGTACCTGGATACCGAGCTTACTGCGGGCCCGCTCCAGCCTGGCGCTCAGGCGGGAGACCCGCCGGGCCGCCAGGTCGGCCTCGAATTCCGCGATCCTGCGCGCATCCAGGGCCGCCCGAATCGCCCGTTTGCCAGCGAGGTCGGCCTGGTCCCCGGCGTTACCGCCAGCCTCAAATCGACCCTGGGACCGCTATCCCTGGTAGGCGAGTGGAACGGCGCGATCGGTACCGCGACCTTCACCGACGACGCCCGGAGCCGGATCTCCATCAGCCCCGGCGCCTGGCAGGTCTCCCTCGGCTATCAGCTCGACTGGAATCCCTGGATGGAGGCCATCGGCGCCCACGGGACCTACCTCGCCATGAGCTATTCCGAGAGCCGCGATTTCAGCGGGGTCCGGCGAGACCTCGACGGCGACGCTCACGGGTCGGTTTCCTGCCCAAACGGCGATTCCTGATCGGCGCCGGCGAATGGTTCATGGACGGCATCAAACTCGCGCTCGAATACTCGCGTGATTGGGACTACCCGCAACGGGAAGGCGGTACCGGACGTTCCGCCGACGGTCTGTTTACGAGCCTGACCTATACCTGGTAGCCGTAAGCCGCCGTCGGATAGGTCCCCTGCCCCCGCAGTGCCATTAAGTTAAGAGGCTGTCTAAAAAATCAAGGTGCTTTGGCCTTAGCTGCCTGCCGAAGAATTCAGCCGCATTAGACAGCCTCTTAGCCTCCCTCCCTTCAATCGCCCATGGCGCACTTGCTCACAGCAAGGCGCAGCAAATGCGCTACGGGTTGAAGGTCAAGTAGAGTAGAGAGCAGGTTCCCGTGTAATTATATACCGAAGAGGAGCAATCCTCTATTGCAAGCGAGAGAGGTCTTAGCCTGCTAGCCGAGGAGGGAATAGAGGGGAGCGGTAAGGAAGCCGAGCCGCGGGGCGACGGCGATTGACAAGTCCGACATCATCACGCTTTGAGTATAGCAATCACCCACCATGAACATCCAGTTGCACAAGAA
>Ga0209049_1000233_pt1 | contig 11622 bp, 11 predicted proteins | sample WorMetulBAHAMAS2_FD_187398 | JGI IMG/M metagenome (GOLD analysis project Ga0209049, IMG submission 187398) | Marine gutless worms symbiont microbial communities from Max Planck institute for Marine Microbiology, Germany - Olavius ullae BAHAMAS.2... | ecosystem: Host-associated > Annelida >...
AACGGTAGTAGCGGGCATTGTCACAGATCACATAAAGACAAACCGCCGTGAGGTGGATTGCTTCGAGTTGCTTGAACAGGGCGATGGTCGAGTCGGCGTTGATGGTGTCGTCGAAGCGGACCACCGGTCCAGGCGCTCCAGGTCGATGGCGCCGTTGATGTTGACGCGCCGCCCGGTGTTGGTGGGGATTTCCTGCTCTTCCCCGCGCTTGATCCAGCCGCCGGCCAGCGCCGGATTGTGCTGCGGATGGGTCGCGTCCATTCGGATCGTCCTTGCCCTTGTTCTTCTCGATCTCGTCGTATGCTTCGAGGAACCGTTCTTGCGCTTCCCGATCCGCCTTGCCGGGAATCAGCCGGGGCCTTCTTGTACACGAGCCCAGCCGATGCAGCACCGCAGTCATCCCACACTCGGTGTAGGACACGCCAAAGGTTTCCTCCACCCAATGGGCGATCGCCTTGGCTGAGAGGTACAGGTTCGCTTGCAGATGGATATCCAACGCGTAGTATATTTAGGACACCTTGAAAAATTCAAGGTGTCTTTGCAGAACAAGGAAGCCCCGTTGTGTCCGTGTGCGTAACTCCATGATAATCAAGGCATTCGAAAAGCGCGATTTATGAGCATCACCATGAAAAGTATTGAGCATGGGATTTTTCAAGGTCCCCTTATAATGATTCGAATCGGGTACAATTCTATTCTGATCGGCAAAGTAAGAAAAAACTACGAGTCACGCGAATCCTCACGAATGGATTCGCGCCGCTTCGCGCGATTCGTCGTTTTCTCTTTCGTATTCCGACCCACCACGATGTGCACCCTCGCCGCGCGAACCGTATTAATGGACGCCTGACCGAATCATTCGGATTGCTTTTCTCAACCCAGCAGCCGGGCCGCCCGCGCCTTCACGAAACGCTCGATTTTCCCACACAGCTCGGGTTGGCTTGTGAGGAGCGCCGCCGCCCGCGGCCATTCCTTGCGCACGCACGCCACGACCGTTGCGGCGACCGCGGCGAGCTCCGCCTTGACCCCGAGTCGCTCGTCCAGCCGGGCGAATGTAGAGCAATCCACGGCCTCGAAACGTTTCGAGCCCCCGAGCTTCAATGCCATCGGCTCCGAACCCTCGATGCCTGGCCGATAGACGAAGGTCGCGACCAGATCATAGGCAGGGCAAGGGTGGGGTTGTGCCGGTCGTGATAGATCGAGGACCAGTTCTTCAGATGGAAATCTCCGTTTCCGATCAGTATGTTGAATGTCAAACATCGTGTAAATTCGCGCAATGCCTCCAGGTCATGTTGCCGATAGATCAAGGCCCCACCGTCTCGAAACTCCCGTGGTACTTCCCATCCGGGTAGAAGCCACGCACCTGCGCCAGGTCTTCGATGTGGATGAGTTGGGGTCGGGGTCCCCGGTCGAACCGCCGTACCGCGTAGGCATAATCGCCGGTCCCGGTCCAGACCCGTTCGGGGAGGTCCTCTATGTGTTCGCGGTGGACCAATCGAGTCTCGGGGACCTAGATCCCCACGGCTCCCGCGAGCCTCATCATCGCCCATTCGTTGTAGGCGAGATCCGGAAAACCGGGATCAGGTAGTTTGACGATCCAGTCCCCCCCGTCGCCGACGGCCGGAATGACCAACCGATCCCCTCGGGCCAGCATGGAGAACTGGAGCCCGACGCCGGCAAGCGAGAAACGCCAGGGGGGAGGGAGGCCTGCCCGTTTTCCGGGGTGGGCAGAGACGCTTCTCCCCCGGACATATCCACGGGGACGGGCTCGCGCGCGGGGAGAGCAGGACCGCTCCAGGCAGATCGTGGCCGACCTGGGCGAGCAGATCCATTTCCCGTGCGGGTGAGTCGTTGCTGTCCGTCCACCACCCACCATCCATCTTGAAACCCCTGGGCCCGGATGCGCAGCGCCCCCAGCCGAATCTCCGCCGCCAGCGCGGGGCGGGTCCACAGCAGCAGATTGCCGATCGGATAGCCCTTGACGATGCTGTCGAACAGGCGGCTTACGTCCTTCCATTGCCAGCGCAGCGGGCGCTGGAATTCCGGGATCCGCAGGCGCCCGGCCAGGGCGGCGGCGACCAGATCGACGACACTGAAGGTCTTGGCCGTGGGCTGTGAGATGGGGTGGTCCGCCATGGTATGGACCTACTTCGTACACCGCAGAGGCGTCATGCGCGGATTCTTCTGGAGGCCCATGAAATCGTCCCGGAGGGTGGCGAGCCGTTTCTCGAAGTGGGTCCGTTGGGTGCGGCTGAAGCTGGCGTCCAGACGCACGAAGAGGCAGACGATCTGGCGCCGGATCGCCTGTTTCGCCGTGCGCAGCGGCGGGGGCAGATCCTTGTGGTCGGCCACCCAATCGGTCAGATAGCGGCGAATCTCGGGTTCCCCGGCCTTGCGGTCCAGCAGCCGGATCAGCCCGGCCCGGCGGGCCTCGCGGTAAGCCGCCCAGTCGGCGGTGGTATCCGGCATCGCCTCGGTTGTCTCGCGGATGATCCGCCGTTGCGCCTCGGTCAGGGGACCGATCCACCACTCGGCGGATTCGGTCCAGCGCTCGGCGCGCTTATGCAGGCGACGCTGCACCTGGTCGGGGCTTTCGTCCACCTTGTCCTTGGCGTCTTCCGCGAATTTGCGCTCCAACGCCCGGATTTGCTGCGGACTCAGGGAGACCAGCAGGGGGGCGGCCAGCTCGGCGGCCAAGCGAAAGTGGCGGCGGTAGAGGTCCTCGAAGGCGTCGAGCAGGCACTCGGCACCGGCGGTCTCGAACCCCGCCTGCGCCGCGTCGTGAAGGTCACCGAAAAAGGCCGCCAGGTGGGGTAACTCCTCCCGCCGATGGCGGTCCATGCCCGCGGTGAGGGTCGGTTTCCAGTCCGCCAACTGGCCGCGGTCCAGGGAGAGATAATCGTCCGCGTACTTCTCGATGAAGAGATCCGCCGTGTGATAGAAGATCGAGACCCGGCTGCAACCCACGACCAGGAGCGACATCAGAAAGAGCACAAAAATTCGATAGAAACACATTGTAAATCCTGAATTTTTCAAATGACGGATCGGGCACCCGGCAGCCGGCGGTTGCCGATGATCGGATAGGGTATCAGAATCCCCCGGTCTCGGTTTCCTGACATGGCGCCGCTTCAGGTCCTGTTGGCATTCAACCCTAACCGATTGTTTTTTTGATATGTTATTCGCAGATTATTTCTCTTTGGCTCTTTATGGATTCCAGACTGATCGAAGGGGGCGGCGGTCCGTAGCACTCTGACCGATGACAGAACAGGCAGTCTTTTCTCAACAACAGTAAGTTATACGACGCCCCTCTGGCTTGCTGAGAAGGCGAATTTGCGCAAAATATCCTACCAGTCTGGAATCCATAAAGAGCCTTCTCCTTTAGAGTTGTACCCGATGTGAATACTTAAATTATTATCCTAACATATTGATTTTTAATCACGTTACAAAGGGTACAGCTCTATTTCTCTGCACAAATCTGCGTAATCCGTGGATAGAAAGCCATTTTCCCATGCTCAATCGGTGACGCTTGCACTTAATGGCATTGGGTTCAAAGGAGGCCCTGGCCTGGGAGCGGCGGCGTCGGATCAGTCATGCTCGGAGTAGCCCATGCACAGCGTCGAAGATACGGAACCGGCCTATCTGCGGGCATTCAGGGGTAGCTTTACCGCCGCCCTGCGTTGGCATCAGCTCGATGCCCTCTGGGAGCGGGTCCGCGCGGGTGCGGGAGACGGTTGGTATCTCTATGCGGTGGGGGAGGAGCCGCCCGGTGAACCCGCGGACGCCGCCCGCGTCGAGACCTTTGTGACCGAGCTGGACAGGCTGCTGCGCGAGGAGCACCAGGAGGATTATTGCGGGATCGTCTATGCCGACGATCTACAGGTGCCCGGCTTCATCAAGATCTATGATCCGAACAATCTCGGGGTTGCCTGCGGCTACAACGACAACCCACCACTGCCCAGCTGGATCATGAGCCGGATTCCCCCCGTCGATCTGCCGGCGACCCAGGTGCCTGCCAAAGGGCGCAGGCGCTGGTGGCGACAGCGCTTTTCGTGAACGTATGGCCTGCGTTTCGATGCCTGCCGATTCGGCGCGCTGGTGCCCATTGACCCGCCGTGTTCCATTGCCTATGGTGCGCCCTGTGGATTCCCTGTTTTTCCGCAGGCAGCGAGCAACCGATCATGAATAGGCGGATTATCGATACCGACCGCGCCCCGCAGGCCATCGGCACCTATTCCCAGGCCGTGCGGGTGAGCGAGACGCTCTACCTCTCGGGTCAGATTCCCCTGGTCCCCGAGACCATGGCGCTGGTGCAAGGCGATGTCCAGGCCCAGATCCGCCGGGTCTTCGACAACCTGGAGGCGGTGGCCGTAGCCGCCGGGGGAAGTCTGGCGGATCTGGTCAAGCTCACGGTCTTCCTGACGGATTTGGCAGACTTTCCCTCGGTCAACCAGGTGATGGCCGAGTATTGCAGTGAGCCCTATCCGGCGCGGGCAGTGGTCGGTGTCAGCGCCCTGCCCAAGGGGGCGGTGGTGGAAATAGACGCGGTCATGGTACTTCCTGAGGCTTGAGAGGGCGTTCTCATGAGGCAACTCATCACAACTTTTATCGCCTGGGCCCTGGTTGCAAGTCTGCTTGCCGCCTGTGGTTCCGGCCCCGAAAAGAAGGCCGAGGATGTCTCGTCTCAGCGGGTGCGGACGACCAGCCGCGTGTGGACCGCGCCACCCGAGACGCGGCGGGCTAGGTCGACAGCCGAGAGGGTGTCTCCCCCTAGTCGTCCGGCCTCTCCGGTGATTACACGGACTATCCCGCCGCGGCGCGGTTGATCGACAAACTGGTGCGGGAGAAGGGCTTCAAACGGGCCTATCTGGAACGGATCCTCTCCTCGCGCGGATCAAGCGGCAGCAGTGGATTCTCAATTTCGTCAATCGCCCCAAGGCCAAGCGATCGACGCGACCGACCGGGGCCTGGACCCGTTATCGCGCCAAGTTCCTCACCCCGGACAACATCTCGCAAGGGATCGGCTTTTGGCGCCGTACGACAAGGTGCTCCGACGTGCCCAGGCCCAATACGGCATGCCGCCCGAGTATGTGGTCGCCATCATCGGTGTCGAGACCCGCTACGGCGGCTATCTGGGAAAACACCGGGTGATCGATGCCCTGGCGACCCTGGCCTCCGATTATCCGCGCCGATCCAAATTCTTCACGGGCGAGCTCGAGTCCTTCCTGATCATGGCCCGCGACGAGGGCTGGACCCCTTCGCGCCCAAGGGCTCCTACGCCGGTGCCATGGGACTGGGCCAGTTCGTGCCCTCGAGCTTTCACCGCTGGGCGGTGGACTTCGACGGCAATGGTAGACGCGATCTGTGGAACTCGATAGATGCCATCGGCAGCGTCGCTAACTACTTCAGCTCCCACGGGTGGCGCAGGGGGGAGCCCGTCGCGGTGCGCGCGTCCGTGAGCGACACGGGTGTCGGGGCGATGAAGACGGGCTTCGATACCAGCTATAGCGGCGCGGCCCTGCAGCGGCACGGAATCGTCGTGCCTGCCGGACTCGACGGCAGGGAGCGGGTCAGTCTGCTCAAATTGGATGGCATCGACGGTTACGAGTACTGGCTCGGGCTGAAGAACTTCTACGTGATTACGCGCTACAACCACAGCAGCTACTACGCTATGGCGGTGCACCAGTTGGCGCGCGCCTTGCGATCACGGCGGGGTTCCGGCAGATCCGTTTTGGCCCGAGCGCGGGTATCTGACTGGAATCCCTAGCAAGTGGACGTTTCATTCGTGGTTCGCTTATGGAAACAGTCGGTTCGAGTTGAATGTCAACAGGCCCCAGTACCCCGTTTCACATGATTTTGTGGTGCGGTTGGGTGAGCCTTGACGGTAGAGACGTGCTATTCCCCGCTGATGGTCACTGTCACTCGACGGCGCTGGGCATGGATGCGGTGCTCATAGAGATAGATTCCCTGCCAGGTCCCGAGGGCACAGCGCCCCGCGCTTACCGGCAGGGTGAGGTCCATCTTGGTGAGGATGGCGCGTACATGGGCCGGCATGTCGTCCGGTCCCTCTTGGGTGTGGTCGAATAACGGATCGCCGTCCGGGACCAAGCGGGCCATGAAGGCCTCCAAGTCACGCCGGACCATGGAATCGGCGTTCTCGCACAGGATCAGCGAGGCGCTGGTGTGGTGCACGAAGACATGGCAGATGCCCGTCACCAAGCCGCTTTCACGCACGGCTTTCTCTACATCCCCGGTAATATCATAGGTGCCTCGTCCACGGGTGGCGATGGTAAGGTGCTGCTGAGCGATCATGCGTCGGTTTCCTCCGGTCGTTCGGTCCGGCACCAGGGGCTGTTGACATAATCCTCGTGCCAACCGCTAATAGGACAAGATTAACAGGAGATCAGGATTAACATGATTGTTTTTCTTAAAGAATAATGATAACATCCTGTTAATCCTGGAAATCCTGTACGATTGTCCGAAACACTCCGCAGCGCGGAGATTCCGCGTATCACGCGAATCCTCACGAATGGATTCGCGCCGATTCGCGCGATTCGTCGTTTTCTCTTCTTCACGGCATCTTCTGTTAATCTTGGGCTCCCTGCGCGAGGCCCTACGCAGGACCCGACGGGAGCGCGGTACCGCTGTCCGGCCGAACCTGGGCCGGACCCTGCTCCGGGGTCCATGCCGGGCCTTCCTTCCATTAGTCGAATTTCAACACCGCGGTGTGGGCTATGTCAGAGCCGGACGTCTCCGCCTTTCCCGAAGCTACTACCTTTCCCGAAGCTACCGCCTATCCCGAGGAGGCCGCCTACGGGGCCGAGAACCTGCGGGTACCGCCCCACTCCGTCCAGGCGGAGCAGTCCCTGCTCGGCGGCCTAATGCTGGATAACGAGACCTGGGACAAGATCGCGGACAAGGTGGGGGCGGGTGATTTCTACCGCCGTGAGCACCGCCTGATTTTCGAGGCGATCAGCCGGCTGGTGGAGGCCGATCAGCCCTGCGATGTGGTGACCCTGGCGGAGACCCTGGAGCGCACCGGAAAGCTCGATGACAGCGGCGGTCTCCCCTATCTGGGCTCCCTGGCCAAGGACACCCCGAGCGCGGCCAATGTAGTGGCCTATGCCAGGATCGTGCGCTTCAACTCGGTGCTGCGGCAGCTCATTCATGCGGGCACGGAGATCGCCGACCTGGCCTACAACCCGGGGGATCGTAAGGACAACGAGATCCTCGACGAGGCGGAGCGGCGGGTGTTCGAGATCGCCGAGCAGCTGGCGCGCGGGGGTGGTTTCAAGGAGCTCAAATCGCTCCTGGTCACGGCCATCGACCGCATCGATCGGCTCTACAACAGCGACGAGCAGATTACCGGGCTGGCGACCGGGTTCACGGATTTCGATGAAATGACCTCGGGACTCCAGGACTCGGATTTGATCATCGTCGCCGGCCGCCCCTCGATGGGGAAATGTGTCCAGGCCGACACCGAAATTCTGCTGGAAGACGGCAGCCTGGAGACGATAGAAACCCTCTGTCGTCGAAGGCGCGCGCGTCTCCTGTCGTTGGATAAGCACTGGAAGCTCGGATTGACCTCCCCTGCGGCCTATGTGGACGATGGTGAAAAGCCGGTTTTTCGGGTAACGACGCGCCTGGGGCGATCCATCGAGACCACTGCCACCCACCCCTATCTCACGCCTTCCGGATGGCAGCCACTGGCGGAGTTGGCAGTCGGGCAACGCATCGCGGTTCCGCGGAGATTGCCCGTATTCGGCAACCAGGGTATGGAGGAATGCCGGATAAAGCTGTTGGCGTATCTGCTGGGTGACGGCGCTTTGACCCAATCCACACCCAGGTTCACCAATCTGAACCCACGCATTCGGGCCGATTTTATCGCTGCCGTCGAGTCTTTCGGTGGGGTACGTGCGACCTTGCGGATACGGCGTGACCGGACACCGGATATTTATATCGCCGCGGACAAATCCCGGATCGAGGAAAACCGGCGCCAGTTTGCGGAACGGTTACGTAGCGCACTTGACGCATCATCTTACTTTGATCGCCAATTCGCCTACACCATCGGTGCGTCAGCGGCGAGTGTCTGTAACTGGACCAAAGGCAACACAATTCCGGGAGAACGCCTGTACCGCAAGATCTGCGCCTTTTTCGGTACGGAAGATGGCGCCTGGCTGCCTGCCGGACGCGCCAGTGCGGCCAAGAATGCACCCAACGCCCTCACCCGCTGGCTCGACGACCTGGGTATTTGGGGCCGGGATGCGCACACCAGGCACATCCCGAATTGCGTGTTCCGTCTGCCCCGGACTCAGCTCGCATGCTTCATCAATCGTCTCTTTGCCACCGATGGTTGGGCGAGCCTGCTCGCGAGCGGTCAAGCGCAGCTGGGCTATGCATCTGTCAGCGAGCGCCTGATATGTCAACTACAGCACCTCCTTCTGCGGTTCGGCATCATCGCCAAGTTACGTAACCGGACGGTTACGAACGATAAGAAGCGGTTCACCGCCTACCAACTCGATATCACGAATGCTGAATCCATCCGGGTCTTCGTATCCGAGATCGGGATCTTCGGTAAGGAAGCTGCGATAATGCGAGTAGCCGAGGCGATCACCAAAAAACGCCGTCAGACGAACCGCGATCTGATTCCGGTCGAATTTTGGGACCGGATCGCTGCCGCCAGAGAGGACGAGCCTTGGAGCCACCTCGCCCGACGTGCCGGCTTGGCCAGTGCGAGCAACATCCATGTGGGCCGACGTTCACTCAGCCGGTGGCGGCTTATGGGCCTGGCGAGGGCCTTAGCCCGCATATCTCACCGAGGCGGCTGGCGGCACTTCAGTTTTCGCTTTATCTCAACAAGTTATGGATTATTTCTCAATTGCCATAACGAAAAGAGTGTTATTGCCGCCAGCCTATCACCGCCCTGGCGGTTTCTCGCTTGCGCTCGCTTGCCGTTCGCTCAACCCGTAGGAGTGGCTACGAATTTCACTCACGGCGGCGCGAGCGCGGCTGCGAATTCCACCAGGACGGCAATCCCCGGCGAGATATGCGGGCTAGGGAATCGAGACCTGATGGACCTGGCGGACAGCGACGTCTATTGGGACGAAATCAGGGCCATTCGGTATGTGGGGCATAAACAAGTCTATGATCTCACGATTCCCGAGACGCATAACTTCGTTGCCAATGATATCTGCGTGCACAACACCAGCTTCGCGATGAACATCGCCGAAAATGTGTCGGTAGAGACCCAGCGCCCGGTGGCCGTGTTCAGCATGGAGATGCCGGGGGGGGCGTTGGCCATGCGCATGATGTCGTCGCTGGGCCGGATCGATCAGCACCGGGTACGGACGGGCAAGCTGGAAGAAGACGAATGGCCGCGCCTGACCTCGTCCGTGAACATCCTGTCCAAGACCCGGCTGTTCATCGACGATACGCCGTCCCTGTCGCCGACCGAGGTACGCGCCCGCGCCCGCCGCCTGAAGCGCGAGCACGACGACCTGGCGCTGATCGTCATCGACTACCTGCAGCTGATGCAGGCCCCCGAAGCGCGCGAGAATCGCGTAGCGGAGATCTCGGCCATCTCGCGGTCCTTGAAATCCCTGGCCAAGGAGCTGGGCATCCCGGTGGTCGCCCTGTCCCAGCTCAACCGCAGCCTGGAACAGCGGCCCAACAAGCGGCCCATCATGTCGGACCTGCGGGAATGCGTGAGCGGTGCGACCCGCGTCGTGCTGAAAGACGGTCGCAGGCTGCCGATTCGGGATCTGGTCGGCACCCAGGTGGAAGTCTGGGCGATCGATGACAACGATAAGCTGGTATCGGCCCGTTCCGACCGCATCTGGGCCGTGGGCAACAAGCCCGTATACCTGCTCACGCTGGCCAGCGGCCGGGTGCTGCGGGCAACCGCTGAGCATCGTTTGCGTACCGCTGAGCGCTGGCGCACGGTCGCGCAACTGCGTCCCGGCGATCGACTGGCCCTGGCGCAGAAGCTGCCGGAACCCCCATCCGTGCAAATATGGCCCGCGCAGCAGCTGATCCTGCTGGCCCATCTGATCGGCGACGGCAGTTACGTCACAGGCCAACCGCTGCGCTATACCACCGCGTCGGAGGCCAACAGCCGCATAGTCACCGCATGTGCCCGCTCGTTCGGGGTGCGAGTCACCCGCCACCCAGGGCGCGGTGCCTGGCATCAGCTGGTCTTCAGCGGCAACGGCAGTCGCCGGCACCCCAAGGGCATCAACCGCTGGCTACGGGAGCTCGGCATATTCGGCCAGCGCTCCCATGAAAAGCGCATCCCCGATGTCCTGTTCCGGGCGAACGATGCGCAGTTGGCCTTGTTCCTGTGTCACCTTTGGACCACCGACGGGACCATCTCGGTCCGCAAACCGGGACAACGAGGCGGCCATGGGGTTCATCTGAGCACCAATAGCCGCATGCTGGCCGAAGACGTGGCCGCGTTGCTTTTGCGCTTGAATATCGTGGCACGGATCCAGTCGGTCACCAGTTCCCGCTACCGGACCACCTACATGGTATGGGTCCATGGCGCGGAGCAGCAGACCCGCTTTCTGACCAAGGTCGGCGCCTTCGGCCCCCGGAAGGCACCGGCGAGGCGATTGGCGCAGGCACTGAAAGGCATTCGGCCTAACACCAACGTCGATACGCTGCCGCGGGAGCTGTTCGGACAGGTGCGCGAGGTGATGCGCGATCAGGGGATTACCCAACGGCGTATGGCCGATCTGCGCGGCACCGCTTACGGAGGAACAGCACATTTCCGTTTTTCCCCTTCACGGAAGACCCTGTCCCATTACGCCGAGCTGCTCGATGACGATGATCTGCGCCGGCACGCCGCAAGCGACCTCTTCTGGGATGCCCTGGTGTCGATCGAGCCGACGGGGACGGAAGAAGTCTACGACCTCACAGTGCCTGGTCCCGCCTCCTGGCTGGCGGACGGAATCGTCAGTCACAACTCGGGCGCGATTGAACAGGATGCGGACCTGATCGCCTTCATCTACCGGGACGAGGTCTACAACGAAGACAGCCCCGACAAGGGCATCGCCGAGATCATCATCGCCAAACAGCGCAATGGCCCCATCGGGACCACCCGGCTCACCTTCCTCGGCAAATACACCAAATTCGAGAACTACATCGCCGATGTCTATCAGGATCAAGGGTATTGATCCGAACGCGGATGCTCTCAACTACCGGTAGTATTGAGCCAGTAGAAACCCACTGCCATTAAATTAAGCATCTCGGCAAACAAGAAAAAAACCACGAATCACGCGGATCCTCGCGAATCGATTCGCGTGATTCGTGGTTTTCTCTTCCGCATCCTGATCGATCACGACAAGCAGCCAACAGCTAACTTAATGGCATTGCTCTCGACTGCCGATAACATTGAGAGGCTGTCTGAAAAATCAAGGTGCCTTGTTGTCAAGTCCCGCCAGATTATAGGTACATTTTTTGAACAGCTGGGTCTGTTTTTGGGACCAGTTTTTCATCGCCTGAAGTGGAGGACTGTGGCCCAGTGCTTTCTGCGGGATGTGCTGATTGTAGACCTTAACGTAGCGTTTGATGGTATCGGCGAAGTGCTCGGCGGAGTCGAAGCGGGTGGTGGCTAAGACCTCGGCGATGCGG
>Ga0209049_1000234_pt1 | contig 11576 bp, 11 predicted proteins | sample WorMetulBAHAMAS2_FD_187398 | JGI IMG/M metagenome (GOLD analysis project Ga0209049, IMG submission 187398) | Marine gutless worms symbiont microbial communities from Max Planck institute for Marine Microbiology, Germany - Olavius ullae BAHAMAS.2... | ecosystem: Host-associated > Annelida >...
AGGCAGGAGGCCAGAACATCCGAGACCCCCGTCTTCCGCTCGATCTCGCGCAGCAAGGGCACCCCGCCATCCGACGAGCGCGCCCCGCCATCGAAGCGGGCATGGATATCGAGGCCCTCGACGGGTGACAAACCGGGCCGCAGCGGGGTATCATCGAACATGGCGGGCTGGATCTCTAGGCTGGTGGTGCAGGAACAGGCTTGGCGACAAATTCACACGCCGCATCCACAGTTTAATCCATCCCCGCCAACCAAGTCAGGTACCCTGATGAATAACCCGGGATAGATGCGCGGCGCCGGCTCGACCTTGTGCAAGGGCCGAACGAAGTCAGGACGCAGTGGCGCCGACTTCCGCCCGGTCGGAATAGATGAACAGCGGCTTGGCCTTGCCGTCGATCACCTCTTCGTTGACCACGACCTCCTCGACGCCCTCCATCCCGGGCAGCTCGAACATGGTGTTCAGCAGCACGTCCTCGATGATCGAGCGCAGGCCGCGGGCGCCGGTCTTGCGCGCGATCGCCTTGCGGGAAATGGCGCCGAGCGCGTCGTCGGTGAAGGCCAGCTTGACCTCCTCCATCTCGAACAGCCGCTGGTACTGCTTGACCAGAGCGTTCTTCGGCTTAGTCAGGATGGTGGCCAGCGCCTCTTCATCGAGGTCGCGCAGGGTCGCAACCACCGGCAGGCGACCGACAAATTCCGGGATCAGGCCGAACTTGAGCAGGTCCTCCGGCTCGAGGGCGACCAGCACATCGCCGATCCGGCGGTCGTCCTCGGAGCGCACATCGGAGCCGAAGCCGATCGCCGAGCCTTTGCCGCGCTGGGCGATAATCTTGTCGAGGCCGGAGAAGGCGCCACCGCAGATGAACAGGATGTTGGTGGTGTCGACTTGGAGGAACTCCTGCTGCGGGTGCTTGCGCCCGCCCTGGGGCGGCACCGAGGCGACGGTGCCCTCCATGATCTTCAGCAGCGCCTGCTGCACTCCCTCGCCCGAGACGTCGCGAGTGATCGAGGGGTTGTCCGACTTGCGGCTGATCTTGTCGACTTCGTCGATATAGACGATGCCGCGCTGCGCCCGCTCGACATTGTAGTCGGCCGACTGCAGCAGCTTGAGGATGATGTTCTCGACATCCTCGCCGACATAGCCGGCTTCGGTGAGCGTCGTGGCGTCGGCCATGGTGAAGGGCACGTCGAGGATCCGCGCCAGGGTCTGCGCCAGCAGGGTCTTGCCGCAGCCGGTGGGGCCGATCAGCAGGATGTTCGACTTGGCCAGCTCCACGTCCGAGGACTTCGAGGCATGGCCGAGCCGCTTGTAGTGGTTGTGGACCGCGACCGAGAGCACCCGCTTGGCGGTCTCCTGGCCGATCACGTAGTCGTCGAGCACATCGCAGATGTCGCGCGGGGTGGGCACCCCATCCGACGACTTGACCAGGTTGTTCTTGGTCTCCTCGCGGATGATGTCCATGCACAGCTCGACGCACTCATCGCAGATGAACACCGTCGGCCCGGCGATGAGCTTGCGCACCTCATGCTGGCTCTTGCCGCAGAACGAGCAATACAGGGTGTTTTTGCTGTCCGAACCATTGTTCTTGGTCATTCAGGTCTCCACACGCGTGTCAGCGCGGAATCACATCTTAGCCTGAAAAGATGGCTGCAATACGCGAATCTTGCCAGCTTTTATTGTACCGTCCCGGGCAATCCCTGTCACCCTGGACGCGCTCAAGGCCGCTTCAGCCCTCGTCGCTCACCGCCCGCTTCTCGACGATGTTGTCGATCAGCCCCCACTCCTTGGCCGCCTCGGGGGTCATGAAGTTGTCGCGCTCCAGCGCCCGCTCAACCGTCTCGTAGTCCTGGCCCGTGTGGCGCTCGTAGATCTCGTTCAACCGCTTCTTCAGCGCCAGGATCTCCTGGGCGTGGATAGCGATGTCGGTCGCCTGACCCTGGAACCCGGCCGATGGCTGGTGCACCATGATCCGGCTGTTGGGCAGCGAGAACCGCATGTCCGTCTCACCGGCCGCCAGCAGCAGCGAGCCCATCGAGGCCGCCTGGCCGATGCAGACGGTGGTGATCGGCGAGCGGATGTACTGCATGGTGTCGTATATCGACAGGCCCGAGGTGACCACGCCCCCGGGGCTGTTGATGTACATGGCGACTTCCTTCTTCGGGTTCTCCGATTCGAGGAACAGGAGCTGGGCCACAATCGAGGTCGCCATCTCGTCATGCACCGGGCCGGAGACGAAGATGATCCGCTCCTTGAGCATGCGCGAGTATATGTCGTAGCGCAGCGAACCACGCGACGTGATCTCCTCGACGGTCGGGATGATGTAGCCGGTGGCAATGTCGAAGGGGTCTCTCATCGGGATGCGACCTCGCTTCTCTCGCACCCGGCAATTCACCGGGCAAAACCTTATGAATCAGTTTAGTGTCGCACCGCGCAGTCGGCAAGAGCCGGGCCGGGCAGCAATTGTGCCGAGTTCGCCGCACCCGCCATTCCCGGCCGCGGCGGCAGGTTCCGACCCGCCGGTCGGCTCACTCCTGGTCCAGCGCCTTGAGCTCTTCCTCGAAGTCCGACTTCGAGACTGCCAGCTCGGAGACCTGCGCCCGACCGAGAATCAGATCGACCACCTTGTCCTCGTAGAGCGGCGCCCGGATCTGCTCCAGCGCCTGGCGGTTCTGCTTGAAGAATTCGAAGAACTGCCGCTCCTGGCCAGGGTAGTTGCGGGCGTGGGCCATGATCGCCTGGCCCATTTTCTGGTCGGTGATCTCGACTTGCTCCTTGGCGCCGATCTCGGCCAGCAGCAGGCCCAGCCGGACCCGGCGCTCGGCCAGCTCGGTGTGTTCCTCGGTGGCCTCGATCTCCGGATGGTCGTGGACGTGCTCGTCCGAGTGCTCCTCGCGCCAGAGCTGGTGCGCGATCGACTTCGCCTCGGTCTCGACCAGCGACGGCGGCAGGTCGAAGCTCACCATCTCGTCCAGCGCGTCCAGCAGCCGGCGCTTGATCAGCGCCCGGCCGGCCTCGGCAAACTCGGCGCCGATCCGCTCGCGGATCTGCTCCTTGAGCTGGTCGAGGTTCTCGGCTCCGTAGCGCTCGGCGAGGCCATCGTTGATCTCGGCCGGCTTCGGCGCCCGGACCTCCTTGACGGTGCAGTCGAAGACCGCGTCCTTGCCGGCGAGATGGGCGGCGCCGTAGCCTTCGGGGAAGGTCACCTTCACCTCCCGCTCCTCGCCGGTCTTGGCGCCGATCAGCTGCTCCTCGAAGCCGGGGATGAACAAGTTCGAGCCGAGCACCAGCAGATAGTCCTCGGCGGTGCCGCCGTCGAAGGCCTCGCCGTCGATCTTGCCGACGAAGTCGATGATGATCTGGTCGGCGTCGTTCGCCTTGGCGGTCTTGCCGCGCGCCTTGTAGTCGGTCGAGCTCTCGGCCAGCTTGCCGAGCGCCTCGTCGACGGCGGCATCATCGACACTGACCACCTTGCGCTCCAGCGCGATGGCGGAGAAGTCGAGCTCGGGCACCTCGGGCAGGCACTCGTAGTCGAACTCGACGATCAGGTCGTCGCCCTTGTCGAAGCTCTCGTTGACGATCTTGATGTTCGGCTGCTGCGCAGGGCGATGGCCCGATTCCTCGAGATGGCCGGCGACCGCCTGCTCAGCCGTCTCCTGCACCACCTCGCCCAGCACCGACTTGCCGAACATCTTCCTCAGCAGCGGCAGCGGCGCCTTGCCCTTGCGGAAGCCCTTCATCTGGAAGTCGCGGCGCACGGTTTGCAGCTTCTCGGTGGTCTTCTCCTCCAGCGACGCGGCTGGGACCACGACCGAATACTCGCGCTTCAGACCTTCCGACTTGGTTTCCGTCACCTGCATGACCTGTCCTTCAATATTCAGCCGGCCCTCCTGACCGGGTCTTGTCTGGCCGTTGGCGGCGCTCTGTCGTGGTGCGGGCGGAGGGACTTGAACCCCCACGCCTTGCGGCACGAGAACCTAAATCTCGCGTGTCTACCAGTTCCACCACGCCCGCGCGCCGCATGCCCCCGCGGACCACTCGCGCTCCCCTGAAAGGGGCAAATCGGGCTCCCTATAGCAAGCGGAAATCGCGAGCGATAGAGGGAAATCGCATTCGATTGGCAACGTTCCGGCACCGCCGGCGCGGTGTCGACCCGGGCGATGCCGGCATTCGCCGCTCAATGCCCGAGGTCGCGGAAGACGGCGGGGATCATCTCCGGCAGGTCCTCGGCGATCAGGCCGGGGCCGAACTTGCGCGCCGCCTCGACATGGAGCCAGGCGCCCGTCTCGGCGGCGGCCATGAGACCGAGGCCACGGGCCAGGAGGCCGGTGATCAGGCCGGTGAGCACGTCGCCGGAGCCGGCGGTGGCCAGCCACGGCGCCGCGCGCTCGTAGTGGGCGGAGTTGATCGAGGCCCTGCCGTCGGGGCTGGCGACCACGGTGTCGGGGCCTTTCAGCAGCACCACGCAGCCGGCCCGGGCGGCGGCCTCGCGGGCGGCGTCGACCTTGGAATAGGCGGGGCCCCTGGCGGCGGGCTCGGCGAGCTTCGCGGCGAGGCCCGGGAACAGCCGGGCGAACTCGCCCATATGGGGGGTGAGGACTGAGGTGCCGTGCAGGAGCGCAAACAGCTTCGCCGGGTCGTCGGCAAAGCTGGTCAGCGCGTCGGCGTCGAGCACGGTGCCGCGCTTCGCTGCGAGGGTGGCGGCGACCAGTCCGGCGGTGCGCTCCCCCACCCCGAGACCGGGGCCTAGGCCGACGGCGTTGAACCGCTCGTCCTCCAGAAGCTCGGCCAGCGCCGCCGCATCCGCAACAGGCCGCAGCATGATGGCGTTGAGCTGGGCGGCGTTCTCGACGATCGCGGCGGGCGGCGGGCAGAGAGTGACCAGTCCGGCCCCGACCCGCAGCGCCCCGCGGGCGGCGAGCCGCGCTGCGCCACCGTTGCCGGCGCCGCCGGAGAGGACAACGGCGTGGCCGTGGGCGTATTTGTGGCCGGGGCCGTGCTTGGCGATCGTTCCGGCGTAAGGCGCATCGACTCGCAGAACCGCACCCTCTGCCCCCGGTTTCAGGCCGATGTCGGCCTCGGCCAGAACCCCGCATCGCGCTGGCCCGGCGCCGAGGTAATGCCCGAGCTTCGGCGCATGCAACGTGACCGTCAGGTGGGCGCAGGCCGACTGCCCGAGAGCGCGCGCGCTGTCGGCATCGAGACCGGAGGGGATATCGACCGCGACAACAGGCGCGCGATTGTACTCGACGATGTGCTCAAACAAGTGAAGCACCTCTGCAAGATCGCCTTCCACCGGGCGGCCAAACCCGGTGCCGAACACCGCGTCAACGATCAACGGATTGTAGCCTTCATAGAGGCCCCCGAGCGCGCCGATGTTTGACAGGTCAGGTAGAAGTTCTCCTGCGGTCAGCGGCGCGATGTCTCCGCCCATCTCCCGCCACCGCAGGCAATTCTCCGCCGCGTCCGGGGGCAGCTTGGCCTCGTCGCCGTAGAGGAAGACCTCCACATCCCAGCCGCGCTGCTTGAGCAACCGCGCCACCACGAAGCCGTCGCCGCCGTTGTTGCCGGGGCCGCAGAGCACCACCGCCTTGTGCGGGGCCTTGGCGAGCTCCGGCCGCCACTCCAGGATTGCCTCGACCACGCCGCGGCCGGCGCGCTCCATCAGCTCGAGCCCGGTCACCTCTGCGCTGGCGATGGCGGCCTGCTCGATGGCGCGCATCTGGGCGGCGGTCAAGAGTTCGGTCATGGCCAGTCCTCCCCGTGCCCCGGCCTTGCGCCGGGGCCTCGCGCCGCAGTGCCCCGCACGTCGAGGCCCCAGCGCAAGGCCGGGGCGTTGGTGGAGGTGGGCGCGTCCGCTCATTCACGCCCAGAGAGATGCCGCGGTCAAGCCGTGGCATGATGATTGCTGGGCCGCTCCTCGGGCTGCCTAGAATTCGGGCAAATTGCCCGCTTCTTAGGCAGCCATTTGGGCAATATCACTGCACCCGCCGCCGGCCCGTTGATTTTCCCTGAACGATTCCAGCGACTTCGAAAACTGGCACGGTCCCTGCAGCGCCCTCTGGCAGTCACGCACATGCGCGGCGGGCCTCGTGCCTCCCGCGCCCAACCGCACGGAGGACGAAGCCGGTGAAGAAGGTCGAAGCAATCATCAAGCCGTTCAAGCTCGACGAGGTCAAGGAGGCGCTACAGGAGATCGGCATCCTGGGGCTGTCGGTCATCGAGGCCAAGGGCTTCGGGCGCCAGAAGGGCCACACAGAGCTCTATCGCGGCGCCGAATACGTCGTCGATTTCCTGCCCAAGGTGAAGATCGAGGTGGTGATCGCCGAGGACCAGCTCGACTCCGTGATCGAGGCCATCATCGGCGCCGCCAAGACCGGCAAGATCGGCGACGGCAAAATCTTCGTCTCGTCGGTCGAGCAGGCGATCCGCATCCGCACCGGCGACGAAGGACCGGAGGCCCTCTGAGGCGCGCCTTCGCCGCCAACAAAGGTCACTGACAACGGTCGCCAACAACGGCCAGCGGCGGATCTTCGCTGCGCATCCAGGCAGAAACCCAGAGCAAAACCCAAACCGTCTAGAGGAACCGAAGGGAATACAAATGACCACAGCAACCGAAATCGTGCAGCGGATCAAGGACGAGGAAATCGCCTATGTCGATCTCCGCTTCACCGATCCGCGCGGCAAGATGCAGCACGTCACCGCCATCTCCGACATCGTCGACGAGGACTGGGTCGAGGAAGGCTGGATGTTCGACGGCTCGTCGATCGCCGGCTGGAAAGGCATCGAGCAGTCCGACATGAAGCTGATGCCCGACGCCAATAGTGCCTATGTCGACCCGTTCTACGCCGAGAAGACCCTGGCGATGTTCTGCACCGTCGTCGAGCCGGACACCGGAGATCTCTACGAGCGCGACCCGCGCGCGACCGCGGTCAAGGCCGAGCAGTACCTGAAGAACTCCGGCATCGGAGACACCACGTTCTGGGGGCCCGAGGCCGAGTTCTTCATGTTCGACGACGTCCGCTTCAAGATCGACATCAACAAGGTCTCCTACGAGGTCGATGCCCAGGACGGCTCGTGGAACACCGACACCCAGTACGAGATGGGCAACATGGGCCACCGGCCCGGGGTCAAGAGCGGCTACTTCCCGGTCAACCCGACCGACGCCGCCCAGGACATCCGCTCGGAGATGCTCTCGACGATGAAGCGCATCGGCATGAACGTCGACAAACACCACCACGAGGTGGCGAGCTGTCAGCACGAGCTGGGCCTGGTGTTCGGCTCGCTGACCCACCAGGCGGACGCGCTGCAGAAGTACAAGTACGTCATCCACAACGTCGCCCATGCCTACGGCAAGTCGGCCACCTTCATGCCGAAGCCGATCGCCGGCGACAACGGCACCGGCATGCACATCAACCAGTCGATCTGGAAGGACGGCAAGCCGCTGTTCGCGGGCGACCAGTATGCCGACCTCTCGGAGGAGGCGCTCTGGTACATCGGCGGCGTGCTGAAGCACGCCAAGGCGCTGAACGCCTTCACCAACCCCGGCACCAACAGCTACAAGCGGCTGATCCCGGGCTTCGAGGCGCCGGTGCTGCTGGCCTACTCGGCCCGCAACCGCTCGGCCTCGGTGCGCCTGCCCTGGACCGAGAGCCCGAAGGCCAAGCGGGTCGAGGTGCGCTTCCCGGACGCCTCGTCGAACCCCTATCTCGCCTTCGCGGCGCTGCTGATGGCGGGCATCGACGGGATCAAGAACAAGATCCATCCGGGCGAGCCGGCGGACAAGGACCTCTACGACCTGCCGCCCGAGGAGCTGGCCGGGATCCCGACCGTCTGCGGGTCGTTGCGCGAGGCGCTCGGCGCGCTCGAGGCGGACATGAACTTCCTGCTCGCCGGCGACGTCTTCACCCGGCACCAGATCGAGGGCTACATGGACCTCAAGTGGGAGGAGGTCTACGCCTACGAGCACACCCCGCACCCGATCGAGATCCAGATGTACTACTCCTGTTGAGCGGGCGGAAAGGAAAGGAAAGGAAAGGAAAGGAAAGGAAAGGAAAGGAAAGGAAAGGAAAGGAAAGGAAAGGAAAGGGCCCCCTCGCGGGGCCTTTTTCATCCGGAGAGCATCGTGTCGATCCGCCCCGCGCGCGATGGACAGGGCCGGGCGGTTGCCGGGCTCTCACCTTGAGAAGGCGACTAATAGACTGATTTCACGTGATTTTTGCGACGCGTGCCAAATTGGGACATGTGCGCAGCTGGGGGTCGTAACCATCCGGGAAAGGCCGCGGTCATGCGGCTTTGGCGTTTTCGCGTGCTGTCTTCCAGTTCCAGGGGAGGAGTTCCTGGACGCGCGAGACCGGAATGTTGGTCAGCCGGGCGAGGGCGTCCGCCAGCCAGGCCTGGGGGTCGATGTCGTTCATCTTCGCCGTGACGATCAGGGTGTAGATGAAGGCCGCGCGATGGCCGCCGCGCTCGGAGCCGGCGAAGAGCCACGACTTGCGGCCAATGGCCACGCCTCTGAGTGATCGCTCGGCGGCGTTGTTCGAGAGGCAGATGCGGCCGTCGTCGAGGAACCGGGTGAAGGCGGGCCAGCGCTCCTGCTTCTCGAAGAGGTAGTCTATCGCCTTGGCGACGGGGTTGTGCCTGGACATCTGCGCCCGCTGGTGGCGCAGCCAGTCGTGCAGGCTGGCGACGAGCGGGGCGCAGAGCCGCTGCCGGACCTCGAGACGGGTGGCAGCGTCAACCAGATCGGGCATTTTCTGCACCTTCATCGGCATCACCCTGGCGCATGTGATCATGATCATGCCCTATGCGATCCGGCTGGTGCTGGCCTCGGTGACCGGCATGCCCCGCGATGCCGAGCAGGCGGCGGCGACGCTCGGGGCGTCGAGCTTGACCGTATTCCGCCGCATAACCTTTCCACTGATCCTGCCCGGCATCTCCGGCGGCTGGCTCTTGGCCTTCATCACCAGCTTCGACGAGGTGACCATGACGATCTTCGTCGCCTCGCCCGAGACCATGACCCTGCCGGTGCGGATGTACCACCACATCGCGCAAACCATCGACCCGCTGATTGCCTCCATCTCGACCTTGCTGATCGTGCTGACCGTGGCGCTGCTGCTGATCCTCGACCGGATGTTCGGGCTCAACCGGGTGCTGGTGGGCAAGGGATGAACACCGGTGGCGGCTGCGAATACGCCGTGATCGGCGGTGGCCTGGTCGGCATGGCGGTGGCCTGGGGCCTAGCCCAACGGGGCTGGTCGGTCACCGTGTTCGACGAGGGTGACCGGACCTTCCGGGCCCTCGCGCGCGAATTTCGGCCTGATCTGGGTCCAGGGCAAGGGTGTGGGCATGCCCGACTACGCCCGCTGGACCCGGCTGTCGGCGTGGCTCTGGCCCGAATGCGCTGCCGAGCTGGCCGAGGCGAGCGGGGTGGATGTCGAGCTGAGTCAGTCGGGGGGCGTCAACCTCTATCTCTCGGAGGCGGAGGCCGAGCAGGGGGCGGCCGAGCTCGCCGGGCTGTGCCAGGCGCTCGGCGGCGACTACCCGTTCGAATATCTCAGCCACGCCGACACCAGGAAGCTGATCCCCGAGATCGGCCCCGAGGTGGTCGGCGCCATCCACAGCCCGATGGACGGCCATGTGAACCCGCTCTATCTCCTACGCGCGCTGCATGCCGCCTTCGCTCGCGCCGGCGGCCGGCTGGTAAATGGCGCTGCGGTCGAGCGGATCGAACCGGAGACGGACGGCTTCCGCATCGCCGGCGCCGGCGGCGCATGGCGGGCCGACAAGGTTGTCCCCTGCGCCGGGCTCGGCAACGCCCGGCTGGCGCCGGTGGTGCCCGAGCGCGGCCAGGTGCTGATCACCGAGCGGGTCCGGCCGTTCCTGCCGTTGCCTGGCGCGCAGGTCCGCTAGGTCGGCGAGGGTGCGGCCCAGATCGGCGACTCACACGAGGATGTCGGGCTCGACGACGGCACAAGGAGCGATGTTGTGGCCTGGATCGCCCGCCGCGCGGTGCGGCTGTCCCCGATCCTGGAGAGCGTCCGGGTGGTCCGCGCCTGGGGGGGCTGAGGGTGATGACCCCGGACGGGCACCCGGTCTACGACCGGGCACCGCGTGCTACGGTGGTCAATTGCCACAGTGGCGTGACGCTCGCTGCCGCGCATGCCAAGGTGTTGGCAGAGTGGATCGCCGGCGATGATGACGCCGGTGCCGTCCCGGATTGCATGGAGGTCTTCAGTGCAGCAAGATTCGACCTTCCGGCGGATTGACGAGGCCGGGACGACCATGGTTGCCCTGGAGTTCGAGGGCCAGCCGGTCACCGCCCGCGCCGGCGACAACGTCGCCGCGGCCCTCTTGGCCGCGGGACACCTGACGCTGCGCACCACCCCCGTCTCCGGCGCGCCGCGGGCCCCGTTCTGCATGATGGGCGCCTGCTTCGACTGCCTGGTCGAGATCGACGGCGAGGCCAACCGGCAGGCCCTGGATGACCCCGGTCGCCGCGGGGATGAAGGCGCGCCGGATGGAGGGCGCACGACCACTTCCGCAGGGAGGTGCCAGTGAAGATTGAGACCGAGATCACCATCGTCGGCGCCGGTCCCGCCGGGCTAGCGGCGGCCGAGCTTCTGGGCGCGGCGCAGTGCGAGGTGACGCTGCTCGACGAGCAGCCGGCCGCCGGCGGCCAGATCTATCGCGGCCTCGACACCGCCAGCGTCGAGCGGCTGCACGCCCTCGGGCCCGACTATGCGGCGGGTCGCCACCTGCTCGATGCCCTCCACCGGCCGAGCGTCGAGCACATCGCCGGGGCGACTGTCTGGGAGGTGACCCGCGAGGGGGAGATCTCCTATCGGTCGCCGGCGCCGACCGGCGGCTGACCGCGCGGCAGATCATCCTCTGCACCGGCGCCACCGAGCGGCCGATGCCGTTCCCCGGCTGGACCTTGCCGGGCGTGATGATGGCAGGCGCCGGCCAGATCCTGTTGAAGTCAGCCGGGCTTGTTGCCGCCGACGCCCTTGGTCCTCGCCGGCAGCGGGCCGATGCTGTATCTGATCGCCTCGCAATACCTCGCCGCCGGCCATCAGGTTTCGGCGATCGTCGAGACCACGCCGGGCGGAAATCGCTGGCAGGCGCTGCCGTACTTCGCCGGTATGCTGGCGAGCCCCGGCTACCTGCGTAAAGGCCTGGCGCTGATCGCAGAGCTGAAACGCGCCGGCATCCCGCACTACCGCGGCGCCACCGGGTTGCGGGCCGAGGGCGCTACCTCGATCGAGGCGCTTGGCTTCACCGCCGGAGGCGAGGCCCGGCGGCTGCCCTGCGCGGCGCTGCTGCTCCACAACGGTGTCGTTCCCAACGTCCAGATCACCCGGCCGCTATCCCGGATTAATCACCAGGGTGCCTGACTTGGTTGGCGGGGATGGATTAAACTGTGGATGCGGCGTGTGAATTTGTCGCCAAACCTGTTCCTGCGCCACCAGCCTAGAGATCCAGCCCGCCATGTTCGATGATACCCCGCTGCGGCCCGGTTTGGCACCCGTCGAGGGCCTCGATATCCATGCCCGCTTCGATGGCGGGGCGCGCTCGTC
>Ga0209049_1000235_pt1 | contig 11574 bp, 9 predicted proteins | sample WorMetulBAHAMAS2_FD_187398 | JGI IMG/M metagenome (GOLD analysis project Ga0209049, IMG submission 187398) | Marine gutless worms symbiont microbial communities from Max Planck institute for Marine Microbiology, Germany - Olavius ullae BAHAMAS.2... | ecosystem: Host-associated > Annelida >...
CTTCTGCCCCTGCCGCCCTACGCCCCCGGGCTCAACCCGGTCGAGAATATCTGGCAGTATCTGCGCGGCAACAAGCTCGCGATCACCCTCTTCGACGACTACGACGACATCGTCGACGAATGCTGCGACGCCCGGAACTTCTTCGCCCAAGACAGGGCCGCCGTCGCATCGATCACCACACGAAACCGGACAGCAGTCAATAATCAGGGCGGTTGGTATTACACGTCCTCGACACACCCGGATTATTTCCGGCTTGCCGAAAGGATCGCCAGGCTGGGCGGTGTCTGGACCTGCGGCGTCGATCTCCTCGCGACCGATATCACCAAGCCGATTGCGGAAGCGCGCTACTGGGTCAACGAGATCAACACCTTCCCTGCCATCACGATGGTTAACCGCTCGCTGAAAAGGTCCCCGACGCCGCTCGGCGAAGCGGTGCTTGCGTCGATCTTTCCCGGCAGGCGGGACTTCCGAGTCCCAGTGGTGGCGGTGGTTTCCTACGCGGACGCATCGGACCTGGTCCGGCAGATCGCCCGGGCGATCGGAGCGACGGGACTCGACGTCGTCGCGACACACGGCAAAGGTTACGAGTTTGGCGAGCTCAACTTCGGAACCGGGATTTTGCCACGCTCGCCGGCAGCACCCGCGCCTTCTTCGACAGATCGGCGGACGCAATCGTCGTCGAACGCCGAGCCGAGGAATTGGCGGAAGAAGGTTTTGGCATCGGCTTCGCCGATGTCGCGGTTTTCTGCCCGCCTGACGAAGGCGACGAAGCGTTCTGGCGGCAAGCAGGGTTTCTCGCCGGCATCTCCAACGCCGCCTTCGCCGTCGACTCCGGGACCGGCCGGGCCGACCGCACCGGCAGTGCTCCGCAGGGGGTAGACTGGCTGGCGGGCGAGCAAGCGCAAACAGACCGCGTGGCGGCAGGAATTGCTGAACGATTGTCCGCGATCGCTGAGAAAGGCCGCCCGGCAGCAGCGGCACGAAACCAGGCTCACGACGATCGGTCGCAAGCCCTGGGTCTCCGCGCGCGCCCGTCCATGGTCGATCATGGGTCACTGCGCCAGCGGCCACCGCAGGACGGGGAGGACGAGGGTCAGCGGCGGGGCACTGAACGCCCGGAGGGCGACCCAGGTCTCGGTCCGCAGGCGGCCCGTGATCCGGATGCCGGGCCGGCAGTGGGGCAAGGGGCGCCGACAGGCTTTGACATCAGCTACCGGATCGGCGCCAATCAGTTCTCGAACCGCTCGGTGATCTGCCTCCACCAGCTCGGCGCCGACCCCGGCCTCCAGCCGGTCGCCCTGCGCAGGGCGCTGGATGCCCTTCTCGCCCTGCCCCATGTGCATGACCAAGGCCCATGCGAAAGCATCGAACGCCTCGACGATACTGCAACGCCGCAACTTCTGATTGGGGCCTTGGCGCTGACGCTGCTGCGCAAGGGCGGTGTTTCTGCCGAACGGTTCGGCGTGATCAACGAGACCCAGGCTCCGATGCGGGGCTGCTGGTTCGAGTGTTGCGCGCCGGGACAGGGTCGCGCCGCCGCAAACGCGGCTCTGGCAATCGCCAACAACGCCAGGACTGAGGCGAACGAGGGCGAGCTGAACAACCTTGTCGTACAGGCAGTGGAAGACACCGATCAGGCGGTGCACCGGCCGTTTGCGAGTGTATTCCGAATCGCGGCGGACAGCCGCGTAATTCCGTGGCGGCGGGCTTCCAGTGAGTCCAGCGGCTTCGACGAGATGGGCAGAGGGGTCCGGTCGCGACGGTTTCACGAGAGTGCCTTCGATGTCGAGTCCAAGTTCGCCGTTGAGTTGGCCAAGAGCAAGGCTGCGGCGACGGCAATGTTGCAGCGCGCCGGCATCTCAGTGCCGCGCAACCGGGTCTGTCGCAACATGCAGGAGGTCGAGCGGGCGGCGTCAGAGATCGGGTTTCCCGTCGTCGTGAAACCATTGCGCGGAGGGGTCGGCCGCGGCGTCACAGTCGATATTCGCGACCTCGGAACCTTGCGCAGTGCCGCCCAAGCCGCTGCGCAATACCTGGGGCCGCTGGTGGTCGAGGAATTCGTCCCCGGGCGGCAATACCGGCTGCTCGTGATCGACGGCAGGGTACTCTTCTGCTCCGAGCAGGCTCCGGCGACGGTGACCGGCGACGGCACCCACACGATTGCCCAACTTTGCGAGATCGAAAACCGGAACCCGGAGCGCGGCAAGGCAACCCGCCTGCCGCTCAGGTCGATCGACATCGAAGCGATCGGGAGGAAGGTGACCGCGACCTTCGGCAACCGCGGCTATCATCTCGAAAGCGTCCTCCCCGCCAGCGTGAAGGTGCGCCTCGCCTACGACCCGCGCCGACCGGAGGGTTCTTCTCTCACCAATGTCACCGCGTCGACTCACCTGGACTATTTCCACCTTGCCAAGAGAATCACCAGGCTGGCGGGGATCTGGACCTGCGGCATCGACCTCATGGCTACCGACATCACCAAACCGATCTCCGAGGCTCCCTATTGGGTCAACGAGATCAACACGCATCCGGGCATTTCGATCTACTCCAATTTCTTCTCCTGATTGCCAAGATCGAATTCGGAGATGCTGCTTGACTCGGTCTTTCCGGGCCCGCGCGATTTTCGGGTGCCGGTGGTTGCGGTGGTCTCTGACGAGGATGCGTCCGGCTTGGTCCGGGAGATAGCGCACGCGATCGGAAAGACCGGACTCGACGTCGTCGCGGCGTACAGCAAAGGCTATCAGTTCGCGGATCTCGACGTCGGTGCTGGCGATTTAGCCACCTTCGCCGGCAATCAGCGTGCGTTCTTCGATCAATCGGCCGAAGCGATCATAGTCGAACGGCGTCCCGAAGCGTTGTCGACCGAACGCTTCGGCATCGCCTTCGCTGATGTCGTCGTGTTCTGCCCGCCCGATCGCGAGGCGCCAGCGTTCTGGCACCGATCCGGGTTCCTCGCCGGAGTTGCCGACGCCGCATTCGCGCTCGCTCCCGGGCCAGGCGCACCCGGTCTCGCCGACGCGGCTCCGCCCGGGGTGGACTGGCTGCAGGGCGAGCAGACACAACCGGAACAGGCGGCGGGGCGGGTAGCGGCAAGACTGACCGAGGTCGCCGAGGGTGGCCTCCCCGCGATGGCCGGATGAGCCGCGTGCAGTTCGGCCACCCGACCCGCCGCGGAAACGTCTTGGCGGCGCCTCGCCGAAACGGCTAACGTCTCGCCCAGCGGGCCGGGCAAGGCGGCTCCGATTCAGTAGCGAGGGGAGGGCCAGGCGGTTGGCAGAGCAGAGCATCAGGATCGCCGTCATCATGGGCGGTATTTCGGCCGAACGCGATGGGTCCCTGGAGATGGGACGCAATTGCGCCCAGGCGCTGCGGTCTCTCGGTCATGACGTCGTGGAGATCGACGCCACACCGGGAAGTGTGGCCCAGGACCTGATCGACGCCAAGCCGGATTTCGTCTTCAATTCGCTGATGGGGCGATGGGGCGAAGACGGCGTCGTCCAGGGGCTGCTGGAGTGGCTGGACCTGCCCTACACCCATTCCGGCGTCACGGCCTCGGCCATCGGCATGGACAAGCGCGCCACCCGGGCCGTCTACCAGGCAAACGGTCTGCCCGTGGCGCCGGGCCAGGTGGTCTCTCGCGCCGCGCTGCCGGCCGGGCACCCGATCGATCCGCCCTATGTTCTGAAGCCGGTTGCCGAAGGGTCGTCGATCGGCATCGATTTCGTCTGGGCCGCCTCGGACCCGGTTCCCGAGCTGCCGAGCGAGGCCGGCGACGAGATCCTAGTCGAGAAGCTGGTCCCGCGGCTGGATCGCACGGCGACTGTGCTCGACGACCGACCCTTCGTCGTGACCCAGATCGAGACCGCCAGCGGCGTCTGGGACTACCAGTCGAAATACTCGGAGCCGCACGCCAGGTACCAGTCGCCGGCGCCGATACCGGAGCGCATCACCGAGGCCTGCCTGGATCTTGCCCTGAAGGCCCACAAGGCCCTCGGCTGCCGGTGCGTCAGCCGGACCGACATGCGTTGGGACGCAAGCCGCGACCTCAACGGCTTCATCGTGTTGGAGACCAACACCCAGCCGGCCGTCGGCTATGACTCGGTCACCACCATCGACCAGCAGCTCTCAAGCCGCGGCATCTCGCTGGCCGAGTACTGCCAGCGTCTGGTGAACGACGCGGCGCTGCGCCGGTAGATCGGACTTCCGCCACCCCGCTCACCCTTTCTCGATCATGTGCCGCTTCAGCAGCGGCCACTGGAAGGCGAGGAAGATGAAGGTCAGCGGCAGGGCACCGAAGGTCTTGAAGGTGACCCAGACCTCGGTCGGTTGGCTGCGCCAGACCGCCTCGTTCAACAGCGCCATGCCGATGAAGAAGGCCACCCAGCGCCGGGTGAATTTCATCCACCCGGCATCGTCCAGCGGCATCGCCATCCCCATCAGCGTCTTGAGATAGGAGCGGCCGCGCAGCAGGCCGAAGCCCAGGATCGCCGAAAAGATGCAATAGACGATGGTCGGCTTCATCTTGATGAAGGTCTCGTCCTGCAACCACAGGGTCAGCCCGCCGAACACTGCGACCATCACCGCGGTGACCAGCGTCATCCGCGGAATGAGGCGGGTCAGCCACCACGAGACGCCGAGCGCGACCAGGATCGCCACCATGAAGAACGCGGTGGCGACGAACAGCGGGCCGCCCTGCCCGGCCAGCGCCTCCGCCCCGGTCAGCGGCTCCAGCAAGTCATAGATGGCGGGCATCTCCAGCAACGTGCGGCCAAAGCGGAAGGTCGCGAAGAAGACCGCCAGCGGACCTATATCCAACAACAGCTTGAGCAGCGGGGGTGCAGTGTTCTCTTTCATGGCCCCTGTCTAGCGGCGGCAGCCGGTGCTGTCACCCGAACTCGATGCGGATGGCGCCGAGGGCGATCACGATCATAATGAGCGCCCGCGCGCGGCTCACCGTCTCGCCGAGGAACAACCAGCCGATCAGGGCGGCGAACACGACCGAGGTTTCGCGCAAGGCGGCCGCCTCGCCGACCTTGTCGAGCCGGGTCGCCAGCATCACCGCGCCGAAGCTGCCGAGCCCGGCCAGGGCACCGGCGATCCCGCGCCGGGCCAACGCGCCCCAGCCGTGCCAGGCCGGCGCCCGTCCCGCCGCCGCCAGCCGCCGGTAGCGGGCCAGCGCGATCAGCGGCATGACAACGCCGTCGCCGACGAAGAAATAGGCGAGGAAGGTGAAGGGATCGGGCGAGACTCGGATGCCATAGGCGTCATAGGTAGTATAGACGGCCACCGAAATCCCGGTCAGCACCGCGAAGACGACGGCGCCGATTAGCGTCTCGCGACCGAGCCGGACGCCGCGGATGTTGATCAGTGCCAGGGCGAAGATGCCGCCCGAGAGCAGCATCACCCCCTGCCACTTCCCGCCGGTGAAGACCTCGCCGAAGACTATGCCTGCGAACAGGATGGTCGCCAGCGGTCCGGTGCCGCGCACGATCGGGTAAACCAGGGTGTAGTGGCCGCGGGTGTAGGCCATGGCCATCAACCACTTGTAACCGGTCTGGATCACCCAGGCGCCGACCAGCACCAGCCACAGGAACCGATCGGGTGCGGGGACGAGCAACAGCGCCACCGGCAGCGCCAGCAGCGCAGCGGCGAGGTCGATGGCGCCGCGGCTGGTCCAGGGGTCATGCCGTCCCTTCTGCAGTGCCCCGAGTGTGGCATGCGCCAGGGCCGAGAACAACGCCAGCCCCATCGCCACCTGCGCTGCGACCGGAGTGCCCTCGATGGCTAGGATCCACTCGGAGACGCTCATGGCGCGAAGGCCGGTGGCCTCACCCCCGTGCCCCGGTCAGCGCCTCGGCGAACTCGGCCGGGTCGAACGGGGCCAGGTCGTCGATCTTCTCGCCCACCCCGATGGCGTGGATCGGCAGCGCGAAACGGTCGGCGAGCGCCACCAGGATGCCGCCCTTGGCGGTGCCGTCGAGCTTGGTCATCACCAGCCCCGAGACATCGGCGATCTTCTGGAAGATCTCGACCTGGGAGAGCGCGTTCTGCCCAGTGGTGGCGTCGAGCACCAGCACCGTGTTGTGCTGCGCCTCCGGGTCGCGTTTGCGGATGACGCGGACGATTTTCGCCAGCTCCTCCATTAGGTCGGCCCGGTTCTGCAGCCGCCCGGCGGTGTCGATCAACAGGATATCGGCCCCCTCGGCCTCGGACCGGGCCATGGCGTCGAAGGCAAGACTCGCCGGGTCCGAGCCCTGCGGCGCGGTCATCACCGGCACCCCGGCGCGGTCGCCCCAGATCTGCAGCTGCTCGACCGCCGCGGCACGGAAGGTGTCGCCGGCGGCGATCACCACCTGCTTGCCGGCCTCGCGCAGCTGCGAGGCCAGCTTGCCGATGGTGGTGGTCTTGCCCGAGCCGTTGACCCCGACCACCAGCACCACCTGCGGCCGCTTGGCGTAGATCGGTAGCGGCCGAGCAACCGGCCCGAGCACCTTGGCGATCTCGTCGGCAAGGGCCAGCTTGATCTCCTCGGTCGTGACCCGCCGGCCGAAGCGGCCCTCGGCGATCCGGGCCGAGAGCTTCAGCGCCGTCTCGACCCCCAGGTCGGCGGTGATCAGCAGCTCTTCCAGGCGCTCCAGCATCTCGTCGTCGAGGATGCGGGTCTTCACCGTGCGCGTGCCGGTGACCGAGCTCAGCGCCCGGGCGAAGAACCCCGGCCGCCCGGCTGCGGCATCTTCGGGCGCGGCAGGTTCGGCCATGGCGGCTTCGGGCGCGGCGGGCTCCGGCGCCGGTTCAGGCTCGGGTTGCGGAGCCGACTCGGATTCAGGCTCTGGCGCCCGTTCCATCGCGGGCTCCGGCGCAGGTTCAGGCTCGGGCTCCGGTTCAGGTTCCGGCTCCGGTTCGGGTTCCGGCTCCGGTTCGGGTTCGGGCGCCGGCTGGGCGGGGGGTTCAGCAACCGGTTCGGGCGCGGCCGGCTCCTCGATAACCTGCTCCACGACCTCCTCGACCACCACCTCCTCGGCGGCTTCGTTGACAATGGCCTCCAGCCCCTCGTCGAGCTTCGACGAGGACTTGAACAGCCGCTCTTTCAGTTTCTTGAAGAAAGACATGGGGCCCCGCTCGGAATGGTCTAGCCTTGCATAGCGTCAGATGGGTCGGATTGGAAAGCCTCAGGCCGCAATCAACCGCGACTCCGCAACCCGCGCGATGCGGGTCGGAACAATGGTGCCGACCGGCTGGGCTCGAGCGAAGGCGACCTCGGTGAAGCCTTCGGTACGGCCAAGCTCCGGGCGCTCCACCAGCACCCGGTGCGCGGCGCCGACCTGCGCCGCCAGATAGGCTGCCGCGCGGGCCTCGCCCGCCGCCCTGAGCTGCGCCGCCCGTTCCTTCCGCACCGCCTTCGGCACCTGCGGCATCCGCGCCGCCGGGGTGCCCTTGCGGGCGGAATAGGGGAAGACGTGGAGCCAGGTCAGGCCGCATTCCTCCACCAGCCATAGCGAGTTCTCGAACATCTCCTCGGTCTCGGTCGGGAACCCGGCGATCAGGTCGGCCCCGAACACCACCTCCGGCCGCCGTGCCCGGATCTCCTCGCAGAACCGGATCGCGTCGTCGCGGCCGTGCCGCCGCTTCATCCGCTTCAGGACCATGTCGTCCCCGGCCTGTAGGCTGAGATGCAGATGCGGCATCAGCCGCGGCTCCGAGCCTATGGCGTCAATGAGCGCCGCATCGGCCTCGATCGAGTCGATCGACGAGATGCGCAGCCGCGGCAGGTCCGGCACCAGCGTCAGGATCCGCTGAACCAGGTCGCCCAAGGGCGGTCGTCCCGGCAGATCGGCGCCCCAAGAGGTCAGGTCGACCCCGGTCAGCACCACCTCGTTGAAGCCGCGCTCCACCAGCCGTCGGATTTGCTCGACCACCACCCCCGCCGGCACCGACCGCGACGGGCCGCGGCCATAGGGTATGATGCAGAAGGTGCAGCGGTGGTCGCAGCCGTTCTGCACCTGGACATAGGCCCGGGCCCGGGTGCCGAAGCCGTCGATCAGGTGCCCGGCGGTCTCGGTCGCCGACATGATGTCGTCGACCTGCACCGCTTGCGTTTCGCCGATCAGCCCGCCGGCAAGTGCGCCCCAGGTCCCGGCCCGCATCTTCTCCAAATTGCCGATCACCTGATCGACCTCGGGCATCGCGGCAAAGGTCGCGGGCTCGGTTTGGGCGGCGCAGCCGGTGACAATCAGGCGCGCCTCCGGGTGCTCGCGGCGCAGCTTGCGGATCTGCTGGCGCGCCTGCCGCACCGCCTCGCCGGTCACCGCGCAGGTGTTGACGACGACGGCGTTCTCCAGCCCCGCCTGCCCGGCAAGGCCGGTCATCGCCTGGGTCTCGTAGGCGTTGAGCCGACAACCGAAGGTGGCGAAGACAGAGGCGCTCACGGCCCAACCTCGGCGAGAAATGCCGGCGAGAGCTGCCCCTCGAAGACATAGGACACCGGCCCGACCATCAGCACGTGGCCATCGTCCCGCCACTCGATCTCCAGCGCCCCGCCGTCGAGCTCGACGCTGGCCCACCGCTCCAGCAGCCCTTTGCGGTGGCCTGCCACCACCACGGCGCAGGCCGACGAGCCCGAGGCCAGGGTCACCCCGACGCCGCGCTCCCACACCCGGGCGCGCACACGGTCGCGGCCGAGCACCTGGACGAACTGCACATTGGTGCGCACGGGGAACAGCGGGTGGTGCTCGATCTCGGGGCCGCGCCGCTCCAGCGGCACCGCGGCTACGTCGTCGACGAAATGGACGCAATGCGGGTTGCCCATGCTGACCGCCCCGGGCTCCCCCGGCAGCGGCAGGGCCGCGGTATCGGCGTCGCGCGCCAGCGGGATGTCGCGCCAGCCGGTCCGCGCTGGCCCCATGTCGACCCTGACCCGCCCGTCCGTCAGCCGTTCGGCCGCCAGCAGCCCGTTGTCGGTCACCAGCGCCAGTCGGGTCCGGCCGCTCTCAGCCATCAGCAGGTCGGCCACACAGCGCGTGGCGTTGCCGCAAGTCCCGGCCTGGCTGCCGTCCGCGTTCCAGAAGTCGAGCCGGGCGTCGGCGCCCTCGACCGCAGCGATCACCGTGAGTTGGTCGAAACCGACCCCGCGACGGCGGTCGCCGAGTGCCCTGGCCAGCGCAGCGGTGACGGGCCAAGACTCCGGGGAATCGCCCGCGCCGCGCGCGTCGATGATCACGAAGTCATTACCCAGCCCGTGCATCTTCAGGAAGCGCAGGCCGGGAGAGCCGTCTGATGCCCGCCGGTCCATGGGGGCGCTATATAGCCTCGCGGCGGGCCGCGCGCAGGAGCAGGCTGGAGTCGTGGCGCGCCCATGCCGCCTCGTCCGGCCCCAGATAGGCGGTGAGCTGCTTGCGACCCCAGTCGCTGGCGCTCGGGTGGGCGATCGGGGCGAAGGCGGAGAGCGAGCGGTAGCGGCCGGGGTTCGCCAGCGCCAAGGTGATGGCGCCGTGGCCGCCCATTGAATGACCGGTGATCCCCTGCCGCTCCGGGTCGATCAGGAAATGGCGGTCGATCGGCTCGGCCAGCTCGTCGATGTAGGCGGCCATGCGGTAATGCGGCGCCCAGGGTGCTTGCGTTGCATCGACATAGAACCCGGCCCCTTGGCCGAGGTCGTAGGCCTCGTCGTCGGCCACCCCGTCCCCGCGCGGCGAGGTGTCGGGGAACACCACCGCCAGCCCGGCCTCGGCCGCCCATCCCTGGGCACCGGCGTTGATCATGGCGTTCTCGTGGGTGCAGGTCAGACCGGAGAGGTACCAGAGCACCGGCACCGAACCGGCCTTCGCCTGCGGCGTCAGGTAGACCCCGAAGGTCATGTCGCAGCCGGTGGCCTGCGAGGCTTGGCGGTAGACCCCCTGAACGCCGCCGAAGCAGCGGTTTTCCGAGACGGTTTGCATCGGCGCCCCCTTTCGTTTCGACCAAGTCATGCCCGCGCTTGACGCGGGCATCCAGTCATTCAGGTCTCACGATCCTGGATCGCCGGGTCAAGCCCGGCAATGACGATTGAAGACACCCGAGGACGGTGATCCCTCAATAGCTGTATTGGGCGTAGATCCGATCCAGATCCCCGCCCCAGTCGCCGTGGTAATGCTCCAGCAGCTCCTCGGCGGCGGCCCGGCCGGTGGCGTCGATCTCCTTCAGGGCATTGAGGAAATGCGCCTCGTCGGCATCGAAATGCCCGCCCATGCCGCGGGCCTGTAGCCCCGCCTCGGAGATCGCCAGCACATCCCGGGCCACCGCCTGCAGGGTCCGCCCGCCGATCTCCGCCTTCAGCCCCAGCCGGCCGGCATCGCGGCGGAGCTTGTCGCGCTCCTCCGCGGTCCAGCCCCGCGCCAGCTCCAAGGCCGCATCGAGCGAAACCTGGTCGTAGATCAGCCCGACCCAGAACGCCGGCAGCGCGCAGATGCGCCGCCACGGGCCGCCGTCGGCGCCGCGCATCTCCATGAACTTCTTGATCCTGACCTCGGGGAAGATCGTGGTCAGATGGTCGGCCCAGTCGCTCAAGGTGGGCTTCTCGCCCTGCAGCCCCGGCAACCGGCCGGCAAGGAAGTCGCGGAACGACTGCCCGGCGACGTCGATGTACTTGCCGTCGCGGTAGACGAAATACATCGGCACGTCGAGCGCGTAGTCCACATAGCGCTCGAAACCGAAGCCGTCCTCGAACACGAAGGGCAGCATGCCGGTGCGATCGGGGTCGAGGTCCTGCCAGCAGAGGCTGCGGTAGCTCTGCACCCCGGCGGGTTTGCCCTCCCAGAACGGCGAGTTGGCAAAGAGGGCCGTCGCCACCGGCTGCAGGGCAAGGCCGACGCGGAACTTCTGCACCATGTCGGCCTCGTCCGCCCAGTCGAGGTTCACCTGCACGGTGCAGGTGCGGTACATCATGTGCAGCCCGCGGGTGCCGCGGGTCGGCATGTAGCGGGTCATGATGCCGTAGCGGCCCTTGGGCATGGTGTCCATGTCCTGGTGCCGCCACACCGGCGCCGCGCCGAGGCCGATGAAGCCGGCGCCGATCTCGTCGGCGATGGCGTGCACCTCGCGCAGGTACTCGTTCACCTCGTCGCAGGTCTGGTGGATGTTCTCCAGGGGGGCGCCCGAGAGCTCAAGCTGGCCGCCGGGCTCGAGGCTGACATTGGCGCCGTTCATGGTCAGGCCGATGATGTTGCCGCCCTCCTCGACCGGCTCCCAGCCGAAGCGGTCGCGGAGGCCCTCCAGCATGGCGCGGATCGAGCAGGGGCCGTCATAGGGCAGCGGGCTGTGGTCCGAGAGCCGGTAGCCGAACTTCTCGTGCTCGGTGCCAATGCGCCACGCCTCACGCGGCTTGTTGCCGGATTCGAGGAAACCCACCAGATTGTCGCGGCTCTCGATCGGGCCACCGCCCTCTTGCGGGATTGACATGACCTGCGCCCTCTCTCTCACCTGGCCCCGATCGCCTGCTCGCCCGGGCCACGGCATCCTATCGCCGGGAACTAGCCCGGCTGATCCGGCTCGGCAACCCCGCGGGGCGGCCCAAGCCGGGATTTCCCCGCCCCGCGGGGTTGC
>Ga0209049_1000236_pt1 | contig 11552 bp, 12 predicted proteins | sample WorMetulBAHAMAS2_FD_187398 | JGI IMG/M metagenome (GOLD analysis project Ga0209049, IMG submission 187398) | Marine gutless worms symbiont microbial communities from Max Planck institute for Marine Microbiology, Germany - Olavius ullae BAHAMAS.2... | ecosystem: Host-associated > Annelida >...
ACCGCCACCCCCACCACCACCGCGCGCTGTCGCGCACCGGTGGCGGTAGGGTGCGCATTTTGCGCACCGCCCCACCGCCGCCGCCGCCGTAAGGCGGCGGGGCCGGGCAAGGTCTTGTCCGCGCGCCGCGTGCGCGGACGCCGCTTGGCTCGCTGCCGGTTCCTCTCTAGCTTGGCCCCGGAGCGGGCGCTGACCCGCAGCCGACAGGAGTCCGCGTCTTGACCACAGCCGACGAGGCCGCACCGGCCACAGCCATCCGGGCCCGGCTGGAGGCCGAGGCCCGGGCGCTCGGCTTTGCCGGGCTCGCCATCACCCGGCCCGGCGCCGTTGCCGCGGCGGGCATGCGGCTGCGGCAATGGGTGGGGCAGAGCTGCCACGGCGAGATGAGCTGGATGGCCGACCGGCTCGACTGGCGCGCCGACCCGTCGGCGCTCTGGCTAGAGGCGCGCAGCGTGATCGTGCTGGCCGAGCCGTACACTCCCGCGACCGATCCGCTGGCGGTGCTGCGCCGCCGCGACCGCGGCGCCATCAGCGTCTACGCCCAGGGCCGCGACTACCACGACGTGGTCAAGAAGCGCTTCAAACGCCTCGGGCGGTGGCTGATCGAAGCGGCAGGTGGCGAGATCAAGGTCTTCGTCGATACCGCGCCGGTGATGGAGAAGCCGCTGGCCGCGGCGGCGGGGCTCGGCTGGCAGGGCAAGCACACCAACCTGGTCTCGCGATCCTTGGGCTCGTGGTTCTTCCTCGGCGCCATCTTCACCACCCTGGAGCTGCCCGCGGACCGCCCCGACGGCGACCATTGCGGCAGTTGCCGGGCGTGCCTCGAGATCTGTCCCACCGCCGCCTTGCCGGCGCCTTACCAGCTTGACGCCAGGCGCTGCATCTCCTACCTGACCATTGAGCTGAAGGGCCCGATCCCGCGCCGCTTCAGGCCGTTGATCGGCAACCGAATCTATGGCTGCGACGATTGCCTGGCGGTCTGTCCGTGGAACAAGTTCGCCGCCGCAAGCGCCGCCGCCAACGCCGCCTACGCCCCGCGCGAAGGAACCGAAGCGCCGCTGCTGGCCGAGCTCGCCGGTCTCGACGACGCCGCCTTCCGGGCCCGGTTCGCGGGCACTGCGGTCAAGCGCATCGGCCGCAACCGGTTCCTGCGTAACGTCATGGTGGCGATCGGTAATTCCGACGATCCGGGGTTGGCCGACCTCGCCGAGAGAGCTACCTCCGACGTCGATCCGCTAGTCCGTGGCCATGCGGTCTGGGCGCTGTCGCGGCTGGCCGCTACGGACCGCTTCCGGACGGCGTTGAGGGCCGATCCGGACCCCGTCGTGGCCGAGGAATGGCGCCTCGGCCTCGCCGAGGTTAGCTCCCGCCCGCCTCTAGGCGCTGGATCCTGAGCCGGGCCGCCTCGCCGACAACCCCATCGCGGTCGAGCTCGATCGCCTTCAGCCAGGCGGCACGGGCGGCGTCGACGTCGCCGCTCTCCGCCGCCAGCGCGCCGCGCTCGAGCCAGACCGAGGGCAGATGCGGCGCGATGTCCGCCGCCCGCCGCAGATCCTCCGCGGCCGCCTTCCGATCGCCGAGATGGCGCCGGGCGCTGGCCCGCAGCACCAGCAGCCCGGCATCGGGCTTACCGCGGGCCAGCGCCGCGTCGAGGTCGTCCGCCGCGCCCTGCCAGTTTCCCGCCTCTGCCTTCAGCCGGGCCGAGAGGGTGAGCGCCGGGCGCGGGTCCCGTGACAGCCGCAGCGCCTGCGTCGCCGCCTCCTGGCCGAGCGCGACGGCGCCGAGGCCGAGATAGATATCGCCGGCTTCGATCAACATCTCCGAGCGCACCTCGTCGGGCAGAGTGCGGTCGGTGGTGGCGATCTCGACCATCAGCCCGGCGGCGCTGATCTCGGCGCCCTGCGCCAGGAGCGCCAGCGCCCGGCAATGGCGCGCCGCTGCGCCGCCGCCGGCCCGCTCCCAGCGCTGGGCCTCGACCTCGGCCCGGGCCGGATCGGTCCCTACCAGCGCCACGCAGTCGTCATAGCTATCGACGGCCGCCCCGGCCGCGCCGGCGACCAGCGCCAGGACCGCAATTGCCGTTCTCATTTGCCACATCTGCCCTTATCCTCGGCCTTCGACCCCGCCTGAACCCTAGCCGAGAGAGCGCGCCGCCACCATGGGCAAAACACGGGTCCTGCTGAGCTTCGGCCACGGCTATTCCGCCCGGGTGCTGGCGCGGCGGCTGATGGCCAAGGGCTGGCAGGTGATCGGCACCACCCGCTCGGAGGCGAAGGCGGCCGAGATCCGCGCCACCGGGGCCGAGGCGGTGCTGTGGCCGCCGCTGCGCTGCGGACCGCTCCTCGACCGGGCCAGCCATATCCTGGTCTCGGCCGGGCCGGAGCGCGGCGGCGACCCGGTGCTGATGCATTGCGCCGGGGCAATTGGCACCCGAGACGACCAGTTCGACTGGGTCGGCTACCTCTCGATCACCGGCGTCTATGGTGACCGCGGCGGCGGCTGGGTCGACGAGGCCTCCGACTGCACCCCGGCGACCGAACGTGGCCAATGGCGGCTGAGGGCCGAGAACGACTGGCTGGTCTATTGCCGCGAGACCGGATTACCGGTGCACATTTTCCGCCTCGCCGGGATCTACGGCCCGGGACGCGGCCCGTTCGCCAAGGTCCGCGCCGGCACCGCGCGGCGGATTGTCAAGTCGAACCAGGTGTTCAGCCGCATCCATGTCGAGGACATCGCCACCGTGCTGGAGGCCTCGATCGCGCGGCCGCGTCCGGGCGCGATCTACAATCTCTGCGACGACGAGGCGGCGCCGCCGGAGGACGTGATCGCTCACGCCGCTGGGTTGCTCGGCCTGCCGCCGCCAACGGAAGAGCCGTTCGAGACGGCGGAGATGACGCCGATGGCCCGCTCCTTCTACACCGAATCGAAGCGGGTCGCGAACACCCGGATCAAGGACGAGCTGAGGGTGGAGCTCGCCTACCCCACCTATCGCGAAGGTCTGGCCGCATTGCTGGCGGAGGAAGCCCGCTAGGTCAGACAAACAGCAAGGAGAATCCAGATGAACGACATTCGCGTCGCCACCTTCGACGATCCCGGCGCCGAGCCAGTGATACGCACCGTTCCCTACCCGAAAATCGGGCCTAAGGCCGCCATCATCCGGATCGGCGCCTGCGGGGTCTGCGGCACCGACCTGCACATCCTTAAGGGCCACTGGCAGAAGCCGCTGCCCTGGCCGTTCACCCTCGGCCACGACCTGGCCGGGGTGATCGTCGAGATCGGCGACGAGTTGAAGACCGACTTCATGGGCAAACCAGTCGGCGTCGGCTCAAAGCTGATGCTGCCGCCCATGATGCCTTGCGGCCACTGCGACTGGTGCCTGCACTACCCGGAGACCGCCAACAAATGCCTGACCCCAGTCTATTACGGCCGCTATATGGGGTTCGATAAACCGCCGCATCTCTGGGGCGGCTGGGCCGAGATGGTCTATGTCGACTTCGAGGACCTGCCGGGGACCAAGATCTACAAGCTGCCGGACGAGATGCCGCTCAGGCTTGGGGCGCTCTCCGAGCCGCTGACTTCCGGGATCAGGGCGTTCGAGCGGGCGCAGAAGGTCGGCGGTTTCCCATGGAATGCCACGGTGGTGGTCCAGGGCACCGGGCCCATCGGGATTCTGGCGATCGCCGCGGCGCAGGAGATGGGCGCCGGCCGTGTGATCGCCGTTGGCGCCCGCGAATCGCCGCGCCTGGAACTCGCGCGCCGCTTCGGCGCCGAGGCGACGGTGAACATCGACGAGTGCAAGACCGCCGAGGAACGAATCAGGGCGGTGCGCGACATCGTCGGCGGTTATGGCGCCGATCTGGTGATGGACTGCTCGGGCCACCCGACCGCGGGGCCGGAGGGGATCGAGTTTCTGCGCGACGGCGGCACCTATGTCGAGATGGGCCAGTTCACCGATGCCGGCTCGATCGAGACCAGCTGGCATCGGATCTGCACCAAGGACATCAACGTCCTCGGCTCCTGGGCCTTCACCGCCAACGAGAAGCGGAAACCGCGGGCGGCCCGGCGCAGGCTGCCGATCTCGCCGCGCAGGGCGACCCGCATCCTGCGCCGCGCCTTGTCGGCGCCGAACCTGCTGATTGGGCTGCTGTGATCGATCCACCTGGAACGGCTCGCGGTCGATGCCGATATCGACCTCGCCGACCCGGCCGACACCGGGCAGCGGTTCGGCACGCTGAATGCGGTGCAGTACGCGCGGCCTGCGGGCCCGCCATTGTCGATCACCGTGCGGCCGGACTTCACCGGCCCGCGCGCCTCGGGCGAGCTTGACGCGGTGCGGAGCTTCGTGTCGCTGGCCTTCGTCCCGCCCTTCGTCCGGCTCGGCTGGCACCTGTTCGGGTCCCGGTCATGAGCATCGAGCTCGACCCGGTCCTGCATGTCGGCGAAGTGGCCGTCGCAGCGCTTGCCGAGCGCACGATCCGCTCCTGGCCAATGCCGGCGATCTCGGTCTTCGGCAGAAAATCCCCGGTCGCGGTCCTGATCCGGCGCTACGAGGTGACGGCTGCGTTCGAGGTCGACGGCAGGGCGATCGCGCCAGAGGATTTCGAGCGCCGGTTTCCCGGTCTGGCCGCCGCGTTCAAGCGTGCCACCGGCGTCGCGCCCGATGGCTGACGCCGCCGCGCCGGTCGGTCAGCCGTCATAGACCAGCCGCGCCGCTCCTGCCTCCAGTTCCCTTTCTGTTCGGTCAAGGCGCAGATGCGCCAGCCCGCGGCCTCCGGCCTGGGTGAACAAAACCCCGGCCGGCTTGCCCGCCGCGGTCACCGGCGTGCCCGGCGGCGCCTCGCCGTCGATGCGGACCTGCACCAGGCGTTTCTTCAGCTCGGTCTTGTGCTTCATTCGCACCGTCACCTCCTGGCCGATATAGCAACCCTTGTGGAAGTCGACGCCGTGCAGGGCCTCGAAGCCGGCCTCCAGGATGTAGGTCTCGTCCGGCACCAGCTCGATGCCGCTCTCCGGCACCAGATGGGCGACCCGGAGCGCGTCATAGGCCGCGCGCTCGGCCTCGGCCGCGCCGGTCTGCGCCAGCGCCGCCCGCGGGTCGGCGGCATAGAGTCGCCAGCCGAGCGCCGGCGCGCGCGGGTCCGGCACCACCAGCGCTTCGCCGGCCGCCGGCTCGTGTGCCGCTCCCCAGATCATGGCGACGCCGAGGCCCGCCTCGCCGGTCACGCGCGCGTTGCGACGCAGGCAATACATGCCGAGGCGCCGGGCCAGGACAGCAGCCTGGGCGGCGGCGACATCGATCAGCACCGCACCGTCCGGCGCCGCGACGAGGATGAAATCGGAGAGGTACTTGCCCTGCGGCGTCAGCAGCGCCGCATAGACCGCGCAGCCCGGCGCCAACCGGTCGATATCGTTGGTGACCACGTTCTGCAGCACCTCGGGCACGTCCGCCCCGGCCATCCGCAGCACTGTGTGCCGCTCGTCCACGAAACCCTGATATCCGCTCATGCTCACTTCCCATCCGGTCCTGTGGCCGATATAGCCGTCGCGCCGTGCTCGGCCCAGCGCTATAAGACTCGGCACACGATACGGAAACCGTCATGACCCTGCCTACCCCGACCGAGCGCGCCGAGGGGCGCGCCTCGCCAGCCCTTCTGGTGTTCCTGGCGCTGATGACGGCGGTCGCCGCCATGACCATCGACGCGGTGCTGCCGGCGCTCGACGCGATCTCGGGCGAGCTCGGCTTTGCCGGCGCCAACGACCGCCAGCTCATCGTCATGCTGGTGTTCCTTGGCCTCGGCCTCAGCCAGGTGGTCTACGGGCCCCTGTCCGACAGCATCGGGCGCAAGCGCACGGCGCTGCTCGGCTGGGGGGTCTACACCGTCGGCACCCTGCTGGGGATGTTCGCGGCGACCCCGTCGATGATGTTCGCCGGGCGCTTCCTGCAGGGCTTCGGCGCCGGCGGCCCGCGGATCGTCGCCATGGCGGTGGTGCGCGACCTCTACGAAGGCCGGCCGATGGCGCGGATCCTGTCGCTGGTGATGACGATCTTCATGCTGGTGCCGATGCTCGCCCCGATCGTCGGCCAAGTCGCCGAACTGGTGGCCGGCTGGCGGGCGATCTTCGGGATCTACCTCGCACTGGCGCTGGTTTCCGGCGGCTGGTACCTGATCGGCATCCCGGAAACGCTGGACCCCGCCCAGCGCCGGGCTCTGAGCCCGCGTCCGATCATCGCCGCCTTCGCCGAGGTGCTCGCCACCCGTTCGACCATGTTCTACACCTTCTCGGCGGCGTTGGTGTTCGGCGCCTTCGTGGTCTACCTCGCCACCGCCCAGCAGGTGCTGGAGGAGGGCTATGCTCTCGGCCCGCTGTTTCCCTGGGCCTTCGGTGCCCTGGCGTTCGCCTTCGCCTGCGCCAGCCTGGCCAACAGCCGGCTGGTGATGCGGCTGGGGATGCGCCGCCTCAGCCTGATGGCGCTGGCGCAGATGATTGCCGTCGGGGCCGTGGCGATCCTGATCACCCGCCTCGGCGGCAATGGCGGGCTGCCGCCGTTCTGGCTGTTCATGGGGTTCATGGCGCTGATCTTCTTCTCCGTCGCGATCCTGTTCGCCAATTTCAACGCCCTTGCGCTGGCGCCGCTCGACCATCTCGCCGGCACCGCCGCCTCGGTGGTCAACACCGTGGCGATGCTCGGCGCACTGCCGCTCGGCTATGCCATCGCGCAGAGCTACAACGACTCGGTGGCGCCGCTGTTCGCCGGCTTCGCCGGGCTCGGCCTCGGAGCGCTGGTCTTCATGGCGCTCGCCGAGCGGGTGCGGGGGCCGGCATGACCGCTCCGGTCTCGGTGGTGATCCCGACGCTGCAGGCGGCGGACCGCATCGGCCCCTGCCTCGGCACCATCGGCGAGGCGGTGACCGAGGGGGTGATCCGCGAGGTGGTCATATCCGACGGTGGCTCGTCGGACGACATCGCCGAGATCGCCGAGGAGCTCGGCGCCCGGCTGGTCACCGGGCCGCCGGGGCGCGGCCGGCAGCTTGCCGCCGGGGCCGAGGCGGCGCGCGGCGAGTGGCTCCTGTTCGTCCACGCCGACACCGTGCTGCCGTCCGACTGGGGCGCCGCGGTCCTGGCCCATATCGCCAATCGCCCCGGCAAGGCGGGGTATTTCGCGCTCGGCTTCGACACGGGCGGCCTGCCCGCCCGGCTGGTTGCCGCCTGGGCCAACCTGCGCTCGGCGCTGCTCGCGCTGCCCTATGGCGACCAGGGACTGCTGGTCAACCGCGCCCTGTACCGGCACGCCGGCGGCTACCCGGTGATCCCGCTGATGGAGGACGTGGCACTGGTCCGCCGCCTCGGGCGAGGGCGATTGGCCCCCTTGGGTGGGACGGTGGGGACGTCCGCCGCCCGCTTCGTCGCCGAGGGGTGGCTGCGCCGTGGCTGGCGCAACCTAACCACGCTGGCGCTCTATTTCGCCGGCGTCAGCCCGGAGCGACTGGCCCGGCGCTACCATCGAGGCCGGTGATGCGGCGGAGCCTGGTCATCTTCGTCAAGGAGCCCCGGCCCGGCCGGGTCAAGACCCGACTCGCCCGCGACATTGGCGCCGTCGACGCGGCCTGGTGGTTCCGCCACCAGAGCGCCCGGTTGATCCGGCGCCTCGCCGCCGGCCGGCGCTGGCACAGCGTCCTTGCGGTCACCCCGGACGGCGAAGGGCTGGCGAGCCGGGTCTGGCCGGCCGGGATCGCGCGCTGGCCCCAGGGCCGCGGCAACCTTGGCGCCCGCATGGCCCGGGCGTTGACCGGAATGCCGCCGGGACCGGTGATCGTCGTCGGCGCCGACATCCTGGCCGTCACCCCCGGCCATATCGCCGAGGGCTTTCGCCTGCTCGGCCGCTACGACGCGGTGCTCGGCCCGGCAACAGATGGCGGCTACTGGATGATCGGGTTGAAGCGGGGCGGCCGGCCGGCGCCGGCAGGCTTGCTCGGCGAGGTCCGCTGGTCGTCGGCACACACGCTGGCCGATGCGGTGGCGAGTCTGGCGCCCCTCGACATCGGTTACGCCGCCACGCTCCGGGATGTCGATACCGCGGACGACCTTCAGAGGTGACCGAGCCGCATCGCGTCGGCGCCGGTCGCCGCCGCGGCCGTGATCAGGTCGGTGATGCGAGCCGCGGGTGCCGAGCCGAAGTCGAGAATGAAGACGTAGCCGCCCGGCACATCCTCGGGACCGTCCAGGCTGTGCACGGCGCCATAGAGGTCCGGCGCGACCTCGCTGAAACGGCTCTGGAACCACTCCAGAAACCACAGTCTCAGCGGCGCCCAGTCCGGCGCGGCCTGGCGCGAGAGCAGGGTGAGCTCGGCGGCATCCCAGCGGAAGGCGTGGATCTCGGCCTCTAAGCCGTCGCTGGTGCGGGCGACCAGCGACTCGCCCTCCGGTGCCGGTCCACCGTTGATCCGGCGCAGCACCTTGCCGGCATCGTCACGCAATTCGGGCTCCGGCACCACGGCGGCGGCGGTCTCCAGCGCACCGGCCATCGCCTCCAGCAGCGAGCCGACCGCCTGGTCGCGCAGCGGCTCCGGAAGCTCGGCCAGATCGGCCGCCGGGTTGCTCACGGTCGCGCCCGCCCGGGCCACGTTCGGTCAGGGGCCGTCACGTTCTTCTCCCCACCGCTCACGAGATCTCGAAAATGCCCTCGATCTCGACCATCACCCCCATCGGCAGGCTGGACGAGCCGACCGCCGAGCGCGTATGCGCGCCGGCCTCGCCGAACGCCTCGCCGAAGAGATTCGAGGCGGCGTTGATCACCAGAGGCTGCTCGGCGAAGCTGCCGTCCGAATTGACGAAGCCGGTGAGCTTGACCACCCGCGCGACCCGATCGAGATCGCCGGCCGCCGCCTTGACATGGGCGATCATGTTCAGCGCGCAGCGCCGCGCCGCCTCGGTGGCCAGCGCCATCTTCGAGCCCGGCGCCGGGTTCGCACCGCCGCAATGGTCGGCGGCGGTAAGCTGGCCCCTGATCAGGCCCTCGACCGAGCCGTCCTCGCCGAAAGGCACCTGACCCGAGACGAACACCAGATTGCCGCTGCGCACGAAGGGCACGTATTTCGCCAGCGGCGCTTTCGGCTCCGGCAGCCGGATGCCCATCTCCGCCAATTGCGCCTCGACCTGTCCTGCCATGATTCGATTCTCCTGCTGTTGCTGTGTGTTTGCCCCCCGCGCGAGTCATGGTCTGCGGCACCGCATCGCGGCAAAGGAAATCACCGATCCCGGTGATTTCCCCTCAGCCGCTCTTGCACCGGCACGCCTCTGCCGCCAGACTGCTGCCCAAGCCATATCCCGCTGCGGCAAAGGTGCTTCAAGCGCGCAGCCGATGCAGCACCAAGATCGGGCCTCATCGATGCGTGCACTGACAGGGAGGACAGGATGAACGAAGTACATATTCACCCCGTGCCGGCGGCGGTCGCCGCCCATGCGCTGATCGACAAGGCCAAATACGAGGAGATGTACCAGGCGTCGGTCGACGACCCGGAGGCGTTCTGGGGCGAGCACGGACGGCAGATCGACTGGATCAAGCCCTACACCAAGGTCAAGAACACCAGCTACGCCTACGACGACCTCTCGATCAATTGGTTCGAGGACGGCACGCTCAACGTCTCGGCCAACTGCATCGACCGGCACCTCGCGACCCGCGGCGACCAGACCGCGATCCTGTGGGAACCCGACGACCCGGATGCGGAGGCACAGCACATCAGCTATGCCAAGCTGCACCAGGAGGTCTGCCGCGTCGCCAACGTTCTGAAGAGCCTCGGCATTACAAAGGGCGACCGGGTAATCCTCTACATGCCGATGATCCCCGAAGCGGGCTACGCAATGCTCGCCTGTGCCCGGATCGGCGCCATCCACTCGGTGGTGTTCGGCGGCTTCAGCCCAGACGCATTGGCCAGCCGGGTCGAGGACTGCAGCGCCAAGCTGGTGATCACCGCCGACGAGGCCCCGCGCGGCGGCCGCAACACGCCCTTGAAGGCCAATGCCGACAAGGCGCTGGCGAAGATGCCCGAGGTGAAGACCCTGGTGGTGCAGCGCACAGGCGGCGATGTCGCCTTCGACCCAGCGCGCGACACCTGGCTGCATGAGGCTGAGGCCACCGTTTCCGCCGACTGTCCGCCGGAGGAGATGGGCGCAGAGGACCCGCTGTTCATCCTCTACACCTCCGGCTCGACCGGCAAGCCGAAAGGAGTGCTGCATACCTCCGGCGGCTACCTGCTTTATGCCGCGATGACCCACAAGTATGTCTTCGACTATCACGACGGCGACATTTACTGGTGCACCGCGGATGTCGGCTGGGTGACGGGGCACACCTACATCGTCTACGGGCCGCTGGCCAATGGCGCCACCACGATGATGTTCGAGGGCGTGCCGACCTGGCCCGACGCGTCGCGCTTCTGGCAGGTCTGCGACAAGCACAAGGTGAACATCTTCTACACCGCCCCGACCGCGATCCGGGCACTGATGGGCAAGGGCACCGAGTTCGTCGAGAAGTGCGATCTCTCCACCTTGCGCATCCTCGGCACCGTCGGGGAGCCGATCAACCCGGAGGCCTGGGAGTGGTACTACCACATCGTCGGCAAGACCCGCTGTCCGATCGTCGACACTTGGTGGCAGACCGAGACCGGCGGCATCCTGATCACCCCACTGCCCGGCGCCATCGACCTCAAGCCCGGCTCGGCGACCAAGCCCTTCTTCGGCATCCAGCCGGTGATCCTCGACCCGAACTCGGGGGCCGAGTTCACCGAGACGGAATGCTACGGCGTGCTGGCGATGAAAGACTCCTGGCCCGGCCAAATGCGCACGGTCTTCGGCGACCCCGAGCGGTTCCGCGAGACCTATTTCTCGCAATACAAGGGCTACTACTTCTCCGGCGACGGCTGTCGCCGCGACGCCGACGGCTACTACTGGATCACCGGCCGGGTCGACGACGTGCTCAACGTCTCGGGCCACCGCATGGGCACCGCCGAAGTCGAGTCCGCGCTGGTGGCGCACCCCAAGGTCGCCGAGGCGGCAGTGGTCGGCTACCCGCACGAGACCAAGGGCCAGGGCATCTACTGCTACGTGACCCTGATGGAGGGCGAGGAGTACACCGACGAACTGAAGGCCGAGCTGAGGAACTGGGTTCGGCAGGAGATCGGCCCGATTGCCTCGCCCGACCTGATCCAGTGGACGCCGGGGCTGCCGAAGACCCGCTCGGGCAAGATCATGCGCCGGATCCTGCGCAAGATCGCCGAGAACGACTACGGCGCGCTCGGCGACACCTCGACCCTGGCCGACCCCACGGTGGTCGAGAGCCTGATCGAGAACCGGCAGAACCGGTGAGAGCTCCCCGCCGGGCGGACCACGGCCCGCCCGGCAGCTTTCTCAAGTTGAGAAGGGGATCAAGTTGTTGATTTTCCACGCTTTGGTTTCAAACCTTCGTCTTCGAGACGAAACCGCTTCAGCGCGAACGTAATGTCCTCATGATGATCCCTCCGCCGGAGATGAGCCCGCCGCAGGGTAGGGGCTCATCT
>Ga0209049_1000237_pt1 | contig 11549 bp, 9 predicted proteins | sample WorMetulBAHAMAS2_FD_187398 | JGI IMG/M metagenome (GOLD analysis project Ga0209049, IMG submission 187398) | Marine gutless worms symbiont microbial communities from Max Planck institute for Marine Microbiology, Germany - Olavius ullae BAHAMAS.2... | ecosystem: Host-associated > Annelida >...
GGGTATCATCGAACATGGCGGGCTGGATCTCTAGGCTGGTGGCGCAGGAACAGGTTTGGCGACAAATTCACACGCCGCATCCACAGTTTAATCCATCCCCGCCAACCAAGTCAGGCACCATGATGAACAATCCGGGGTAGAACCCGCAACGCGATCATCCTTTCTTAGTCATCGGGCAGCGACAGCATCGACGCCCGGTTACCGCGGGGTCGAGATCGTGGAATCGGGGCAGAACAGGCGCGACATAGCGATATGATCCGGCTGACTGGCACACTCTTCGCTCTGCTGAGCAACGGTGCGGTCTTCGCCGTCGGCGGTATTGCCGGCTTGGTCTACCTATACGGTCAGGACCTGCCGCAACATCATGAGCTGCTCGAATACCACCCGAAGATGCTGTCGCGGGTCTATTCCAGCGAAGGCGAGGTGCTGGCCGAGTTCTACCGCGAACGCCGGGTGTTCGTGCCCGTCGACGAGGTGCCGCCGCTGGTCAAAAACGCCTTCATCTCGGCCGAGGACAAGAACTTCTACACCCATCCCGGGGTCGATGCGGTGGGCATCGGCAAAGCGACCGCGCGCTATGCGATGGCCCGGACGCGGGGCCACAAGGTGAAGCTGTCGGGCGCCTCCACCATCACCCAGCAGGTGATGAAGAACTTCCTGGTCGGCAGCGCTCGCAGCTTCGAGCGCAAGATCAAGGAGGCGATCCTGGCGGTGCGCATCTCCGGTGCACTGTACGAAGGATCAGGTGTTGGAGCTCTATCTCAACGACCTATTCCTCGGTCAGAACACCTATGGGGTGGTCGCGGCCGCGCAGCGCTATTTCGGCAAGACGCTGGAGGAGCTGACATCCGAGGAAGCGGCCTATCTGGCGGCGCTGCCGAAGGCGCCCTCGGACCTCCACCCGGTCCGCCAGTACGACCGCGCGATGGCGCGGCGCAACTACGTGCTGGAGGAGATGGCGCAGACCGGCCATCTGTCCCGCGCTGACGCCGAGGCAACGAAGCAGCGCCCGCTGGAGACGATCATCGGCAAGAAACGCCCTCAGGTGCTGGCGAATGCCCGGCCGAGCTATTTCAGCCAGGCGGTGCGCAGCCAGCTGATCGACGAGCTGAGCGCGGACGAACTCTACGAGGGAGGCCTCACCATCCGGGCCACCATCGATCCGGAGCTGCAGGAAATCGCCGCGCGGGCGCTGCGCCGCGGGCTGGAAGAGTATGACCGGAACACGGCGCCATATCGGGGTCCGGTCACGCGGATTGCAGAAATCGCCGACGGCGACACCGCCAGTTGGCGTGAACAGCAGCGCAAAGCGGACGTCCCGCGCGATATTCCGGACTGGCACCCGGCAGTGGTGCTCAACACCGGCGAGACAACCGCGCTAGTCGGCATCGAAGCCCTGGAGGGCGGAGGCACCGCCCGGCTGAAGCTCGCCACCGAGAAGCAGTGGATCAAGAATACCGAGCGCGATGGCGAGAAACGCGGCGCGCCGCGCAGACCGTCAGACCTCTGGCAAAAGGGCGATGTGATCTTGGTTGCCCAGTCCGAAGACGGCGACGGCTGGACCATGCGGCAGGTGCCGGAGATGCAGGGCGCCTTCATGGCGATGGACCCGTTCTCCGGCCGGGTGCTAGCGATCCAGGGCGGCTTCTCCTTCGAGTCGAGCGTGTTCGACCGCGCGACCCAGGCCGAGCGCCAACCCGGTTCGGCCTTCAAGCCCTTGGTCTATGCCGCTGCGCTCGATGCCGGCTATACCCCGGCCACGGTGGTACTCGACGCCCCGGTGATCGTGCGTCAACGGGGCCAGGCCGACTGGCGGCCGAAGAACTCGTCGCGCAAGTTCTATGTCCCGTCGCCGATGCGGCTGGGGCTGGAGAAGTCACGCAACGTGATGACCGTGCGCCTGGCGCAGGCGATCGGCATGGACATGGTAGCCGACTATGCCGAACGCTTCGGCGTTTGCGAGAACATGCCGCGCTTGCTCTCCTGCGCCCTCGGTGCGGGCGAGACCACGCTCTACAACATGGTCGCCGCCTACGGCATGTTCGCCAATGGCGGCAAGCGGGTGCGCCCGACCGTGGTCGACCGGGTGCAGGACCGGTTCGGCCACACCCTGTTCCGGCACGATCCGCGGGTCTGCCAGGGCTGCCGCGGAGCCGCCGTCAACCCTGAGACGCCGCCGATGCTGTTCGATCAGCGAGCTCAGATCATGGACCCGGTGACCGCTTATCAGCTCGTCTCGATGATGCAGGGTGTGGTGCGGCGCGGCACCGCGGCCCGGACCGTCGGCGCCCATGTCGACTTCCCGGTGGCCGGCAAGACCGGCACCACCAACGAGTCGCGCGACGCCTGGTTCATCGGCTTCACCTCCAACATGGTGGCGGGCTGCTATATCGGTTTCGACAACCCCGAGACGCTGGGCCGGCGCGCCTATGGCGGCACGCTTTGCCGCCCGGTGTTCGCCGAGTTCATCAACGAGGCGATGAAGACCCGCACCCTCGGCGAATTCCGAGAGCCGGCCGACCGTGGCCTGGCCATGGTCAAAATGGACCGCGAGACCGGTGAGCGCCTGCCCGACGACGCTGAGGGCGACTACGTGATCATCGAGCTGTTCCTCCAGGGCACCCATCCGGATGTCTACACCCGGGTCTCGGCGCTCTCCGGCGACGACGCGCTGTTCGCCGGGATGAACGCCCTGCGCTTCGGGATCGACGCCACCGATCTGCCCTTCGACGAGGAGTCGGCGATTCAAGACCCGCGCACATCGACCGGAACCATCACCGCCGCGCCGTCGGCGGGCGGTCAGGTCGGCGCCACTGCCTCCGGCTCGGGGCTCAGGCCGGCGCCTCCAAAGCCACCCTCCTCTGGCAGCCTTGGCATGGGCACCGGGGGGCTCTACTGAGCGGCCGGGTTTACCTGATTGACATCGATCGCTATCTAAGCGGCAGACCGCCGCCGAGAGGAGTCCCATGAAGGCCGAGACCCAAGCCCTGGTCGACGAGATCGAGAAGTCGCTGGACCTGCTGCGACAGCGGCTCGGCTGGGAGTCGGCCGAACACCGGCTCGAGGAGCTGAACGCCCGGGCCGAGGACCCGAATCTCTGGAACGACCCGGGCCATGCCCAGAAGGTGATGCGCGACCGCCAGAAGCTGGCCGACGGGATCGACGGCTACAAGGTGCTCGCCGCCCAGCTCAACGACAATGTGGAGCTGATCGAACTCGGCGAGATGGAAGAGGACGACGAGGTCGTCGCCGACGCGGAGGCGGCGCTACGCGCCTTGCGCGCCACTGCCACCGGCCGCGAGATCGAGGCGCTGCTCTCGGGCGAGGTCGACGGCAACGACACCTTCATCGAGATCAACGCCGGGGCAGGGGGCACCGAAAGCTGCGACTGGGCGGCGATGCTGGCGCGCATGTATGTCCGCTGGGCCGAGGCGCATGGCTACAAGGTCGAGCTGATCGCCGAGACTCCGGGCGACGGGGCCGGCATCAAGTCGGTTACCTACCAGGTCAAGGGCGACAACGCCTATGGTTGGCTGAAGACCGAATCCGGCGTCCACCGGCTGGTGCGCATCTCGCCCTACGACAGCCAGGCCCGCCGTCACACCTCATTCTCTTCCGTCTGGGTCTATCCGGTGATTGATGACTCGATCGAGGTCGACATCCAGGACAAGGACCTGCGGGTCGACACCTTCCGCTCCTCCGGGGCTGGCGGGCAGCACGTCAACAAGACCGATTCGGCGGTGCGAATGACTCACATCCCCACCGGCATCGTGGTCACCTCGTCGGAGAAGTCGCAGCATCAGAACCGCGCCAACTGCATGGCAGCGCTGCGCGCGCGGCTCTACGACATCGAGATGAAAAAACGCACGCAAGCCATTCAGGACGCACACGATTCCAAATCAGATATCGGTTGGGGCCAACAGATCCGCTCTTACGTGCTGCAGCCCTACCAGATGGTCAAGGACCTGCGCACCGGGGTCGAGACCTCCGACACCGGCGGCGTGCTCGACGGCGAGCTGGACGCCTTCATGAGCGCCGCCCTGGCCCAGGAGGTCACTGGCAAGACCCGGGCCGAGGCGCTGGAAGAAGAGGTCTGACGCCTCGCATACGGCAATCTTGCTCTGGGCGCCCCGGCCAAGCGCGGGCATGAGTCAGGGCCATGTCGCAGCCGGCCACGATACAGCCACCGCAATCGCATTACAGCGCCCTCGGGGCGTGGCTGATCCTCGCCGCGATGGTCGGGGTCGAGCTCTACGTCCAGTTTGCGCCGCGCGATCACGCCGCCTGGCAGCAGCTCCGCTTCCAGATCATGACCGACTACGGCTTCATGGACCGGAAATTCGACGCCTGGCTCGCCGGGGGGTCTTCGCGGGGCCTGCTGCCGATGTTCGCCGCCTACCTCTTTGTCCATGACGGAGCCCTCCAACTGGGGGCGAATGGCGCCCTGTTCCTGTTCGTCGCACCGTTCCTTTGCCGCTACATCGACGCCACCCGCCTGTTGATCCTGTTCCTTGCCTGCGGGTTTGTCGGCGTCATCGCCTTCGGCCTGACCAACGACATCTCCGGCCCGTTGGTCGGCGGCTCGGCGGCGGCGATCGGCATGTTCGGCGCCATCAAGTTCTGGGAGTTCCTGTGGATCCGGGCCTCGGGCGAGGGCTGGACGCGCTACGTCCTGTCGATCCTGTTCCTGATCGGGCTGGAGGTGCTGATGCGGCGCCTCTCTGGCGGGGATATCGGCGCCGAGGCGCATCTCGGCGGCGTGGTAGGGGGCATCCTCGCCACCTCTGTTCTCGCGCGCGACCCGCCGCACGGGCGGTTCTACCTGTGACCGGAGCTTGACGCGCCGGGCGGCGTGGCCAACTCTGCCGGCGAGGGAGTCGAGATGGCAGACGACACAGCAGCAGCGGGTCTTTCGCCGGCGGAGGCCGAGGCCGAGATCGCCCGGTTGGCGGCCGAAATCCTTGCCCATGACCGGGCCTATTTCCAGGACGACGCGCCGACCGTTTCTGATGCGGAGTACGACGCCCTCAAGCGCCGCCTGATCGCGCTGGAAGCGGCGTTCCCCGACCTTGCCCGTCCCGACAGCCCGACCCAGCGCGTCGGGGCGCCGCCAGCGGAAACCTTCGCCAAGGTCCGCCACCGGGTGCCGATGCTGTCGCTCGGCAACGCGTTCACCGACGAGGACGTGGCGGAGGTCGTCGACCGGGTCCGCAGGTTCCTTAACTTGTCATCAGAAGATATTGATTGCACGTCTGAACCGAAGATCGATGGCCTCTCGCTTTCGCTGCGCTATGAGGCCGGCCGGCTGGTCGAGGCTGCCACCCGCGGCGACGGCACCGAGGGCGAGAACGTCACCGCCAACGCCCGCACCATCGCCGAGATCCCGCACCGCCTGCGCGGCGAGGCGCCGGAGGTCTTCGAGGTCCGCGGCGAGGTCTACATGCGCCACGAGGACTTCGCGGCGCTGAACGCGGCGCAGGAGGCGAAGGGACAGAAGGTCTTCGCCAATCCGCGCAACGCCGCCGCCGGCAGTCTGCGCCAGCTCGACTCCGCCATCACCGCCTCGCGCCCGCTGCGCTTCTTCGCCTATGCCTGGGGCGAGGTCTCGGCCTTGCCTGCGAAGAACCAGATGGAAGTCATTGAAACTCTGTCGAAATGGGGTTTTCAGACCAACCCGCTGATGCGTCGCTGCGTCACCGTCGCCGAGATGCTCGACCACTACCACCAGGTCGAGGAGGACCGGGCCAATCTCGGCTACGACATCGATGGCGTGGTCTACAAGGTCGACCGGCTCGACCTGCAGGAGCGGCTCGGCTTCGTCTCCCGCGCCCCGCGCTGGGCGATCGCGCACAAGTTCCCGGCCGAGGAGGCGTTCACCGTGCTGGAGGGCATCGATATCCAGGTCGGCCGCACCGGCGCCCTGTCGCCGGTGGTGCGTCTGAAGCCGGTGACGGTGGGCGGCGTCGTCGTCTCCAACGCTACGCTGCACAACGAGGACTACATCGCCGGGCTCGGTGCTGACGGCACGCCGATCCGCGACGGTCGGGATCTGCGTATCGGTGACACCGTCACGATCTACCGCGCCGGCGACGTGATCCCCAAGGTGCTCGATGTCGATCTCGCCCGCCGCCCCGCCGATGCGATGCCCTACGAATTCCCGAACACGTGCCCCGCCTGCGGCAGTCCGGCAATCCGCGAGGAGGGCGAGGCGGTGCGCCGCTGCACCGGCGGTCTCACCTGCCCGGCGCAAGCGGTTGAAAGGCTGATCCATTTCGTCTCCCGAGGGGCGATGGACATCGAGGGGCTGGGGACCAAGCAGGTCGAGGCGTTCCACGCCGAGGGCCTGATCGCCGAGCCCGCCGACATCTTCACCCTGGAGGCCCGCCAGGAGGCTGGCGCGATCGACCTCTACCGCCGCGACGCCAAGGGCCGGCCGACCAACGTCAAGTCGGTGGAAAACCTGTTCACCGCGATCCGCGAGCGCCGCTCGGTGCAGCTGGCGCGATTCATCTTCGCCCTTGGTATCCGCCATGTCGGCGAGACCACGGCGCGGATGTTCGCCCGCCACTACCTCACCTGGGACGCCTTCGCCGGTGCCATGATCGCGGCGGCCGAGGACGAGGAGGCCCACGCCAATATCGTCAACATCGACGGCGTCGGCGCCGTACTCGCCGACGCGGTGATCGCCTTCTTCGCCGATGCGCACAACCGCGGCGCGCTCGACCGCCTCTTGGCCCATGTCACCCCGCAGGACGCTGAGGCGCCGCGCAGCGAGGGCAGCCCGGTCGCCGGCAAGACCGTCGTCTTCACCGGCACGCTGGAGAAGATGAGCCGGGCCGAGGCCAAGGCCCGGGCCGAGGCGCTGGGGGCCAAGGTCTCCGGCTCGGTCTCGGCGAAGACCGACCTCGTGTTGGCCGGGCCGGGCGCCGGGTCGAAGTTGAAGAAGGCGGTTGAGCTCGGCATCGAGACCATCGACGAGGACGGCTGGCTTAAGCTGATCGGCGGTTGAACCCAGGCTTCTTCCGACGCATCCTCCGCCAATGTCGCGCCCCGAAGTCCTGTTCCCGCTCTTCGCCGATATCGCCTGTCTCCCCGGCGTCGGGCCGAAGAGCATGCAGCTCTACGAGCGGCTCGGCGTCACCCGGCTGATCGACCTGCTGTTCCTCTTGCCCCATAGCCTAGTCGATCGCCGGCTGCGCGACAGCCTGATCGACGTCGAGCCGGGGCAGGTGGTCACCGTGGCCGTCACCGTCGGCGAGCACTACCCGTCGCGCGCCCCGAACCGGCCCTACCGGGTGCATGTCCAGGGTGGCGGGATCTATTTCGAGCTGATCTTCTTCCACGCCAAGGACGACTGGCTGGCGCGCACGGTGCCGCCGGGCGAGCGCCGGGTGGTCTCGGGCAAGGTCGAGTTCTACGACGGCCGCTTGCAGATGCCGCACCCGGACCTGATCCTGACCGAGGCCGAGGCGGCGGAACTTACCCCGTTCGAGCCGGTGTACCCGCTGACCCAGGGCCTCACCCAGCGGGCAGTCGGCCGCGCGATGGCGGTGGCGCTCGCGAAGCTGCCCGACCTACCGGAATGGCTCGACCCGGCAATGCTGGAGAGCCGCGGCTGGCCCGGCTGGGCCGAAGCGCTCGGCCTTGTCCATCGCCCCGACAGCTCAAAATCGATCAGCTACGGCGCGGCCCCGCGCCAGCGCCTCGCCTATGACGAACTGCTGTCGCACCAGCTCGCCCTGCAGATTGCCCGTGCCAAGATGCGCCGCGGCAAGGGGCAGGTGAGCACTGGCGACGGCAAGCTGCGGGCCAAGGCCGAAGCGGCCTTCGGCTACACCCCGACCGGTGCCCAGACCCGCGCAATCGCAGAGATCGCCGACGACATGGCCGCGCCGGAGCGGATGGTGCGCCTCCTGCAGGGCGATGTCGGCGCAGGCAAGACCTACGTCGCGCTGATGGCGATGCTGATCGCCGCCGAGGCGGGCGGGCAGGGTGCGCTGATGGCCCCGACCGAGATCCTCGCCCGCCAGCATTCCGCCGGGCTCTCGCGCATCTGCGATGCCGCGGGAGTGCGCACGGTCCTGCTCACCGGCCGCGACAAGAGCGCCGTGCGGGCCGAGAAGCTAGCCACCATCGCCGACGCAATGGCCCAGCTCGTCATCGGCACCCATGCGTTGTTCCAGCAGGGGGTCGAATTTCATGACCTGCGCCTCGCGGTGGTCGACGAGCAGCACCGCTTCGGCGTCCGCCAGCGCATGGAGCTGATGGCCAAGGCCCCGTGCGGCGCCGACATGCTGGTGATGACCGCGACCCCGATCCCGCGCACGCTGGCGCTCGCCGGCTACGGCGACCTCGACATCTCGGTGCTCGACGAGAAGCCGCCCGGCCGCCAGCCGGTCGAGACCCGCCTGGTGTCGATGGAGAGGCTGGGCGAGATGGTCGAACGCCTGCGCGCTGCCATCGACCGCGGCCAGCGTGCCTATTGGGTCTGCCCGCTGGTCGAGGAAAGCGAGACCGTACCTTTGATCGCTGCCGAGGAACGTTACCGGGCGCTGGCCAAAGCACTTGGGGCCGAGAACGTCGCGCTGGTTCACGGCCAGATGCCGCCGGAGGAGAAGGACGCCGGCATGGCCGCCTTCCAGTCGGGCGCCACGCGGGTGCTGGTGGCGACGACGGTGATCGAGGTCGGCGTCGATGTTCCGCAAGCCACCATCATGGTGATCGAGCAGGCCGAGAGCTTCGGCCTCGCGCAGCTGCACCAGCTCCGAGGCCGGGTCGGGCGCGGGGCAGGGCAATCCTTCTGCCTGCTGCTCTACGCCCCACCCCTCGGCGAGGCCGCGCGCGCCCGGCTCGACATCATGCGGGCGACCGAGGACGGCTTCCGCATCGCCGAGGAGGATCTGCGCCTGCGCGGCGCCGGCGACCTGCTCGGCACGGCGCAGTCGGGTCTGCCGCGGTTCCGAATCGCCACCTTGGATGCCGATTCGGCCCTGATGAGCCTCGCCCGCAACGACGCCCGGCTGGTGATGGCTCGCGACCCCGATCTCGGCTCCGGGCGGGGCAAGGCGCTGAGAACGCTGCTCTATCTGATGGACCGCGACGCCTCGGTGGTGATGATGAAAAGCGGCTGACGGTGGTCGCGACGTTTGCTCTCAAATTGTTCTTGATTGTTGCGCGAACTTTAGTAGAACATTGCAGAAACACAGCGGAACATCAGACGCGGAGATCCGAAATGGCCACCATCCTCAAAGCTCGCAAATTCGCCACCGAGGCGCCGCGCGAGGCGCTGGTCGATATGCTCGGTTTCGCCGGTCTCTGCGGGATGATCTTCGCCGGCTTCACCTTGCCTGCCTTCTTCTGAGGAGGTGTGCCTACGTTTCACGGTCGCCTAAGGTCCAGGGCGGGACGCCCACGATCCTCGGTTGCCCTCCGATGATCTCTCCGGTTGCCGGCATTTTCTCGGCAGCACCCACCCGGATCCGGAACCCCACCTCACCCGGATGCCCGGTATCCCAATCGCTCTGGAACGCCACTGAGCCGCCGCCCGCAAGGGCAGGCGGCTCCTTTTTTGTCCGGGAGTCGCTGAACGCCCGGCGCGGTGACGCTGCCGGACATGCCAAGCTCCAGATGACCGGCGCCACCGTCAACGGCAACGCGGCGAAGCGTTGATCGAGGACGCAGACCGCCTGTGCGGCAGCGACGCGCGGTCGTCTACCGAGCGAGACTGCAGGTAAGATGGATCTCGAAAGACAAACCCCGATGCCGAGTGGCATTCACTGTCGGCTGCGACCTGGCAAAACATTACTTTGCAGGCGACGTTTCCGTTCCCTGCCCGCCGAACAACGCGGGGGGCCCGCGTCACATGGCCAATGTGAAGCCCTTCCGGACCAGATCGAACTTCATGTCATGGGCCAAGCGCAATTCTGGCGGCGTCCATCTCCTCGACCCATTCCTCGGGAGTGACGTCCCATTCTGCGCATTCGTCCGCGTCGGTGTCGCTCGCCTTGTAGACGTTCCCGATCGAAGAATAAGTCTTGGTCTGGTAGGCATGTCGCGCGAAGGAGTCGATTGGCAACAGCCCGAGGGCGTGCATATCCGGATCCTCGGTGATCCGCGGTAGCAGCTCGGCTGCCGTTATCTTGGCCGGCATGGGATCCTCCCTTTGGGTTCCGTCCCTTGTCCAAGCATGACGATCTTCCACAAGTAGTGACTCAATATTGCGCGGTTGATTCGCTTCCGCCTTGGCCCCGATCAATTGACAAGGCGCCCGCCCTGCAAAGCAGGGCGGGCGTCGGTCTGCGTCTGCGCCGGCGGGCGTGAGGCGCCCGCCGCGGCGGGCTTACGGCAGAAGGATCGTGGTGCTGGTCGTCTTGCGCGCTTCCAGGTCGCGATGTGCCTGGGCGACCTCGGCCAGCGGATACGTCTGGTTGATCCGGATCTTGACCTTGCCCGAGGTGACCATCTCCATCAGTTCGTCGGCACGCTCCTGGCAGGCCTCGCGGCTGGCGATGTGGGTGAAAAGCGTCGGCCGAGTCAGGAACAGCGAGCCCTTGCCGGCCAGCACCTGCGGGTCGACCGGATCGGGTTTTCCGCTCGCGTTGCCGAAGGTGACCATGATGCCGAGCGGCTTCAGGCAGTCGAGCGAGCCTCCCCAGGTCGCCTTGCCCACCGAATCAAGCACCGCGTCGACCCCCTTGCCGCCGGTGATCTCCTTGACCTCGGCCACGAAGTCCTGGGTGTTGTAGTTGATCACATGCGCGGCGCCGTGCTCCTTGGCCAGGGCGCATTTCTCGTCCGTCCCGGCGGTGCCTATCAGGGTCACACCCTTGGCCCGGGCCCACTGGCAGGCGATCAGGCCGACACCGCCTGCGGCGGCGTGGAACAGCACCGTGTCGCCGGGCTTGGCCTTGGCCGAGGTGGCGAACAGATATTGCGTCGTCAGCCCCTTCAGCATCATCGCCGCGCCGGTGTTAAAGTCGATCCCGTCCGGCAGCTTGCGGACCTGCGCCGCGTTCATCACCCGCTGGCCGCAATAGGAGCCCGGAGGGGCCGAGGCGTAGGCCGCCCGGTCGCCCGGCTTGAGGTGGGTGACGCCGTCGCCGACCGCCTCGACCACGCCCGCGGCCTCCATGCCGAGGGTCACCGGCAGGGCCAACGGATAGACGCCGGAGCGCTGGTAGATGTCGATAAAGTTCAGGCCGCAGGCCTCGTGGCGGATGCGGATCTGCCCGGGGTCGGGCTCGCCGACCTCAACTTCGACATACTGCATGTTCTCCGGCCTGCCGAATTGCTCGATGCGGACGGCTTTGGTGGTGGTGGTCATGGGATTTTCCCTCCTCGTTGGTGTTCCGGGTTCAGGCGGAGTAGCTCCGCGCCACACAGGTAGCGCTGAGCCCGCCGTCAATACTAAACCACTACCGGCTGACGCCGGCAGGTTTGTCGGCGTGCTGCTCAATATACTGAAGCATGATCTCGTCGGTGACGTTGCCGCTGGTCGGGCAGAAGCAGCCCCTGGCCCAGAAGTGCCGGCCCCAGTAGCGCTTCCTGAG
>Ga0209049_1000238_pt1 | contig 11540 bp, 14 predicted proteins | sample WorMetulBAHAMAS2_FD_187398 | JGI IMG/M metagenome (GOLD analysis project Ga0209049, IMG submission 187398) | Marine gutless worms symbiont microbial communities from Max Planck institute for Marine Microbiology, Germany - Olavius ullae BAHAMAS.2... | ecosystem: Host-associated > Annelida >...
GTTTTCTAGCTTCTATTACTCAGGGTAAACCAATTCTAATAGAATAACAGGATCGTGGGATTCGCTAACGACTGCTTTAGATGCCTTAAGAAATGAACCGAACGCTATAATCTGCCCATAATCATTGATATCAAAGGTGTTGATGCCATACTCACTCCCGCTCTCATATATATCAGAATCCGAATTATAGACTAATGCTCCACTTGTTTCATCAAATATAGAAAAGTCGCTGTGGAATATTTTCGGCACAACAGCATATTCTCCATCGTAGGTAACTGCTAGAATTTTCCCATCCGGCATCAGGGCAAACGACCTTGTATAGTCATTAATAAGAGATAGTTCTCCTGTTTCTATTGAATGCTTGTAGAGAGAGCCATAATGTTCCTCCGTTTGATAACAGAAATATATGCTCTTCCTGTCTCTCGATAGAACAGGAACACCAAAAGTCGATCTCGCCGGTATACGATTCCCATCTAAAAGGATATAGCTCTTATGACCGGAAACTAACTTATACAAACCCTCAAAAATGCTAAAATATATATCATCGCCAATGTGGAGATCCCCTGCGTACGGGGTAAAATCGCTGCCATCAAATACATAGAGGCTTTTATCCCTACGATACTATAATTTGATTGTTGACCTTAAATACAGCGATGCTATCATCTGGAAGTTCAAACGTTGTGATCTCATTCGTTTCCAAATCAATGGTGACAAGAAATTCATCATCATTGGCAAATACTACCGTAGTATTATCTAAAAAGAAGGGACCAGCATAACCGCCGGATATGTAGTGCCAATATAAGTCCCCATCATAGACTTTTCGGTTGAATTCAATACTGTAAGTCTGAGAATAAACGGCCACGGCGATGAACATAAGGAACAACAGGATACGAACTCTTTTGTTTCTGTTAATCATCGTTCTCCTCCCTTGGATCTATATATAGGCGTTTTGGTTTTCCTGTTTCTGGGTTCACACCCATACGGGATCGGTCATGGTGTACATGCGTACCCAAGCCCCGATCTCTTTGTTCAGGTGTGACGGGAGCTACCTCCTGTGTTCCGCCATCCGATGTCCATACATCACCGGTATTACTCATTTCACCAATTTCATCCCCAGCCTCTACTCGTGTTGGACCCCGCTGTATTAATTCACCTGAGTTTTCCGGCCTTTCCATGTGTCCCAATATATCCCTTACTCTACACCATCTGGACCAGTGTGGATTATTATTGCATGCCATCCATAGCCTCTATCCCCACTATCCCTGTAGGTCATTTCCCCACCTATCGGAGCACGAATAGTTGGATCATCCGCGATTAAATCAAGTCCTGGTGTCGGTGATCCCCAATCAACATGGTCATCAACGTCGGCAACAAGCTTTGGATCAGTCATCGGAGGAGATGTTGCAATACCATCATTCGGATCAGTGGCCAGTGGATTGTAATTAGGATTGCTGGCCCCGGCATTGGGAACTCTTACTCCCATGTCACCGGGACGGTCACCGGTACCGGGAATTGGTAGTGGCAAAAGCTCATCCCAGGTGTTAGCCTGTGACGGTCCCCCAGGTCCGCCATGTACTTGGACCATGCGGAGAAATGAATCGGCCTTATCCGATGAACCATCAGCCCTATCGGCTGCCCTCTGGGCATGAGATGACTCTGAGCCGCGTTGTACCCATTCGTTGAAGGCGGCGGCTTCCTTCATCTTGCGCATGGAGGATTGATGCTCATCTTCATCCGCGTGTGGCTGATAATGGGGATCCCACTGATACCAGGCGACTTCCATCGATTCCTCGAAGAATTCCGGCCAGGACATGGCGCTGCTGAAACTGGGAAGCAGGCTTCCGGCCATGGGCGCGTCCATGACGCCGAAGCCTTCATTGGAGAGAGTAGTGGACATCGTAGTCGGATCGTCTTTAAAAACACTCACCCCCCTTTTCAATAATGAATGTACTATAACATCTTAGGATGTTATTGCGCAAGGATGCGCATCCAACTCCTTAATGGAGCGAAGTTGAGATTGTCTAATACATCCTTACAATCTCATAACAGTCTCAAGGTGCCCATCTGCTTGAGCAAAACCACGGCAGTGAAAGCACACTGATTTGAAGCATATTCGATAGCCAAACGACAGATAAAGAGAACTCAAACGAAAGGAAAACGAAAGTCAAACAAAAGGAAATGACTAATTATCCGGGGTCTACCAGTTAAGAGGCTAGAAAATCATGGGCATTCGGGCATTGCAGGGGTGGCCAATTCCCTTTGCAATTATGGGGAGTTCAGTTTCAGGCAGCAGTCTCTTCGCGTTGTCGGCTTCGGCTATTCCTTTCGAATAGTCAATCTGCATGTCACCTCACCGTCTTCATTTTCCAGAAAATCGGGAGAGGCTTCCATTCTTTTCCGATACTTGGCAAACACCCAGTTCTTCACCGCGTCTGTCAGTTCCTCTTCGTTAAGAGTGAGTTCCTCCAACTCAAATGCCGAGTATTGATGCAGATAAGGCGGTCTGACGGCAAACCACAGGAGCAGGGGCAGACTGATCAGGGCGAAAACGCCGCCGGAGAGAACGGGAACAAACCAAGGGGGCAAATCGCTGCCTTCTTGCATGCGGATCAGGATGAATACCGCGGCTACCGCAAGCAGAAAAACCACGACCACGACCAAAATTGTTACCATGATGCGTTGAGTAATAGCTTTCACAACCACATTATAAACACAAGTTCGAAATAAACAAACCACATTTGGGCTAGTCTGTACCCATCCATGTGGGTATTATCCGAATACGGAGGCAATCCATGAACCTACTTGGCAGATCCTTGCTAACGCTGCGCGGCTGGAGCCCTGATGAGATTCGATACCTCATCGATCTGTCTCTCGAACTCAAGAAGAAGAAGCGCGAAGGCATACGCGGGCGCGCCATGGAAGGAAAGAACATCGTTCTCATTTTCGAGAAAACCTCCACTCGAACCCGCTGTGCCTTCGAGGTGGCGGCGCACGACGAGGGAGGGAATGCTACCTTTCTGAGTAGCAGCCAGATGGGTATCAAGGAATCCATTGAGGATACGGCGAAGGTGTTGAGCCGTTATTACGACGGAATCGAATTCCGCGGATATCGCCAGGAAACTGTTGAGGAGTTGGCCCGGTTCGCCGATGTTCCCGTGTGGAACGGTCTTACCGATACCTACCATCCCACTCAGGTACTCGCCGATTTGATGACCCTGCGGGAACAGCTCAATAAACCATTCAGCGATATGAAGCTCTGCTATGTCGGCGATGCCCGAAACAACATGGGCAATTCCTTGATGATCGGAGCCGCCAAAATGGGCATGCGGTTTTCGGTCGCGGCACCCCGACCCCTATCCCCGGGCAGCGACATCATGGATTATGCCAGAGAGCTGGCCAGTGAAACACAGGCAGTAATAGAGCTCGGCGATGATATCGATAAAGTGGTTCAGGGAGCGGATGTCGTTTACACCGATGTTTGGGCTTCCCTGGGGGAAGAAGACAGACTTGCCGAACGCGTCGCGCTGCTCCAGCCTTATCAGGTTAACGCCGCCTTAATGAAAAAAACTCAGAATCCCGACGCGCTGTTCATGCACTGTCTGCCGGCGGTTCATGACACGAAAACCCAAATCGGAAGCCGGGCGAAGGAAGAACACGACTTGAACTGCATGGAAGTGAGCGACGAAGTGTTTCGATCCGGACAATCGGTGGTGTACGACCAAGCCGAAAACCGTATGCACAGCATCAAGGCTGTGATGGTGGCCACCTGTGGAAACCTCTAGGGCCTAGACCGATGATCGGTACCGAAGCAGCCGTTACACTCCGAGCCACGCGGGCGCTCATTCATACCGGCGCTCTCAAGGACAATCTCCACGCGCTCCGAAGAGCTTTGCCGCCGGGCACCATCATTTGCGCCGCGGTAAAAGCCAATGCCTACGGACATGGAGCCTTGAGGATATCCAGAATTCTCCGCGATGAAGGCGTTGAGGTCCTCGGTGTATCATCCCCCTTCGAGGGCAGGGAGCTGAGAGAAGATGGTGATAGTGGCAGAATACTCCTACTCGGTCCCACCGTTCCCGAAGAAATCCCCCTGACGCTGGAAGCCAACCTGGAACTTTTCGTAACCAGCGATCGATACCTCCGGGCCATCGAGAGGACACTGTCGGATAATCCGCCCGGCAGCGGTGAAAACGAGTTGGTTCCGATGCACTTAAAAGTGGACAGCGGCATGGGACGCGTGGGTTGCAGGCCCGACGAGGCCCTCGCCCTCGCCCATCGTATCAGTTCTCATCCCCGCATGACTCTAGTAGGGCTCGCGACACATTTTCCCTCGGCGGACTCGGAGAGCAGAGCCGACAAGGAATTCACCCGTCAACAGGCTGCCATCCTCAGTGATATCGCGGTGCAACTGCGCGGCGCCGGCATCAATCCGGGCATTCTGCATGCGGCAAACTCCGGGGCGATTGCCCTGAGCCCGGAAACGGCGTTTGGAATGGTACGACCAGGTATCGCCCTGTATGGATACGGACCCCCAAAACCCCAATGTATCGATCTCAGGCCGGTAATGGAGCTGAAAACCCGCATCACCGAGATGAAGAAAATACCTCCGAAAACCACAGTGTCCTACGGCCGGACATGGGAATCATCCCGGGACACCTGGATCGCTGTCCTGCCCGTGGGCTATGCCGACGGATACCCCCGGCGTCTTTCGAATCGTGCGGAAGTTCTCATCGATGGGCAACGATATCCCGTAGTCGGTGCTGTCTGCATGGATCAGTTGATGGTAGACTTGGGACCAGAAACACATATCCAACCTGGCGACGAAGCGATGCTTTTCGGATCGGATCCCTTAGCCCCCGACGCCCAGGAACTGGCCGATATAGCCGGTACAATCCCCTACGAAATCACCTGCGGCATATCCCTGAGAGTTCCCAAGATCTACATCGAATGAGCAAGGCATCCGCTTCGACGGGACGCGGTCATTCATATCGTGCCGGATAAGGGAAACACGCATCAGGCCTTCGCGCCACCCTGAACTATTGACCGTCGGACTCGGCGCGTTCTAATCTTAGCCCTGAAGCAATCCCACAACCGGAGCGAATCCATATGAACTATTTCTGTTCACTGCCCTTCCGTGAGCAAGTACGGCAGCTGGGCACCTGCCGACTCATGAATGCCGACGAGTTTCATGGAGTCCAGGCCCTCAAGGGAGAGCGTATCATCATACTCGGATGCGGCGCTCAGGGACTCAATCAGGGACTCAATCTGCGTGACAGCGGACTGAATGTCGCCTACGCGCTGCGGAGCGACGCCATTGCCGAGAAGCGCCAGTCCTGGAAAAACACGAACGAATATAAATTCGAAGTGGGCAGCTTCGAGGAAATGATACCCAATGCCGATCTGGTAATGAACCTTACCCCCGACAAACAGCACAGCTCCGTCGTCTCCAAAATCATCCCTCTGATGAAAAAGGGCTCGTGCCTGGGATACTCCCATGGATTCAACATCGTCGAAGAGGGCACGCGAATTCGTCCCGACATCACCGTCGTCATGATTGCCCCGAAGGCCCCGGGAAGCGAGGTCCGCGAAGAATACAAACGAGGATTCGGCGTCCCCACACTCATCGCCGTTCACCCGGCCAACAACCCCGATGGACGGGGCTGGGAAATCGCGAAGGCCTACGCCGTGGGCCTGGGTTCCGACCGTGCCGGCGTTCTCGCCTCATCCTTCGTCGCCGAAGTTAAATCCGACCTCATGGGCGAGCAGACCATACTCTGCGGCATGCTCCAAACCGGCTCCCTACTCTGCTTCGATACGATGATCGCCAACAACATCAAACCTGCCAAGGCCGCCTCCCTTGTTCAGTTCGGATGGGAGGCCATAACCGAAGCCCTTAAGCATGGTGGCATCACCCACATGATGGACCGCCTGTCCAACCCCGCCAAAATCAGGGCCAACGAACTGGCCGAGCGCTTGAAATCCATCATGAGGAGTCTCTACTACAAGCACATGGATGAGATACTCTCCGCCCAGTTTTCCACCACCATGATGGCCGATTGGAAAGCCGATGATAAACAGCTACTGAGCTGGCGGGAGGAAACCGGCCGTAGCGCCTTCGAACAAGAGGCCGGCGCCCAACGTTTCGGCTCCCAGACATACTTCGATGAAGCCGTTCTCATGGTAGCCATCGTGAAGGCCGGTGTGGAACTGGCCTTTGAGGTTATGGTGGATTCGGGCATCAAGGAGGAATCGGCCTACTATGAATCACTCCACGAACTGCCCCTCATCGCCAACCTGATCAGCCGCAAGAAACTCTACGAGATGAACCGGGTAATATCCGATACCGCCGAATACGGAAACTACCTTTTCACCGAGGCCTGCGGGCCCCTGCTCAGAGACTTCATGAACACATTGAACGAGAACGATCTGGGCCGTCCCTATCCCGCCGACGAGGAAGTGGACGACATCGAACTCATCAATGTCAATCAGAACATCCGCAACCATCCCATCGAGAAAACGGGGGCAGGGCTGCGGACCCAGATGAAGGGGATGAAGGCCCTCAGTTCCTAGTTTTGAAAAGGATGACCTCTGACGATCCGCCCGTTATTTCTTATCGCTCGGCATCAAACATCCGGCAACGATGCTGCCCACATTGTTATGCAGCGTTCTTCAGTCTGGGTTCATGTTAGCGTTAGCTTTTTTCTCCCATCTTGCCTAAAACATAGTTGATGAATGCGCTACAAATAACAAGCATGAATTTTGCATCAGCTACGCTGATTGTGCTTTCCTCTGACAAAGCATGTCTTATACCATTGGCATCGCTTGCATATCCATACAATTTTGAAAGCCCTCCTTAAATGCTGGATGTAATTTATAGGTCTCCCCTAATTTGTTTAGAGCAGTGCTAAATTTTGCTTTGGGATCACCTGAGACAGATTTACACAATGCTTCAACTGCGCTAATTGATTCTTTGACTGAATTTCTACAGTCTGGTTTCTTAGAGTCTGGTTTCTCACGATCATTAAGAAAATCCATTGCTGTTTTAAGATGCTCCCTAGCCCCAGGATACTTCGCAGTTGAATTGATAGCAGATTCTATGGCTTCAGTTTCTACTTCATCTGTGATACCAACTATTTGATCACCTATGAACCTATATGCTGACATTTCTCTTTCAAGAGTATGGCTACAGAAATCCACAAAACCGTCTTTCAGTTCTTCAGGACAGTTTTGTGCTGTGAATTCTATGAAGTCGTAGGATTCATACCATTTACATTCAAAGAAATAATTCCGAAGTTTTTGGAGAACTTTGGCTGAAGCTTCTGGTAAACCATCTAAAGGAAGCTTAAACAAGTTCTGCCAGTAATTTAGGAATAATGTATACAGATTCGAAAATTCGCTGGTGTGAATGTGAGGCCTGTAGTCGTATCGTATTCGCATCCAAATGCATAAATCTAATGTATTCCAAAGGCCGGTCCTGAGTGCTTCATCCATTCCATCTTTCTGAATGGTCTTTCTAACAGACGAAAATCCTTTTCTTTCTGAAAATAGCATCTTTTGACTCTTTACAACCGATGTAACATCAAATAGCATAAGTTGTAATAGCTGCCCTATCTAGCGCCTTGTTTCTTTGTATTCACGAAAACCGGAAAGCAGCGCGGCGAAAAATTTCGGCTCGTACTTCTCGAATCCTTCCTCATCGACATACACGAAGTCGTAATCAACTTCAGACTGCACTACGTTCACGTCTTCGCACCACTGGCGCAGGCGTCGCATCTTACGGGGAACGTCCAGGTCTTCCAGCCTGCGCGAAATTGTATTGTCGCTGTGTTTCAGGGTGCAAATAACAAACACATTTGGGTTGTCCCAACCTTCGCGGAGTGCAGAATGTGAGAAGATGAAGCGGGTTGGCTCATCGAATGAGAGAAGACGCTCTTTGTCTTTGAGAATCAGGTCATAGGCATCGACATCATCAGTCTCAGTCGATTTTTTGCCGGTGACAGGATCGACCATACGCTTGCTTTTTTTGTCTATGGAAAAATAACCGTTATGAGTCCGCGCTACAGGAATGCTGTCCAAATGCTTCTTGTAGCCTTCGTGCATAAACATATCCTGCTTCAGCTCGACCAGGGCATCTTTGTATTCCTCTTCAAATATCTTGGCATATTCGCCGCCTTCTTCCCGACATCGGTATAGACCCGATACTTGGCGACTTCATCGATAAAGAGAAGAGTCAGTACTTTGATTCCCCGATGATAAAGGACCTGTTCCTTTTCAAAATGAGCTTTTATCGCTTCACGTATCTGAATGCGTCGGAGAGTCGTTTCAGTCACATCGCCGCTTGCTTCTCCGGCCTGCAGTTGATGGCCGTTTGTAAATTCAACGGTATCTGTAATGGCATCGATATCCGCAATCACAAAGCCCTTGTATTGATCCAGCTCGCCGGATAGGTCATAGAGATTGTCACCTTTTTTTAGCTTGCGGATCATTCTCTTGATTCCGCTGTTCTGCTTCACCTCAATTTCTATTCGGGCCACCGGCATCTGCTTCGATACTTCAATGGACTCAAGATACAGATAGGCGTTGGTGCCAGAGAGGCCTTTTACGGCGATACCACGGACGGCAATCTTTTTAACCAGCCTTTGATTGTAGGCATCCAGCGCATCCAGCCTGTGAACCTTGTTATGCCGGGTTTTATGTGTGGCCGAGTAACGCAGGATAAACAGCGGATTAAATTCCTTTAGCGAGTCTAGTGTTTTCGTGCCTTCCATTTTCTGGGGCTCATCAAGAATAAGAACCGGGCGGTTTGCCTTAATCACATCAATGGGACGGCGGCTTTGGAAATCATCAAGCTCTTCATAGATTCGACGGTTATCATTCCCCGGGCATTAAACGCTTGTACATTGATAATCATGACATTGACTCCGGCATCTGAAGAAAAGCTCTCAAGGTTGTGAAGCTGTTTGGAGTTGTAGATAAAAAACTTGGCTTTCTTGCCGTATTTTTCCTGAAAGTGTTCTGCGGTAATCTCCAGTGATTTATAAACACCTTCCCGGATGGCGACACTGGGCACCACGATAATAAACTCGGTCCAGCAGAAGCGTTCATTCATCTCGAAGATGGTTTTGATGTAGCAGTAGGTCTTTCCGGTTCCGGTCTCCATCTCCACATCGAAATGATAAGGGGCGATAGCCAATGCCTTGCTGGTGTAGTTCTCGTCAATAACGAACTCATTCTTTTTGATCGTTTTGAACTCTGTTAGGGACTGGCTTTGCGGTAAATTCTGATTGCGTTGAATCTTCTGAATATTCTCAAGGATCTGCTGTTCGGTAAGAATGATATCGCCGTTTTTGAAGCCGGATTTTGCGCCAAAGTTCTGGGCATGGGGTAAATATGGGGGTAACACCTGATTAGTTTGTTGCCCCGGGTCAATCCGATAGCTGATACCGGCTGTATTTGGCTGGCCCTCAAAGCAATTCACAACCGAATCAACGGCTTGTTTCTGGTAGGCCTGTTTCTTAAACTTGAGTTTCATGCTTGGTCTCCATTTTCAACCACGGGAATAGTTTTCTACTGACAAAGGTTCGGAATATACAAAAAAGGGTTTGTGGATATGGAAAACGAAAATATAAGCCGCAAATCAGCTTGTGGGTATTCTGATAGCAACAAAGCATCTTGTGTAACCTGTAAGGAGAAGCAGGTAACACAAATGAAATAGAGTCTCGTTGAGGTAACACAAAAGCAATCATAGTATTTTTTTGCCCTCAGCAATTCTTAGCAGTTCAGGGAAGCAAAGCACGGCAGCTCGCCGGCCACTTCTTTCTCTCAAAACAGCTAAAATATTCGACTCTCTTAGTTGCTTTAACAATGCCATGGCGGTTTTCTTATTGATTCGAGATCGTCCTATAAAATCGGTTGTTTCAAAAATAGGTCGGTCAAAAATTGCATCTAGCAGATGCACGGTATACTGAGAATGGGTGATCTCATGGATACGTGCTTTCATGGATTCATAAAGCTTCATGATTGATCTAACCTTGATATTATTGCCCTTTGCCTGTTCAGTGATGGCTTTCAGGAAAAACTCGATCCAGCCATTCCAGTCGTTTTCTTGTGAGATATTTTGCAGACGGAGATAATACTCATCCCGATTTGCTTCAAGATATGAACTCAGATAGAACGTGGGCTGAGAGAGTTTCTGCTTCTTGTAGAGGAAAAGCGGTATTATGATGCGCCCGATGCGACCATTGCCATCTTTGAATGGATGCAATAGCTCAAACTGGGCATGAACCACGGCGGTCTGCAGAAGTATGTCTATGTCATTTACAGCCATATATTGCTGCCAGGCCTCCAAGTGATTTTGCAGCTGAAAAGGGTTGGGCGGTATGAAGGAGGCTTGTTCTATTGTGCAGCCATATGAACCTATCCAGTTCTGATTTTTGCGGAATTCTCCCGGGGTTTTATCCTTCCCTCGCACGCTATTGAGCAATATCTTGTGCAATTCCCGTACAAACGAGAGTGTAATGGGACGTTCGGGCAGATAATGACTCGCTGAATGCAACGCTTCTCGGTAATTGATGATTTCTTGGATATCCTCAGCTTTTTCCCCTTCTTTAAGAATTCCTGCCTCCTGCTCCAGAACTTCATCGATTGTTGCCTGCGTTCCTTCTATCTTGGAGGATAGCACCGCTTCTTCGTTAGTTAATGGTGAAAGCATCACGGATGGATTGACAATCCCTTGAAGCAAACCGTCATAGCGGGCAAGCTCCGCATTGGCGTCCCCAACCAAAGCAAATAGACGCTGGTAATCTAAATCGTCCAGAGGAAGTTTGTTTGGTTCATATGGTTCCATCTTTTGCCTCTCTCATATTGTCTTAATATCCGTGTGTGGGCTTATGAGCCTGAAAATCTGCTCGACATTGATTTTTACGCTGTCATCCTTGAAGCCGGAATCCTGGAATACAACACGCAGCGGCTGCCGACCGGCGAGCTCTTTGCAGAAGTCCTCGGTGATCTTGCCGCTCTTTTCAAAACAGGCCGCCAAGGTGTTGCCATCCACGAAGAAGACCTCACGCCCATCAATCGTCTCCGTAGTAACAGGCAGCGTCAGGTCCACCCCCCAGTCGAGCAGAACCTGGAAGAGCAGGTCTTCTGACCTGCGCTCGTCTTTGATGTTATCGGTCAGAAGGTTGAGCTGGTTTTGTTCAGTGGTATCTGGTGTGTAGTAGACATCAGCCATATTGGAGGAGTCGACCTTGAGGACCCGGAAGCCGATATCCAAATCAGGAGCAGTCGAGGCATTCTTTTCTTTGATTTTCTTGCCGGCCCGGCGGATACGTTCCTTGCCGATTTCGGCAATGGTTTTGTAGCCCGCTTTGAACGCTTCTGTTTTTTCATCACAGGATTCCGGAAGCTGAACCATGATGAATTCTCGTTTGCCGCCGTCTTCTGCATTGAGTTGCATCACGGCATGGGCGGTTGTGGCAGAGCCTGCGAAGAAGTCGAGGATGATGGAGTCTTGATTTGAGGCCATTAACAGTAGCTGC
>Ga0209049_1000239_pt1 | contig 11526 bp, 11 predicted proteins | sample WorMetulBAHAMAS2_FD_187398 | JGI IMG/M metagenome (GOLD analysis project Ga0209049, IMG submission 187398) | Marine gutless worms symbiont microbial communities from Max Planck institute for Marine Microbiology, Germany - Olavius ullae BAHAMAS.2... | ecosystem: Host-associated > Annelida >...
CGATAAAGAAAGCCTTTCCCGCCGTGAGAGGGCTCATATCAAGCGATTCGTCGCCCGTTTTCTGGGTACCGGCCCGGCCCGTCGGCCTCTGTTGGAAACCATGGGAGCTTCCGAAGGCGCCTGGGGTTATCAAAGCGCATTGGAAGAAGTCAAACTCATGGGGTGGATGCCCGATGTCAGCGCCGCTGAGGTTTGCCGAAGCATCGAAGATGTGGCGTTAACCTACCGCGATATGCTGGAAAATGGTGAACGGCTGGATAAGCATCTGGGTCCTAAAGAAGCATGGTGGGTGATTCGGTCCCGATTGGGGCTTCTCATCGCAATTGTCTCTGTGGAAAATCAAAACCTCCTACCTCCTGAGAGTCTACGCATTGATTATTCCTCCTACATCAAAGGAGCAAGGGCGATGAGCGTTTTGGAACATGATTTTCAGGACGCAAGGGGCCTATTAAGACTGAGCACCAATACGTTTATCGATGTATCGGCCATCCCCTATCGCGGCTTCCGACTATTTGTGATCACCTGAAGTGCATCGGGAAGTGCATCGGCATGGCGACGAATGAAATGAAAAGATGGATCCTATGCCTCGCTTCAACGTTCATTATGGCTTCTTCACTCCCGGCTCCGCCCCTCACGGGAGAGTTTTGGGTGATGGCCGACTTGCTGGTGCTCAATTCCCCAGGCAGCAATACCCGAGCACCCGGCGAATTGTCGCCACGGGAGGCGAATTCCCTTAACATCCTTCTTGAAGACGCGCGCTGGGCCTTTTCCGGTATGATTTACGGGTTTTCAGTACGATGGACTCCTCCTGCCCGAAATCGGAATGTCGCCGAGAATCTGCTAATCCAGCCCCTGGCGCTCATACCGAGGGGCGATCCCCGGCTGCGAACTCTCTCGACAACGAGGGAAGAACGCTTGATTTATTTCTCGCTTGGCTACAGCCCGGATGAAACTCAGGCGGCTCATCTTGCCGGGTGGCAGAGCGTGGTTTTTCCACCTGCCGGCGGTTTCGGCAGGGCGTCGTTGTATTATGGTTCTCGCCGGGAAGCCATGGAAGCCGGTATTAGGGACGCCCTCTATCAGTGGTTGAGACTCCGTGAGTACAACCGGCCCCGGGAAATCACCGGCCGTGTAGCCTTCACCCATTTTCCGATTACCTCCCTGGATGATGGGTTTTTCACGGCCCTTGTCCGCCTTAAACTGGATTTAGACCCCCCACGGCCCTACTTTGCCGACTGACATCCTTCGAAGAAGCGGATTTCCATGCCGTGAATTCCCTATGAAAAGCTCTGGATTCTGATGAGGGGTCTGTGGCTCATTTCCACAGGATTAGACGGAATTAACCAAAAAGACTTATACATAAGAGAGAATGACTCTTTACGCGAAAAAAATAACCGAATACTCATGATACTTTCATACTAGTGCGGGCGCACCAATACAAAATAATTGCTATTTATGATGAAAATATGCCCTGTATTCCTTAGATTACAACGAATTAAACTTGAATTATTGTCAAACAAACGCATAAGATAGTCTAAAAGGCTACAAACAAAGGAGGCCTCGATGAAAAGAGGTGCACCCATAATTGATAAGGAGCGATGCAAGGGCTGTGGCCTTTGCATCGCCAACTGCCCGAAGAAAATCCTCGCGAAAACAGAGGATATCAACAGTCAGGGGGCATATTATACCGTTTGTGTCGATGAATCCAGTTGCATTGCCTGCGGCGTGTGCGCCCTGATGTGTCCTGATGCGGCTATCGAAATAAACGAATTTATGGAGGCTGTCTGATAATGAAAAATTTGCTCATGAAAGGCAACGAGGCATTGGCGGAGGCTGCTATCATCGCCGGATGCCGTCATTATTTTGCTTATCCCATCACCCCGCAAAACGAGATACCCGCCTACATGTCCAAGCGTATGCCGGAAGTTGGGGGCACATTTCTCCAGGCCGAAAGTGAGCTGGCGGCAATCAATATGGTTTTCGGTGCCGCGGCCGGCGGCGTGAGAGCCATGACCAGCACCTCATCGCCTGGTATGGCGTTGAAACAGGAGGGTATTTCGCTTCTCTCCGGCGCCGAGCTTCCCTGCGTTATTGTGAACGTAATGCGTGGTGGTCCGGGTTTGGGCGCCATTGCCGGTGCTCAGGGCGACTATTTTCAGGCAACCCGCGGCGGCGGTAACGGTGACTACCGCACCATTGTTCTAGCCCCCGGCAACGCACAGGAACTAGCGGATTTCACTATCGATGCCTTCGATCTGGCCGATAAGTACCGAATACCCGTTATCATTCTGGCCGATGGGTACCTGGGTCAGATGTCGGAAGCCGTGGTTCTTTCCAAGCCGTCTGGAAAAACCTTTTCGAAACCATGGGCACTGGGGAGAAAAAATGGCGGTAAGAGAAACATCGTCGCGTCATTGAAACTCATTCCCGATTCGGCCTTGGAAGAGCACAACCTTCATCTACAGGAGAAATACGATCTGATTTCAGATGATGTCAGGCGGGTGGATTATTACCAGACTGATGACGCCGAGTGGCTGATGATCGCTTATGGCACATCGGCCCGAATTACCAAGAAGGCAGTGGACCGTTTGCGGGCCGCGGGAGTGAAGGCGGGTCTTTTCCGCCCCCTATCCCTTTGGCCGTTTCCAGATAGGGAACTGCGCAAGGCCGCTTCGGGTAAGTCCAAAGTGCTTACAGTGGAAATGAGCCTCGGCCAGCTTGTTGAAGATGTGCGATTGTCGCTTAATGGCATCGCGGAAGTGGACTTCTACGGCCGAGCCGGCGGCGCCGTCCCCACTCCGGCTGAAATCATTGAAAGGATAAAGAATTATGAGCGTGAAAACCATTCCCACGTACAAGCGTCCTAAAGGACTCACCGACGTTCGGACTCATTACTGTGCCGGGTGCGGGCATGGGATCATACACAAGCTCCTGGCCGAGTCCCTGGAGGAACTGGGCATATTGGAAAAATCGATTGTTATCGCGCCTGTTGGGTGCTCGGTTTTACTCTACAACTACATCGATGTCGATGGTTTGGAAGCCGCCCATGGACGGGCTTCTGCGGTCGCGACCGGTTTGAAGCGAGCCCTATCGGATAGAATAGTGATTTCGTACCAGGGCGATGGAGATCTTCTGGCCATCGGCACCGGAGAAACCGTACACGCTGCTAACCGGGGCGAAAACATCACGGTGATTTTCGTTAATAACGCCGTCTACGGTATGACCGGGGGGCAGCTGGCACCTACCACGCTGGAGGGTCAAAAAACGCTGACATCCCCCTACGGACGTGATGCCGCCGATATTGGCTATCCCATCCGCGCGTGTGAATTACTAGACACGTTGGAGGCTCCGCTCTATATCGAACGCAGCTCGGTTCACAATCCCGCGGCCATACGCAAAACTAAAAAGGCCATTACTAAGGCTCTCCAATACCAGAAGGACGGCCTGGGGTATTCATTCGTGGAAATCCTTTCCATGTGTCCTACAAACTGGGGTGTGGATCCGGTGGAAGGGGCCGCGTGGGTGAAGGATGCCATGGTTCCATGGTATCCCCTGAAGAAATTCCGCGACCGTCCTTCGTCCTCCGAGCCGATGAGAAGAGCGTCATGACCGAAGAAATCATCATTGCCGGCTTCGGCGGGCAGGGTGTTCTTCTCGCGGGAAAACTTCTGTGCGTTGCCGCGATGAGGGAAGGGAGACATGTCTCTCATATTCCTTCTTACGGCGCGGAAATGCGCGGTGGTACAGCAAACTGCTCGGTGGTTATCAGTGATGAGGATATCGCGTCTCCGGTTATTGAACATCCGAGTGTGGTAATCGCGCTCAATAGCCCCTCCCTGGCGAAATTTGAACCACGTGTGAGGCCCGGGGGGCTGTTAATCTGGAATTCTTCCCTCATAACCGATCCGCCGACACGTAAGGACATCGAGAGGATTGAACTGAACGCCACTGATCTATCGCTTGCTCAGGGAACGGAGAGGGGGGCCAATATGGCGGCCGTCGGCGCGCTTCTCACATTGAAACCCAAGTTAGTGTCCCGAAGCGCCGTTGAAACCGCGTTGGACGAAGTGATCTCGGCGCGTAACTTGAAATTCAATCCGGTGAATATCCGAATTCTTCATGCGGGTTCGGAGGCAATACGTGTTTAGTCGAAGAGCCGCATCTCGAATGCCATGGTCGGCATGGTCTTCTGATAGAGAAAAAGATCGTCGGCTACCTGTACATAGCGATCGCTAATCGAGATCAGCCGAACATAGTGTTTTTCAAATTCCATATCGGGACCATCCCGCGTTGTTATAGCCAGAGGGCCCGTGATAAAATGTTCTTCTCCGAGGGTGATAACGCCGCTGAAACGATTGATACCACCGTAGCCGAGTACACCCAGGCCCTCTTCGTTCGGCAAGACCATGAGATGTATTTCCTGGTTCATGGGCCACTTCAAATCATCTGAGTCTTTCAGTTTTCGGGGGATCCAGTGATTTTCGATGATGTCCACACTCGCTTCCGCGTGGTGGAGTACTATCCCATCTGAAACGGGTTCGTTGGTCGGCACGAGACGAATCGCGTCCCAACTCATATGGGGATCGTTTGGATTGTCAGATTCGGCAAAGACATAAAAAGTGCCTGTGAGGGGGAGGGCGGGCTTTCCTGATAGAAGGCTGAGATCAATAGTCTCATGACCACCTCTCTCACTAAGCACCCATCGGTCTCCCTGGGCCTCATCCATGTTGATTAATAGCAGCCGGCCATCCCTGCCGAGATGGATGCCTCTATACCCGGGAAAGTCCTGAGATTCAGAAGCGCTGAGTGACTGTATCCATGTTGTCCCAGCCCATTCGATATCGATGGGTTTGGGCGTTCTTCCCTGTTCAACCGTCGTTCTGGGTATTACGGGGCTCTTAGATGGTTCTGTTTGGCATCCCGATAGGAAAGCAAACATAAGGATGGAAACTATTGCCGGGGATGCTTTCATATCCTTCCACATCGTCAAAAACCGCTTCGTCAGTCCCCCAAGAACCCGTCTGGCTCCTTAAAATGGCATCGGGATGGCTGTTCATGAAATTCAATCACAACGTCTCCCCCCTTGGAGTCACGCGAAAAACGACCGGATAAAGGCCGGGGAAGCGATTGATTCTAGAACTGCGTTGGATCATTGTCCAGACAGAAAAAACCGAAAAGAGCCCACAATACTCACCACAATCTCATGTTCAAATGGCGCGTCGGCCCAGAGATTGGATAAGGGCAGATAGAATCGCAGCCCCGCCAGAAAATCGGTGGTTTCGTCGATCTCCACAGTCGCCCAGGACGCGAAACTGACGCTCAAAAACTGAGCGCGACCATAGTAGGCCCGCCAGAAATCCGCGGGTTCCCCCGTACCCATCTGGGCGGTCCATAGGGGGATTTTCAGGGAGAGCGAGGGGCCACCCTGAACACCGATATCCAGCTTGGAAAGAGGAAACAGATAGCCGAAATGGGCGTCGGTTATTAGGCCGAGTATCTTCATGTGGCCGGCGATTTCCTCGCCGGCTGGTCGAGCTACGCCCTTATAGACCTCTTCGTTGCCCCAGGAAAGCCACGCGCCGGGCCGGAAATACCACTCCCCCTTTTCCGCATCGAAATCGGCAAAGAAAGAAATGCCTGGGTTGACCGTCAGTATGGAGGGTTGCTTCCCACTCGCCTCATTGCCAATCTGCGCGTTGTTTATCCAACTGAGGGCAAAATCTACGTCGATATATTTCCATTCCAGCGCTGAGGCGCTTAGCGGCACGAGAACGATGAGTAGGAGAATAGGCTTTTTCACATTGATATTCTACTTCATCCACGAAGAAAAAACCTCATAATCCAGCAAAAAAGCCGGAAACGGCGCTGACAATTACAACAATTCTTCAGCCGATTCGGTCATCCATTCTCATTAGGCATCGCCTCCCCGGCGCTGAAGAATCCAATTTCCAACCCTCTCCACGAGCTCCACGAGGGGAATTTCCATTTTTTCTCCTGTTGAACGGTACTTCAGCTCCGCCAACCCCGACGCCACCGCGCGATTGCCAAGCACCACCTGAATCGGATAACCGATGAGATCGGCATCCTTGAATTTGTATCCGGCCCGCTCGGCCCTATCATCCAGAACCACTTCGATTCCGGCATCCCTGAGGCCCTGGTATGCGGTTTCAGCTTCTTGAACCACCTTTTCATCCTCAAGTTGAAGCGGAAGCACAACCACCTCCCAGGGTGCCACGGGAATCGGCCATCTGATGCCATGTTCATCATGATTCTGCTCAATGGTTGCCGCCAGGGTGCGGCCCACACCGATGCCATAGCAACCCATCTGTGCTGGCTGAGATTCACCTTTTTCGTCCAGAAAACAACAATTCATGAGTTTCGAGTATTTGGTGCCCAAATAGAATAGCTGTCCAACCTCAATGCCCCGGTGTTCCTCCAGGCTGCCCTGTTCGCATCGTGGACAGGGATCGCCAACAGCAGCCATGGCGATGTCCATGAACAACTCGACGGCGAAATCCCTGCCGACATTGATGTTTTTCATATGGAAATCGGTTTTATTCGCGCCGGAAATCCAGTTCGCGGCTTCCTGAACCGATAGATCGGCATATATGGGGATGTCTGGAGCCAGCCCAACCGGTCCGACAAAGCCGGGAAGAACACCTATGGTTTTTTCCACAAACTGGTCTGTCGCTAAACGCAGCTGATCGCGACTCAGGGCAGCCTGTAGTTTCGACTCGTTTACATCTTGGTTTCCGGCAATAAGCACAACAATCGGTTTAGAATCGGCTTCATACACAAGGCTCTTGAGAAACCGAGAGGCATCAATATCGAGAAATCGGGAAACCTCCGCGACGGTTTTCTGTCCTGGGGTTTTTATTTCCTCAAGAGAATGTTGAACCGCTTCATCGGCTGTTTTCTTGGCGTTTGCCGCAGGCCTGGATGTGGTGGCTTTTTCAATATTCGCCGCGTAATCACAGGACGTGCAGCTCAGGATGAGATCTTCCCCCGAAGCTGCCAGCACCTGAAATTCATGGCTCATATCGCCGCCGATGTCTCCGGTGGCGGCATCCACAACTCTGAATTGAACGCCACATCTCTTAAATATGGCCATGTAGGCATCATACATCCGCTGATAGGATTTCCTGGCTTCTTCTTCGTTCACATCAAAGCTATAGGCATCCTTCATGATGAATTCCCGGCAGCGCATCAAACCAAATCGTGGACGGAACTCGTCCCTGAATTTCCCCTGAATCTGGTACATGTTCCAGGGAAGCTGCCTCCACGACCGCAGATTGCGGCGCACCATATCGGTAATTACTTCCTCATGGGTGGGTCCCATACAATAGTCATTGCCCCTTCTATCCTTGAAACGCAGCAGCAAATCCCCATACAGATCCCATCGTCCGGATTCCCGCCAGAGATCGGCGGGCAAAACCGCCGGCATGAGAATTTCCTCACAGGAACGGGAATCCAGTTCTTCGCGGATAATCTTCTCGATTTTACGAATGCTTCGGAGGGCAAGGGGAAGATAACTGTAAATACCGCTGGAAAGCTGCTGAATCATCCCGGCGCGGAACATGAGCTGATGGCTTGGGATTTGTGCCTCTTTGGGAATTTCCTTGAGGGTTCGATAGAATGACTGACTTAGGCGCATCTTGAGAATCTCCTGAAAATGCCTGATTTCGATGCGGACCGTCCAAGCCCGATGACACAACTCTGCCTGCCATGGGAGTGCTGTGTCATTTCAGTACCAGGGTTTCCACCATGTAGCGAACGGAATTTTCAATGTCTGTTTTAGCCACAACCACCACCAAGGATTTCCCATGAGGGCCTATCAAAACCCGAATGATCTCATAAGAGCTCACTCCGCTGCGGAAATAGCCCATCCGCCCAACGGTGTATGGCGTTTCTCGCCCGTCAGCACTCAGAACGTTCATCTCTATGTGAAAAGCCGAGGAAACCACATCGTTTTCAGTCCTAGTCTCCTGATACAGATTGAGCGAGTATCCCTTTGCATATTCGAAGTCTCGGAAAGTGAGTGAAGGCACCATGCCATCCATCTCAAAATCCTCCATAGCTGTGTCATCGCCGTTTTTTCGTGTGTAAAGAAGGCGGCCCTGCTCCAGGTGACTGATTTTATATCGGCCGATCGCTTCCCGTGAATCTCTCAGCAATTCAAAAAGGGCTCCCCTGGATTCCTGATTAGGAAGCATTGGAACATTCCATCCACCCTTTTTCCATCCACCAGGCACAAAATCATTTCGAGAAACATCCACAATAGCTGTTTCGGCATAGGCCTGGCCCGCATTACTCACCAATACGTGCTGCCCGAACATGAAGTAGCGGCCATCGGGGCTGAATCCCAGATTTTCGAATACGGCCAGATCTCCCGCCATCACCGATGAGGCAATGAGCATGAGTATCAGGCCGACAAATGCTTTTCTCATATTAACCACCTCGCTTCCCTCATAGACAGATAAACTGGCTGCCCTTGTGCAGGAAGGATTATCCGGCTCGTCCTCCCTTGGCCCAACAATCCGGTTCATGGCATTCTAAAAAACACAATGACACTGACTATACGAAAGAATATACTCGGCTTACTCTTCTTTACAACCCTTGTCGGCACTGCCGTAGCCGCGCTCTCCCTATTAGCGTGGGCGCAGGGTCTGTTTGCGCCCGATTATATCGCTCCAACTCTCACCTATCGCTGGTGGTGGAATCTGAAACCGACTACTTCGTCAGATTTGCCATGGAGCATCGCCGCTCTGAGTTTTTCGGCGATACTCCCGCTCATCGGGGAAGTAATACTCTCCCGGTATCATAGCAGAAGTCCCTCTCCCGAAATTTTTTTCTTCCGCTTCTTTCTTCTCACACTTCCTTTTCAAACCTACCGACTTCTCATCCCACTGGCCAGCTCAGGAGTCATCATGACAAACTGGGCTCTAACCGTCACCAGAATCGCGTGGTTCGGCCGTTTCCTGGGTCTGACAGCCCTATTGAGCATCAGCCTTTTCTCAGGGGATATGCCATTCCGGCGATCGGGATACATCTTGGGAATGGGAACCCTGATTTCCATGGCCATCGCTGCTATGCTGTCATTGGATATCACTCAGCCCCTGGGAAACCTCATGATTAGAACAGTCTCAGATACGGCCTTGGCCCTGGCCTGTATAACGTTGGAGGCGCTTGTCGTCGCGGCCCTGCTTGGTAGTGGAATCGCACGGAAGAGCCTGTCTCATATTCTTCTCGCATTGAATCTATTCTTCGTAGTAGTCGGCTTCGATTTCATCTTCTTCGCTTCATTTCCAATGTTAATTCCTGGCGCGATTCTCATTCTAGCCGGCACTCTGGGCTTCGCCCGAAAAATCAGGCTCATCTACCAATGGATATAAGAATCATCGTTTACCACTCCCTGCAAAAGGCGACGCGATGATGAATCGGCTACACCAGCAGCATTACAACAAAACCGGTACCCAGGGGTATCACCAGATTGTCAACATCCTGTATCGAAACCAGTTCGAAAATAGTTGCCGAGACAGCGGATAACAACGCGAGAAAATAATCATTCAGAACCATCAATGCGCTCACATATACGGCAAGGAAACAAGAAATCGACCCTGAAAGGGTTTTCTCCCCAATACTCACCACAGTGCCTCTGCTGAGAAATTTCCCGGCAAGACTGGCAACCCCGTCCCCGAAAGCCAATGCATAAATGGCGACCGTTGCCGCCGGATGGGGATAGTACAGGAGAGCCGCCAAGGCTCCGAAGCCCAATGTTACCGGCCCCCAAACGAACCCCTGTTCCGTGGGCCGGGTAGACATCTCAGTCAATAACGAAACCATCCCCTTCGATTTTCCGGAAATTCTGGCATTTTCATTAACCACATAGAAAACAATTCCCGCCGATAACAAAATCACCGTTATCAAGAAATTCCAATTCGCCATGGTAGGAACGATGGCAACCGAAACGTGGATGGCTTTCCGGGTAAGCTCTCTATAAAAGGCTTGAACAGGAAACACATGCTCTTTAAAACCACCATCCATCTATTTCTCCCTAACGCACATATTATACTTCCTTCGTTCTCTTTTTTCAATTTTGTTTTCCTCAGGGTCCCATCATGTCATATCCAATCCGATATGTTGACAAGTCCGGTGAGCTTATCGACAATTTGTACAGGAAGTGATCATTATGAAAAGAAAACGAGAACGAATTCTCTGGGTTTCGACAGCCGTGCTCCTAGGACTCATCCTGGCAACCGTTCTACTTACTCCGGTTGCGCTAGCCCAAAGCGCCAACCGCAGGTCCAATCAGGAATACCTTCGTGATCTGGAGTCGGCTCTATACATCTTACAGAAAAACTATGTCGACGAAATTGACTCTGAAAAACTCTTTAAGGGCGCAATGGAGGGTATGTTCGCCAGTTTGGACGACCCATACTCCCTGTACTTAGATGATGAGTTCCTGGAACAACTCACAGACACTACGGAAGGGAAATATGGCGGTGTGGGTCTGTACATCAGCAAAGACCGCTACGACCCGGAGAAGCCTTTTGGTCGTCTACCATATGTAAAAGTGGTCGCGCCCATCGAGAATACTCCGGGCTGGAGGGCCGGCCTCAATGCCGGGGATTACATATACGCCATCAATGGAGAATCTGCCGAAGGGTTTTCGACACAGGACGTTTCAAACCGTCTGAGAGGCAGGCCCGGCAGCTCGGTTACGGTAACAATTCTCAGGGGCGGTAGCTTCACTTTTGATGTGACGCTCAAACGCGCGGAAGTTGAAATTCCCACCGTGAAATCGACGGTTATCGGCAAACGCATCGCTTATCTGAGAATCATCGAATTCACCCCTTACTCCGCGACCAGGGTGATGGAGAGTCTCCAGAATTTCAATTCCATGGGGCTGAAAAAGCTCATTATCGACGTTAGGAGCAATCCCGGCGGACTCTTGGATTCTGTGGTGGATGTTGCCGATCTCTTCTTCTCCGGCGGTGTGGTGGTGAATACACATTACCGTCATCAAAAACAAAATCAGGCGCTCCGTGCCAGTCCGGGAAAGGTTGTTCCCTCAGATGTAGAAATCGCGGTTCTCATCGATAAGGGCTCAGCTTCCGCCTCGGAAATACTCACCGGCGCACTGAAAGACAGAGGCCGTGCGATGATTATTGGGGAAACCACATACGGCAAGGGTTCGATTCAACAGATACTGCCGCTCAATGGTGCCACAATGAAGCTTACCACGGGGCGTTATTACACCCCCGATGGCACCAGTATCGACAAAACGGGCATAGAGCCTGATATAGTTGTGACTGAACCGGAACTCACAGAAGAGCAAACGGAGGCTTATGCAATCTTGCTCCAGGAAAACCGGGTCGGTGTCTTCGTCGACAAATATCCCAAACCGACAAAGTCTCAAGTGGATAAATTTATCAGGCAGCTGAAAAACGAAAAGAACTTCCCGGGCGAGAGAACTTTGCGGCTCATGGTGAAAAGGGAAAGCGAACGGCGCCTAAACAGCCCCCC
>Ga0209049_1000240_pt1 | contig 11477 bp, 9 predicted proteins | sample WorMetulBAHAMAS2_FD_187398 | JGI IMG/M metagenome (GOLD analysis project Ga0209049, IMG submission 187398) | Marine gutless worms symbiont microbial communities from Max Planck institute for Marine Microbiology, Germany - Olavius ullae BAHAMAS.2... | ecosystem: Host-associated > Annelida >...
CTCCAGGCCGCGAAAAACATCGTAGAGGGGGGTATTTCCTCCAGGCAGGGGGACCAGGCCGGCTTCGGGGGGGAGTATTTCGTCGGCGAACACGACCTGAAGCTTCGCGATGTCGGCACCGGCATCGGCACTGGCATCCACCAAATCGAGTCCCCGCTTAAGATCGCCGCCGTGCGCGCTGCCAATCTCGGCAACAACAATCGGTGAGCTGGGCCGAGAGGGAGGATCCCTCAAAAAATCTAAGACCAGACGCGCCTCCTTTAGTTCCTGGCCGGAATCACGGCGAATCCACAGTAGGGCACCAGGGCCTTGGGGATAACGACTGAACCGTCCTCCTGCTGGCCATTCTCGAGTATGGCGATGAGAGCCCTCGATACGGCGACCGCGGTTCCGTTGAGTGTGTGGACATGGCGGTTTTTTCCTCCCTCCACCTTATAGCGTATCCCCAGACGCCGGGCTTGATAGTCGGTGCAGTTGGATGCGCTGGTTACCTCGCCCCAATCGCCCCTCTCACCACGACCAGGCATCCAGGCTTCCAGATCGAATTTCCGGTAGGCGGGAGCGCCCAAATCGCCGGTGCAGGTATCCACTACCCTGTAGGGTATGTCCAAACCTCTGAATATTTCCTCTTCGATTGAGCGGAGTTTGAACAGGAGGGCATCGGAGTCCTCCGGCTTTGAGTAAACGAACATCTCCACTTTTGTAAATTGATGTACTCGGTAAAGCCCCTTGGAAAACTGACCGGCCGCACCGGCTTCTTTACGGAAGCAGTGGGACAGGCCGGCTAAGAGTATGGGTCCGTCATCCAGATTGACGATGTCTCCGGCGTGATACCCTCCCAGGGTTATTTCGGCGGTACCCACCAGGCAGGTGTCGGTATGCTCTAGAGTGTAGATATTGGACTCTTTCCCACGGGGAATGAACCCGATGCCGGCCGCGATTCTCCGGTGGACGATGTCCGGGGTGATGGTGAGAGTGAAGCCATGCCGCTGCACTGTATCCAGGGCAAAGCGGGTGAGGGCGAGTTCGAGAAAAACGGCCTGGTTTTTCAGGAAGTAGAATTTGCTGCCTGATACTCTGGCGCCGGCCGCGAAATCGATGAGATCGAGTTCCTGGCCGATCCGCGTGTGATCTTTGGGCCTGAAATTGAAACTTGTGGGTTCTCCCCACCGGGTGATTTCGCTGTTTTCCTTCTCCTCTTTGCCCACTGGAACGTCGGGATGGGACATGTTGGGGATGCCGGAAGCAGCTTCCTCAAGGGCTTCTTGAACTTTCAATGCCTCAGACTCCTTAAGGGCGATAGTCTCTTTGAGGTTTTTGCCCCCATCGATGAGTTTTTGTCGTTGGCCGGGGGAAAGGGGGGCCTGCATGGCGGCGGCGTTCTCGTTCCGCTGGCGTCTGAGATTATCGATTTCGGTAATGAGAGCGTTTCTGAGTTCATAAAGACGGAGAACTTCATCGACATCAACACTCATGAATCGGGCGGCGATATTGGCTTTCACGGCCTGGGTATTTTCTTTGATGTATTGCAAGCTGAGCATGATGACTTCATTGTAGTCTCGCAGACGGGAAACGGAAAAGACCCGTATTCACATTGAGCCTTCCTGATGCCGATATCAAATTTGAAGGAGTTTCCTTTCGTAGCGGCAATCAGCCAGGGCAATGAGACTATGTTTCCAAATTGTAATTTTTTTAGCTGATTCCGTGTATTATAATATAGTCAGATTAAGGAGGTGAAGCTTGAAGACAAAACTTCGTTTTTTTTCAGTCGGCTTGTTTGTTGTAGCTGTGATGCTGACATTGAATGCCTGTGGGGAGGCCTCGGAAGAAGGCTCATCCGCTGGGGTTCTGCAGTATCTGGAGGGCATAGTTCAGATAAACGATGTGCATGCGGTAGTAGGTGATATGGTATATGATGGCGATGTCCTTACTACTCTGGAAGGCGCCTTCGCGGAAATTCAGTTTGGTGAAAACCGCGTACTGCGTGCTCAAGAGAACACCCGTCTTACCATCAATACTTCCGAAAAGTCCTTCGGGCTGGACCAAGGCGCAATGGGAGTTGTTCAGTCCAAGCCCAAGAGGTTCTCTCGCCAAAAGGCTTGGCTTGTTAAGACACCTTCGACGGTCGCTGCTGTTCGGGGAACAGTGTACTACATCAAGGTGGAAGATGAGAACTCGGTGTATTTCTGCCTGTGTAACGGGAAAATCCATCTGGAAGATGTCTACGGTGAAAACGATATAATCTATGGCGCGGCTCACCATGAGGCATATCGGTTTATCAGGAACGGCGATAGTATCGAGCGTGTGAAGGCTCCCATGCTGTATCACAGCGATGAGGATATGGAATCTCTAGCGCGTTCTGTGGGTGTCGATATCGACTGGACAGATATCCCCTAGTAGAGGATTATTATCCGTACCCAGAGGGTTAAACGGATGATAATAGGAATCGATATCGGCGGTACTACCACGGACATTGTGGGGTTTGAGGATGGGAAGGTTCTCTTTCCCCTCTCGGTTCGTGGCAGTGACCCGGTTTCTTCGGCAGCGGGTGCCTTAGGGCGCTACCTGGCGGAAACACAATACAAACTCGCGGATGTGGTTACCCTGGCGGTAACGGGGGTGGGTGCCGCCGCGTTGGAGAGTGAGTTATTGGGAATCCCCGTTATCCGAGTGGATGAGTTTCGGGCCATCGGTCGGGGGGGTGTTTTTCTCACCGGTGTGCGGCGGGCCGTCGTTGTCAGCCTGGGGACGGGTACGGCCATTGTAGAAGTGGATGAGGGTCGCGTTGCGCATTGGGGGGGCTCCGGCGTCGGTGGTGGAACGCTGGTTGGACTTTCAAAGGCCCTTTTCGGTGTTTCCGACATCGAAGTGATTGCTCGTAAAGCCACAAAAGGCCGACTGGATCTGGTAGACCTCAGTGTTGGGGATATCTCAACGGTGGATATTCCCGGGCTGCCGCCTGAAACAACAGCGGCAAACTTCGGCAAAATGGCCGATGATGCCAGTGACAACGATAAGGCGATGGCTGTTGTCAATTTGGTTTGCCAAACTGTGGGAATGATTGCTGCGGGAGCCGCCGGCGCCACCGACAAGAGTACAGTTGTTCTTATCGGAAAATTGGCAGCGTTTCCCGTGGCCGCTACTGTATTCTCGCGCTTGGCGATTCTCAATGGCCTGGAGTATCGGATAGCGCCTCAGGCATCCTTTGCCACAGTAGTAGGCGCAGCCGTCGAAGCCGAGGGAACCTGAGTAATCGGGTAGTGAGGATGGCTCAAGGCCGGTTAATGAGGGCAACAGGGCATTGATGCCCGGCCCAATCCAGATTGACACACCCACTAATAGCGATAGAGCAAGCGCACGTAGTAGTTATCATTGGAGTTATTCCGCCGTAGATCATTATCCGGTGGATCACCCAGAGTGATATCACATCCCGCCGCCACCTGCCAGTAGTCGTTGATACTGTAGCTGAGACGCGGCCCGAAATACATTTTCGGAGAGAAGAAGAAACCAACATTGAGTGACGTTTTGAGTTTCTCCCGAAGAAAACCTCTCTCCAAATGGGCAATGACAAACGCGATGTGCTGCAGGGGTTGGGTATGAAAACCCTGTATTTCCCTTGCCAGATAGGAAGTCGCATCATCTTCATCCCCCTTCTTGTGCTTACCGTGATTGGGAAAAAATGCATAGACTAGGCTGTATTGGCTTAGGATATCCCATGGGAGATTGACGAGTAATTGGGTATTGACGGTAATATCCGAATTCTGCGCCCCCATGTCGGTACCCTCAAAATCGCTTGAAAGATTGAATGCGAAATCCTGTGACAGAGTCGCGTCCCATATCCTCGTGGCATAGGCAAAACCGAGGGTATGCTTCTTGCGGTAAATGGGCATGATGATCGATTTTTCTGCTTTGCTTGTTTCAGGGATGAGAAAATCGGGACTGTGTTCAGTATACCAGGCGTAAAACAGCTCCAGATCCAATTTCTCGCCATAGTGTCTGTAATCAAGGAAAAGCGAGTGAAGATTGTCTGTGATGTAAGGATCGTCGCTCCACCTCACTGTATCGGAGGAATCCGGAAGAATCACATCCCCTCTTCTTTCCTTGTCAGGTCTGGTTATCGGCACATAGGTTAGCTCAACGGTATCCTCAATAGTTGGGTACACCCTTATTTGGATCATGGGGTCCGCTCGTCGACTGTCGAAACCTTCATCGAGGCTGTAGGGTGCTCGATTGGTGCTATGCAGGGCATCCAGAGGGCCGAAAACATCGGCAAAGCCATAGCGGACGATCTTTTGACCCAGTGTTATATCGAAGTAGTCAAAGGGGCGAAGAAGATAGGCCTCATGCAGTATGTCATAGGGATTGATGCCTTCAGGATCGCCGAGAGGCTGAGTCCATAGGTTTGCCGAGAGTGTCCATTCCAAACCGGTGTTATCCTCAAACCCGGAAAAACTCGGGCGCATGAAAACCCGACTTCGGAGATTTCTGTATCCATCCGTTGGCTCGATTCCCCCATAGTAGTCGATAAATGAGACAAATTCAAAATCTTTTGCGCCTGCTGAAAGAACCTGCAGGGAGAGAAGTAATACGGTGAGAATGCATATCTTCCGCATCGGTTCACCTAGTTGTTCTGGAGGAACCTGGTGGTGAAATATCGATCTGGAATCTCTTCGGTATTGACCTCGGTGAATGTTATAATGGTTTTATGACCATTTTGCACATTGGTCATCGATATCTTTGATGGATACACATAGGGCCGCAATGGGATAACTTCCTCTACTTGGTATACTTTGAGCAAATCTTCGTTGAAATCAAAATACTCTCTTCTCATCATGAACAGGTTTTCTTTGAGATAGTAACTGAGGATATATGCGAATCCATCCTCCTGTTGAGTCTTCAAGCTTTTTCCCCAGGCCTTTACCACATAGTAATCGACACCGTCGATCGTTTTTTCGTCTACCAATTCGTATCCCATCTTGTTGTTGTAATCGTTATATATCAGATCGCGGTAGGTGAAATCGCTGCCCATGAAATACCCGCCTCCTGAACTTTCAAGCGCGACTCTCTTGATGCGCCGGACGGCCGGAAGATACATCCACATGTTATTTTCCCGGCCGTCGAAATAGGAATGCAGCAGGAGTCCGGTTCCTCTTACAGCGGGTGGAAAATCGAAAACGAATAAACTGTTGCTCTGCGCGTCGCTGATGTTTTTTTGATATACCCGTGCCTCAACCACACGAACATCCCCGTTCCGGGCAATAAGCTCCAGCTTGGTGGAGCCGGATATCGTTGGTATTGCAAGGAGCTTGGAGAAACCTTCGAGTATCTCATCCGCGGTGATAGCTTGCAGGGATGTAGAGACCCACATGGACATAAGTATTACTTTCATTAGTCTATTCACGATTTAGCTCCTTCGATAATCGAATTGGCAATATGATAAGAGGCATCAAGAATAAGCTGAGAAAGAAGGAAAAAACAAGTGAAAACAATAAGAGAAAACCAAGATTTCGGGCACCTCTAAACGATGAGAAGAACAGGACAGAGAATGAGAGTAGCGATGTTAGGAAGCTCAAGAAAATCGGTATTCCACTATAACCAATAATTTGACAGAATCCGTTTCTGAGATCTTTGATAACCTTGAGCTGATCGATAGCAACGAGGGTATGGATGCTGTAATCGATTACCAATCCGGTAATGATGACAACGAATACAATCGAGAATACGTCGATGCGAATTCCCGCTAGACCAATAAACCCGAGGGATATGGTCATACTGATGATGCTTGGTGCCAAACTGAGCAAGGCCAGTGAGAGTTTTTTGTGGAATATCAGCACCGCTATGAAGATGAGACAACTTCCTCCGAGAAACGAGAATACCCAGTTCTTGCGAAGATTGGACTGCTCAGTCTCCAACTGACTTGCCATGCTATGGACGCTCAAAGTCCAGCCATCGGGAAAATCGCCCTGGATCCGGTTCAACAGTTTCATAAACCTATCCAGATCGTCGTAGCTACTATAGTGGAGGAGGCCCTTGATGGAGAGCAAGCGATATGAGTGATCCAGAAGCGATTCGTATTCCTGAGGATCGACACTGGAGGAGTAGTAGAGAAGGTATTGTTCGATAAGGGCATCGTAATTATCGTCAAAATCGGTGCTGGTAAGCAGTGACTCTTCATCTCCCATGAAGTAGAAGTTCATGCGTTTGAGTACAGTCAATAGTGAATAGGAAAATCCTATCCCATTGGCCCGCAGGTGCCGATGGATTCGATCTAATTCCAGCATGGTGTCTTTGCTGAGTAGGCCGTTTATTACACCCGTATCAATTTCGATGAAAAATGGGACAGTTCCATAGAACTCTTCATTGATGATGCGATCGGCCTTTTTGATCGTTGTTGTCTCTGGTAGCTGTCCGATCGGATATGGTTCTATCGACAGGTTTCCGATTTGTATGATACCCCAGGCCGTAGCGGCGACAATGATGGCGAAGAAAAGGAGTCTGTACTTCGATACCCAGGAAAACATCTTCCCAAGTGTGGTTTTGAAGCCTGAAAACATATGCTTTGTTGGCGGCTTGTACTTTCCGAAATCGACCCAATAGAAAATACCAAACCACACGATGATGACGGCGGTGGCGATTATCAGCCCCAATTGGAGATGTCCCGATCCATTTATAAGGCTCAATGAAAGAAAACCTATCAGAGTGGATAAAGCTGTTAGGCTCAGAGGAAAGAATAAGAGTCTTCGGGGGCTCATATTTCTATGATGTACGGGAGCATAAAGACGGTGATAGAAATAATGGATGAGGTAATCGCTTAAGAGTCCCAAGCTGAATACCGGAAGGAGTAGGAGCAGGGGGGTGTCGGGAATTCCGAGAAACCCGACTAAACCGTATGCGAAAGTAATTGCGACGGCTACCAGCGACAAGGATATGAAGATTGCTTTGATGTTTCTAAAAAATGAGAAGACGATAATCACCATAATGACGAGAACCGGAAAAAACAAAATGATGTCGTTTGTCAAAAGGGATTGAGTTTCCGCAATGACTGGTGACCGGCCGGTGAATTCAAACCGAATCGAGTCGCTCCACTTCTCTCGAAGAGCCGTTAATTCCCGATGTATGTCTTGGGCGGAGGTTTTGTTGGCGAAATAGATGTAGAAAAGAACTGTGTCCAGGTCGGCATTGATATACGGGGATAGTTCGGGGAATTCATGGATTTCGCCGGCGAGCTGTTCGAGATACGCATCGGTGACCTCGCTATTCTCTGATGGGATAACTTTGGCGACGATGATGTCATCGTGTTCCGATATCACGCGGGAAACACTGAGTATGGATTCTACTTTGGTGGCACCGCGTATCTCCATGAAGTCCTGCTGCAGCGGCCTAAGCCTAAGAAGCTGTTCGGCATTGGTAAAACTCACTCCCGCGTTCCTTAAATCGAGGGTGACGATGGCAACCGAGCGTTGGGGCAGGAGGAGCTGGCCTTCTTTCACGACATAGGCTTCAGCCGCTGTTTCCTGGTTTCTGATCGACCAGAGGTAGAAAACGGTGGTAAGAATCGCTATGATGATGAGAAAGAGGTATCGTTTCATCTTCCCTCGCTTTTGGAAGATCCTGAAGTAATCAAGGCGCACATTTATCGGCCATTCCTTGAGTATATCTATTCTTCCGCGGAATCTCAAGGAATTGCAAATGACTCATTTTCGGTTCTTCATGAGCTGTCGAAATTCGGACACCAACGAAGAAAATTTACCGAGAGCCGCGGCTATCGGTTCACTCATACTCATATCAACACCGGCTAGTTTAAGGGATTCGATGGGATAACGCGATCCGCCGGATTTAAGGAAGCTCAGATAATCGTTCCGCTCCGCCCGATCGCCCGAGAGTAAGCGCTCTGAGAGTGCCATGGCTGCCGAGAGTCCAGTGGCGTATTTGTAGACATAGAAGGCATGGTAGAAATGAGGTATGCGGAAGCATTCGAGGTCGCTTAGATCCTCCAGATTCATAGCGTTTCCGAAGTAATCTGTCAGCAGCTTGCGGTATGTGCCGCGCAAAGATTCGAGGGTGAGTGACTTCCCGGATTCCGCCATTGCGTGAACATCCCTTTCAAACTCGGCGAACATGGTCTGTCTGTAGATGGTGCCGATAACATCATCGATTTGCTTCGTGAGGAGATAGGCTTTCATTGATTCATCGCTGCTTTCCTTGATGAGCTTATCGGCGAGAAGCTGCTCGTTAAAAGTTGATGCGACTTCGGCCTCGAAGATGCTGTAGTTGTAATGGGGGAAGGGGTTGTTTCGCACGCTGTACCAGGAGTGCATGGAATGTCCACTTTCATGAGCCAGGGTGAACACATCCCTCAATACACTCTCCTGGTAGTTCATCAATATGTAGGGCTCTGCGCTATACGATCCGGCACTGAATGCCCCCGATCTTTTTCCCTTATTCTCATAGCGGTCGGCCCAGCGACCCAGTAATCCGCCACGAAGGGTATCAACGTATTCGCTCCCCAAGCTCCTCAAGGCATCACAAACCAGCTCTACAGCCTCATCCCAGGTATGGCGGACTTCGACTACATCGACAAGTGATACATAGACATCCCAATGTCTCAGCGTCCCATGCGGTTTGAGGAGTTCAGAGCGTATTTGGTAGTAGTCATGGAGGGCCGGAAGATTCTCTCGAACCGAATGCACCAAATTATCATAGACTTTTTCGGGAACCCGGTCGGGGAAAAGGGCCATGGCCCGGGCCGAAGGATAGCCACGGACATCGGCTATGTATTTATCGCGAAGTACGGCACCTACATACAGCTGAGTGAGGGAGTTTTTATGCGCGTCGAAAACGCCGTACATCGTGCGGTACGCGCTTTCCCGCACGGAACGATCTTTGTCCAAGAGGAAAGAAGAATAGGTGCTTTGGGTGAGTGGTTTTTCGCCCTCGGAGGTATTAACGCTCCCAAAATCCATATCCACATCGGTGAGTGCGCTGAATGTGCGTGATGGTACCTGGATGGATTCAAGTTGTTTCGCGAGCAGGGATTCCTCTTTTTCCGAAAGCACATGGGATCGAAAGCGCAGGAGCCTGGAAAGGTATATCCGGTAATCCGAGAGGAGTTCATCCTCCAGGAAATTCTTCATCAGGTTCTCGTCGATGTTTTGGATTTCTGGATCCATCCAGCTCAGTGCGGCGGCGAGTTTTGTGGCGATATTCATGTAGCGGCTGTGCATGCCCTGCACGTGTGTATCAGAAATGTTCTCTGACTGTCGAAGCATAACATAATAGCCCAATTTCTCTTCCAGAAGGCCCAGCATACCGACATTGTAGTTCAAGGCCTCGGCCAGTGTTTTTGCGGATATGCCTAGTGTTCCCTTGAATGTGGCAATCTTGGCAATGGATGCTTCTAGCGTGTTTAACGCGTTTTCCCATGCTTGATCGTCCGCAAAAAGTGATTCCAGATCCCAGGTGTCTGAGGCTTTGACGCTTTCGCGTTCGGGTATTTCGTGCCCTTTATCGATTTCTTCGTTCATATGGAATTCTCGGAAACTAAGATAGCAGTGTGGTCGACTTCGGGCAAGGTAGTGACAAATAGGTATAAGCGAAGCGGATTTGCTGGTTTGAGAGTGCGCCAAAAGGCTTGGGAGGGTTGGTATTTCGTTGGAGTATTGATTATGGGGACAATTTCAGGCTCTCTAGAATCGCCTGGATTCGCTTGGTGGCTCGGGCTCGATGGGAGATTCGATCTTTCTCGATGGAATCCAGTTCGGCTACTGTGCAGTCGGTTTGTGGTAGCCGAAAGATGGGATCGTAACCGAATCCATTCGTGCCGCTTGGGGCCCCGGCAATCATGCCCTCAAGGGTCTCCTGGGCGGTGAATACACGGTAAGTGTCCAGACAGAGTGCTATGGCGCAGACAAAAAAAGCTCGTCGTTTTTCGCCTTGGTAAGCGGCCATATTGTGTAAAAGGAGATCGTTTCGTTCCGAGGATTTGAGTTCCTTGCCGTTTTGCACGCTGCCGTAGCGAGCTGAGAGTACTCCCGGCGCGCCGGATAATGCCGGCACGCAGAGACCCGAATCGTCGGCTAAAATGGGTAGATTCCCACGGAGCGGATCGACGCTCCGTGCTAAGGCGTTGGTCTTGATAAGGGCATTTTCCAGGAAACTTGTACCGGTCTCTTCGGGGCTGAATTCCACTCCGATATCCCTTGGTACGATAACTGTATGGGGAGCGAGTAGGCGCTCAAACTCCTCCTTCTTGTGGATGTTTCCCGTGGCAAGTAGAATTTCCATCATCAGAACTATAAGTCTTTGAACAAACAATAACCAGATCGTCGCTGAGCAATGTGGCTTATGTGGATGACTTTTCGCTATCTGGGGGAGAATGATTCTCCAGTTTTCGGTCGGAGGCGGATGCCGCGGCCTTTGGTTTTTTGCTTTCGACTCAGTGTTTTTTCTCTCTTTCTCGTTGCCCCGAAGCATTTCCAGATTCGAAGTTGGATACTGAATTCTTGGTGTACCAGGCCTTTCTCAGAAAGTGCAGACCGGATGAAACGGTCCCCGGAGGTACCTTCAGTATGCGGCCGATATCCTTATGAGTAGGAGCAGTGCTTAATCGTTTAATTCCCTCACTTGCCGTCGCGTACCGTCTTCTCCAGGTGCGGGCCTTCTTCTCCCAAACTGCCTGGCGTTCCGAGTCGCAGGCACTTGCCGCCCTCCGACGGGCACTATCTAACTGATACCAGCACTCATTTCTCCTTTCCTCCAATGCCCTGCGCCGTTCGATGTTCCGGGACACTGATTCCCGGGCCTTTTGCACCACTTCGCAGAGCCATTCTTCCTCGACATCCACGAGTCTGGCGAGATCAGGTATTCTGTGATCATCAAGATCGGCGGCCCGTAATAGGAAAACAAAGAGAACGCGCCGACGAAGAGTCAGATCTCTGAGACGCCCCGCCTTGTCCACTTCAAAAGGAAAACTGTCATCGAGGCTTGGCACATCGTCGGATGATGAAGAACCTGGGGTTTCCAGTATTCTAAGCATGGCCTCTTCTTGGAATTCTTGGGCAGACCAATAGTCATAATGCTCTTGGCGCGCCAGGTTCTCCATGTAGGTTTTCATATACCATCGCAGAGCGCTGGCCAGATAGGTCTCAAAACTGTAGTCAGGTTTGAAACGTCTTACCAGACCCTCCACCCTGGGAAGAAATGACAGGAAGAAATCGCTACATCGATCTTCGTCCCAATTCGTCCACTTCCCCGGGAACTCATAGATGTAGAGGTATATTTTCTGGGAAACATGTTTCCATCCCTGGCCGGTTTTCTTGAAATCCATGACTTCCTGGGTCAGTGTTTTTTTCATGACGTTCTCCTGCGGTAGGATTATTCCTAATGCAAGAGTCATGCCTGAAAATCACAGCCTCTTAAGGGGGTTTTACCTGTTTTCCTTCGTTTGATGAATGAGAAGAGCAAGATGTATAGTAAAC
>Ga0209049_1000241_pt1 | contig 11428 bp, 8 predicted proteins | sample WorMetulBAHAMAS2_FD_187398 | JGI IMG/M metagenome (GOLD analysis project Ga0209049, IMG submission 187398) | Marine gutless worms symbiont microbial communities from Max Planck institute for Marine Microbiology, Germany - Olavius ullae BAHAMAS.2... | ecosystem: Host-associated > Annelida >...
CCCTCCAAACAACACGGCCATGGAATCACGCCAGAGCGCCCGAGGGAATCCCAAAACGTCGCCGAAATCGCAAGAAATCGACGGGCCAAACCCCGGTATCCTGCAATTCCGAATTCTTGAGAAAGCAGAATACCGTCGTCTGATCAGGACGTTAGGATTTGTTCACGGACGACCCCTTACCCTCGGAGACCTCCTTTTCCTTTTTCAACCCAAGACTCTAAGGATGTCTATGGTGGACTATGGAGAACTTCGGACGGTAAAGCAAATGGCGTCCGAAGCGGTCTTCCTGACCGAGAGCAAGCTGCGCTGGTGGATATTCCATGCGGATACGAATGGATTGAAATCGGCGCTGATCAAGATTGGTGGCCGCGTCTACATCGACCGTCACCAATTCAATGTCTGGCTTGAGAGCCAGCGTATGGGTACGGTGCACCCGTAAGGGCCGCTCCAGATGAACCCTTTATAAGCCCCGCTTCGGCGGGGCTTTTCTTATGAATTTCTGAGGGGTTTGGTGTGATGAGTGATATTCGCCAACATCGAAATATAGGGGTATTTTCGAAACAAACAGCTATACATAGCGGTTTTCAGTTGTGGAGAAACGTTTTCTGGTGCATTTTATGCGTGCCTGAGAAAGGAAGAGTGATATGGCACGACCGAAGGGCTCCAAGCTACCGCATCGGCTCTCCCTGGGCTTAAGCCAAGAGCAGTACGCCGAGCTAACCAAGCTGGCAGAGCGGAACAATGCATCTGTCGCCTGGATGATCCGTCGGGCCGTCCAGGAGTTGATCGACAAGTACGGCGAAGACGACGAAGCCGTCGTTCCAATGAGAAGCAACGAAGAACAAGTACGGAGGACAGTCTGAATGGCTGCAAAAAAAGAATCCAGCCCGCCGCCTGATGACGCGACGATGATCCCCACGCCACACAATGGCGAGCGGCCATCGGATTTCGCAGACAGGGTCGGCGCTTGGTATGCATCTCAACAGACGGTCGATCATCGCAAGGGATTTGGGCTTTACCTGACGCCTGTGCCGGTGGCTCATTTCATGGCCGAACAAATCCAGGTCTTGGATGAGCATATTCGCCTGCTCGACCCGTCTGCAGGCGCCGGGATTTTGATCTGTGGCGCGGTCGAGGCGCTGGCAGCACGAGAGCAAACACCATCTCGAATTGAGGTTGTAGCCTACGAAGTGGACCAAGGACTCATAAAGCCACTAGAGGCTGTTCTTGGGCACCTCAGGGTCTGGTGCGCTGATGCGTATGATGCGGAGGTGATGGTAAAAGTCGTTGAGGGCGATTTTGTCCTCGCGCACGCAGAGGCACTGCGCTTGATGGGCGGTCTCCTTCCCTATCGGTCAGCCGATACCGGGTTCGATATTGTAATCGCCAATCCGCCCTACTTTAAGATACCGAAAACGGACCCGCGCGCCGTCGCTGCTTCTTCCGTCGTACACGGTCAGCCGAACATTTATGGTCTATTCATGGCCGTCTGCGCGGCGCTGCTTCGCAAAGGCGGCGATTTTATTTTCATTGTGCCGCGGAGCTTCGCCTCTGGCCCCTACTTCCGGGTTTTTCGGGAAAAATTCTTCAGCGCAGTTCGCCCTGAGGAAGTACATGTTTTTGCTTCCCGGCGTGATGCATTCAGCCGAGACGAGGTTTTGCAGGAGAACATCATCTTTTGCGGTATCAGGGATGATGGCTGGCACTGCGAACAGCCAGGACACTACCTGAGCGTGACGTCCAGCACTGGTGTCGGCGACATCGGCGAACCGGAGCGGAAACTGATCTTGTTGGAGCATGCACTTGATTTGGGTAGCGTGGACAAAGTTCTGCGCCTTCCAACTTCCGACGCCGATGATGCCGTACTTGAGCTTGTAGATAGCTGGCCGGGGACGTTAGGCGCGTTCGGTTTGAATATCTCAACAGGTCCCGTTGTGTCGTTTCGGGCAACAGAGTTTATCGATAAGGAGGGGGAAGTCGCGGTCAGTCATGCTCCGCTGATCTGGATGAACCACGTGCATAGAATGTCCGTGGGTTGGCCAAACGGCAAGCGCAAGCCCGAGTACATCAAATACGCCGCCACGTCTCTGCTTCTTCCCAACAGAAATTACGTCTTGCTTCGACGTTTCAGCGCAAAAGAAGAGCGTCGGCGACTTACGGCGGCGCCCTACATTGCGCGCGACTTCAGCGACACCCCGTTAGTCGGTTTCGAGAACCATCTTAACTACGTGCACCGTCCCGCCGGAACGTTGAGCGAGGACGAGGCTTGGGGACTAGCCGCGCTCTATAACAGCGCGCTCCTGGATTCGTATTTTCGATGCATCAATGGCAATACCCAAGTAAGCGCCACGGAACTGCGGGCGATGCCCCTGCCTTCACTCGAAGTCATCACCTCGATAGGCCAGCAGGTAAAGAAACTCGATGATCCGCTGACCGGCCTGGACGAGTTAGTCCTGGGAATGGTGACCGATACGGAAGAAGAACGGGAGGAAGCCGCAGTTGGCTAGCGTTGAAGAAGCTCAGGACATTTTGAAGGCTTTGGGCATGCCGCCCGCACAATACAATCAGATGTCAGGCATGACATTGATCGCTCTTTGCGGTCTGACGCCGGACGCCCCGTGGTCGGAAGCCAAACGCGAGCCTCATACGGTTACGAAAGGCGTTATGGATTACCTCAAAGAGCATTATGGAACCGAGTATGCCCCGAATACACGGGAGACATTTCGCCGACAGGTGCTCCATCAGTTTGTTCAGGGCCGCATTGCCGACTACAACCCCTTTGATCCCACTCTACCGACAAACAGCCCCCGGGCGCATTACGCGATTACAGAAGCTGCCTTGGATGCTGTTCAATTGTACGGGACAGCGGAATGGGATTCCGCCGTAGCCAAATTTCGCCGCGAACAAGGAGCACTTCAGGAACGTTACGAACGGGAACGCAAGCGCAGTAAGGTGCCAATCCAGTTGCCCGACGGTCAGGTTCTGGAATTGTCGCCGGGCAAACACAACAAAGTTCAAAAAGCGATTGTCGAAGATTTCGCGCCTCGATTCGCTCCAGGTTCTCGACTGCTATACCTCGGCGATACGGCCAAGAAAGACCTTTCATTGGATGAGAAAGGACTGGCCGCACTCGGCATACCGATCACTGAGCACGACAAGCTACCCGATGTCGTTCTCTACGATGAAGAGCGCAATTGGCTGTTCCTTGTTGAGGCCGTTACATCACATGGCCCTATGTCGCCGAAGCGTGTCCTTGAGCTTGAGGAGATGCTGGACGGCTGCACAGCAGGCACCGTGCATGTGAGCGCGTTCCCGGACTTTGCGGAATTCAGAAAGCATATGACGGCAATCGCATGGGAAACCGAAGTCTGGCTGGCAGATACACCAGACCACATGATTCACTACAACGGCGACCGCTTCATGGGCCCCCGTGAGAGGAGATAGACGCTATGGGGCTGAGCTTTCGAATTGAAACCATCCTCCACCGATCTTGCTGGCACTTGGCGCCAAAGGCAGTCAGGACATAGCAAGATGCAACAGCACAGCCTAAAGGAAAGAGAGAGCACCCCAAAGGGTAATATCGAAGAATCAGCCGCCCAACAGGAATATATGATCCTGTCTGTTGATGCGTTGGTACGTTCCGTCGGTGTGAAGAAGGGGACTCCTCACGCTCTATTTTTGGGAGCCGGCGCATCCGTTAGTTCAGGGATTTCGTCCGCTGAAGCTTGTATTTGGGAATGGAAGCGCGATCTGTTTTTGACGAATAACCCTGGCCTGGAGGAACAGTTTTCTGAGGTTTCTCTCCCAAGCGTCCGTGCACGCATTCAGCAATGGTTGGACCGGCAAGGAAAGTATCCTTCTGACGGTAACGCCGAAGAATATAGTTTCTATATCCGGAATTGCTTCCCGATTGCCGACGACCGCCGAGTCTATTTCGAAGAAAAGGTCCGGGCGGCAAAACCTCATATCGGCTATCACCTATTATGCCACCTTGCTCAGGCCGACGTTATTCGGTCTGTCTGGTCAACAAATTTCGACGGCTTGGCAGCTCGGGCAGCGGCTTCATTTGCCCTAACACCGCTAGAAGTCGGCATTGATAGTCAACAACGCGTCGTCCGGCAGGTTTCAAGGGGCGAGCTTCTGTCCGTCTCCTTGCATGGGGACTATCGCTATGACGCGCTCAAGAACAACGCTTCGGAGCTTCAGGAACAGGAGGAAATCCTTCGCGACGCTCTTGTAGCGGAGCTTGGCCAAACGCCGCTTATCGTATGCGGTTATAGCGGGCGTGATCAGTCGATAATGGACGCTCTACATGCCGCCTGCGGCAAACCCGGCGCTGGCACGCTTTATTGGTGTGGGTACAGCGATGGTGATATTCCCGATGCCGTCCGAACGTTGCTAACTCACGCAAGGGCTCATGGTCGGCAAGCATTTTACATCCCGGTAAGTGGCTTTGACGATCTCATGACGCGCTTGGCTCTTCACTGTCTTCAAGGTGAGCAGAGAGATGACGCAACGGCTGGAATTGCCGAGCTTACTCCCAAGAATTTGTTGGACAGAAAGCCCTTCGAAGTCGGGTCCTGTCAAAGCCATACCATCATCAAAAGCAACGCGTTCGAAATTGATTGCCCTTCTGAGGTCCTGTCCTTTGATATGCATACCTGGCCCGAACAAGGGGCATGGCAATTCTTACGAGAGGCGACAGGGCAACGCCCGCTTGTCGCCGTGCCTTTTAAAGGCAAGGTTCTTGCGCTTGGCACTATTGAAGAGGCTAAAGACGCATTTGGCAACAATCTAAAAGGCCCCGTTGAGAGGGTGCCCGTTGCCCCCGATGAGCTTCGCTACGAGGACGGCATTATTGTCCGCCTCATGCGAGAGGCCCTTGTTAATGCACTAGCCGAAGCGCGCGGCATCGCTAGCGATGGCCGGTCCGAATTGTGGCTGGATACGCCGTTAAAGAAAGTTCGACACGGCGATGTCCAATGCCAAGCCTACGAATCAGTCCTGATCTTCCTGCGTCGAATCGGCCAGACGCAGTATCTTGTCCTGAAACCCTCCATCAAGGTTCTGGATATTGAAGGGAATGATGTGCCTTTCGAGGTTGCCGGACCGGTCAAACTTGGAATCCTTGGCTATCAGCACAACAAGCCCTTTAACCAGGCCGTCAATAAATGGCGAGGCCTTCTATTTCCGAAAGACAGTTCCACGACATTCGAATTTCCGGCGAATGTCGGTTCTACATTTAAGTTTCGGATACGCCGTTCACCGGTATTTGGACAGATTGGCCTGCCTCAAGGAGGGCGCTCCGCTAGAATCCCCAGCAAGCTCCAACCACTCCTAAAGCACCAGGGGCTGGAGCTCCAAGAACCGGCGCTTCTTGTCTGCGACAAGAATGGTACTGGCACGACCAAAGATACACACCCGATAAGGGGCATAACCAACAATCGTCCCTATGACTTTCCGCTGACGTTGCGCGGTCTGTCGCCATCCATCCGAGTTGGCGTGATCTGTGCGAACCGCGAAACTCAGACGCTCTCAACGTATCTGCAAAATGCCCAGACACTTCAGCAGCCGGCACGATCTGAGCAGGACTACCTCATAGACTTTCCGGGATTTCAAAGAGCTTTTGGACTGCCCATTGAGTTTCCCTCTCCGGGATCGGCGGGTTGGATTGGTTGTCCCGAGCCTGTCGGTGATGACAACCGGACAGCGACATTATCGACAGCTCAGCATATCACCAACGCCATTGAGACGCTGCGCTCAAGTCACGCGCCCCATGTGGTGCTGATCTTTTATCCAACCAGATGGGACCACCTGCGTGGATACCGGGACGAACATGAACGGTTCGATGTTCATGATTTTGTGAAAGCCTATGCCGTTCAGCGTGGTGTTGCCACGCAGTTTCTGACTCAGGATACGCTTTCGGACCAGCAACAGTGCCGCGTCTGGTGGTGGTTGTCTCTCGCCCTTTACGTCAAGGCGATGCGTACGCCGTGGGTTCTTGACGACATTGACGAAAACACGGCCTACGTTGGACTGGGATTCAGCATCGACCGGACGGCCGAGAAGGGCAACCAGGTCGTCCTTGGATGCAGCCATATCTACAACGCACGAGGGGAGGGCCTTCAATACCGGCTTAGCAAAGTTGAAAACCCGATTATCCGGCGCGGTAATCCCTTCATGTCACAGGACGACGCGCGGCGGGTTGGCGAGACCATCCGACAACTCTTCTACGAGACGCGATTTAAGCTCCCTGATCGGGTTGTTTTGCACAAACGCACGCCTTTCCTGAAAGACGAACGCCAGGGACTTCTTGACGGCCTCGGCGGTGTGGCCGCGCTCGACATGCTCGAAATACAGCAGGACAGCGCCCTGCGCTACGTCGCGTCTGTTGCCGGCCGCGATGGCAAGATAGATGAAGATAACTATCCGGTTCGGCGCGGCACCGTCATGAAAATGGATGATTATGCCGCTCTCCTGTGGGTGCACGGCGCAACGGCTGCCGTCAATCCGAGGTTCAAATATTTTCAGGGAAAACGCCGGATTCCAACTCCACTAACGTTGCGGCGATACGCCGGACAAACGCCGCTCGATCAGTTAAGCGCTGAAATTCTGGGCCTGTCGAAGATGAACTGGAACACCTTCGACCTGTACACCAAGATGCCCGCGACACTTCAGTCATCCGGCGAAATCGCCCGCATCGGATCGCTGCTCCAGCGTTTTGGTGCCGCATCCTATGACTACCGGCTCTTCATCTAGGAGACGGTGCGCATGTTTGACGAGTGGTGCGAAATTGAGGAAACGGAGCATAACAACAGAAAAACACGGTTCAGCCTAACCGAAAGAATTGATGGCCGCGACGCTATTCAAGATGACTTGGCAGAATGCATCCGTTCTCACTATGACGATCTCGACCATATAGCCGATGACATCAAGGAGTTGGGCTTTCCAGGAGCCGCTGCGGTCCTTCACGAACGGTTGCCGCGTACGGCACGCGCACGTTCCGGTGATATGGGGGAAATCCTGGCGACAGAGTTTGTCGAGTTTCAAACAGATTTATGCATCCCCGTGCGCCGCCTCCGGTACAAGGACGGTCGAGAGATGGCGCTGCGCGGTGTAGATTTTCTGGGCATCGACCGAGATGAAAATGACCGGCTTGTATTTCTGAAAGGTGAAGCCAAGAGTGGCCGCAGAGTAACTCCAGCGGTCATCGACCAGGCCCGAACCGCACTGTCTGACGAAGATGGCCGGCCGACACCAATTTCTCTGCTTTTCATTGCCGACCGCCTACTCGAGTCAGATGACGACGGTGATGTTGAGCTAGGACGGGAAATTCGCAATGAGGTTGCGCTCAAAACCGTTCCCGCACGGAGAATTACACACGGTCTTTTCATTTTGTCGGGAAACGCGCCTCTTGACGATCTGGACGATGACCTGGTGGCGGCGGATGAGGCGCACAAGCATGTGTCGGCCTGCTTGCACGTGGAGGATCACGGTCCGTTCATAGCCGCAATCTACGAAGAGGCTGGGAATCTTGGAGACGACTGAGGAGCTTCAAGAATTTCTCGAAAGAGCGACCCAGGAAAATGTTCGCGGGCGGCTGCTGGACCGCGCAGAAGCGCGGGCAATCATTCGGCGAAACGGCATCTTACCTGAAGATGCTCCCCCGCTTGGGGACACTCTCGATACCGATCTCTCAGAGTACGGATTCTCTCTTTTGCGAGCCGCACTAGCAACCCGCGAGCAAGAAGGAGAACCAGAGGTTTGGCAGCCAGCGTTCTTTACAGCTGGCCGCTCTTTTGAATCTCTGGTCCGAAATGGCTCGGAAGAGATTGCCGAACGCGGATTCTGGAGAGTGATGGGTGCTGCCTCCTATCACCTCGCAGGCTATTCGGCGATGGCGTTCTCTCTAATGCACCAGCAAGGCGATGAACCAAATTTTGCCCCGGCTGAGTTGGCACTTGTTCGTCTATTGCTGCGGGACCTAAGCGGGCTGCGTGGCGAAGCCCAAGACTGGCTGCGCGACCCAGCCCATCAAGATGATACGATTGCACGGCTGCTGGCAGAAAGAGAAATCGAGACTGATGATGCCGTCGTTCTCATTTTGACGGCCGCCATATACAAAGCCTTTGCATATTTCGAGTTCGCATTGGCGGCTGGTTCCAGCCGCTTGGTTGAAGAAGCCAGAGGACTCCTGGGCCGCTCCTTAAACATTGCGCAGCGATATGGCTCCGTGTCCCTATGGTGGGTTATTCGGATATCTCTCCATGTAATCGATGATCTATGGGCCAACAGTCTGCATTGCATCCTCCCGCGAGAAGGCCCGCCGGGCGCTGAAAACTACGCGGACCTGCGGGAACTCTTTCTCGCATCGCTGTATGCCCGGGAAATATCAGAAATTGAACTATGGCCATCCCAACTGGATGCTGCGCGGCGCGCGACCGACATTGATGACGATCTAGTCGTCTCATTGCCTACAAGCGCAGGAAAGACGAGGGTCGCGGAAATATGCGCACTGATGACTCTCAGCACACAGAAGAGAGTATTGATCCTTACGCCCTTACGTGCGCTTTCTGCGCAAACAGAAAGATTGTTTCGAAAGATCTTTGGTCCGCTCGGTTTCTCTGTTTCCTCGTTATACGGAGCGAGCGGAATGATTCCAGGAGATGATGATGCCTTTCGACTCCGGCATATCGTCATAGCCACGCCGGAGAAGCTTGATTTTGCCCTCCGCAATGACCCGTCACTGATCAATGACGTAGGTTTAATCGTACTTGATGAAGGGCACCTTATCGGTCCAGGAGACAGGGAGATACGATACGAAACGCTCGTTCAGCGATTATTGCACCGTGCCGATGCTGACGAACGGCGTATTATTTGCCTATCAGCAATCCTTCCTGATGGAGAGCAACTGGACGATCTAACGGGCTGGATACGGAATGATGCTGATGGCGACGCCATCAAATCGACGTGGCGGCCCACACGGCAACGATATGGCACGCTGACCTGGGCCGGCAATAGCGCCACGCTGAAGTTTGATTTTGATGATGACGGACCATTTATCCAGGGATTCGTAGAACAGCAACCTGCCATCCGTCCCAGACGCAACCCTTTCCCCTGGGTCCGTCAAAGCAACCAGGAACTGACCCTGGCGGCGGCTTGGCAAATTGCTGAAGACGGAAAGCGAACGCTCGTCTTCTGCACCCAAAGGGATAACGTCGAGAGCTATGCCGGCACCATTGTTGATCTTGCCCGCCGCGGGTTTCTTCCTTCATTGCTTGCCGACGGAGCAGACGTATCGCGTGCAAAAATTATCGGTGCCGAATGGCTCGGAGCAGGCCATCCAGCAGTAGAGTGTCTTGATGTGGGTGTGGCAATTCACCACGCCCGTCTTCCAAGTGCTTTTCGACGCGAAATTGAAAGGCTGCTCAACGAGGATGTGCTAACGGTAACTGTGGCCTCGCCAACCCTTGCGCAGGGCCTCAACCTTAATGCAGCCGTACTCCTTGTCCCAAGGCTCGACAGAGCAGGAATTCCCCTTACCGGCGAGGAGTTCGCGAATATTGCAGGTCGTGCGGGCCGCGCATTTGTCGATTTGGAAGGTCTCATTGTCAACGTCATCCACAAACCAGAACAGCGATGGCGTATGCGTCGGTGGCGGGAACTAGTAAATGAATCCAGAGCGCGCAACCTGGAAAGTGGTCTAGTTCTTGTCGCAGCGGAAATTCTCCACCGGTTGGCGCGCGGAGGCATCTTGGACCGCGACGACGCATTTGAATACTTGGCTAACAATCGAGAGGCGTGGACCGTTGAACCTGATGACCTCGAAGATGAGGACGAAGAAGAAGAACCTATCGAAAATCTCATTGAGAAGTTGGATAGCATCATACTGGGATTAGTCGAGGCTCTAGATTCCGACGCCGAAGATCTCCCCCAACTGATTGATGATGCGCTCAATGGTTCTTTGTGGGCGCGCCAGATTGTACGTCGCGCTGAAGGCGACCGTGAGAACCAACTCGATCTCTTGAAAGCACGCTCTCGGCTTATCTGGTCATCAACAACAGCACAGCAGCGTCGCGGGCACTTTGCCATGGGCGTTGGTCTTGAAGCAGGTCTTAGTCTTGATGAAATGGCCGACGATCTGGCCGCTTCTCTTGATCTGGCTGATGACGCGGCCTTGCGAGGCGATGTTGCCGTGCTTCAGGAAAATGTGATCAGTCTGGCGGAGCGACTATTGAGGCTCCGCCCATTTGCACCGGACGATCCTTTGCCCGCCAATTGGCAGGACGTCCTTTCTTCGTGGCTTGCGGGGGTGCCGGTGCGGGACCTTGGCCCTGAAAACATGAGAATGATCGAGGACTCATTTACCTATCGGCTAATCTGGGCCATCGAAGCTGTACGTATGCGACGCCTCGCAGCTGGATGGGAGCCGGACTTCATTAGCGGGGGAGCGGCTGCCGGTCTCGAAGCCGGCGTTCCCCGTTATATGATGGCAATGTTGGTGAGAGCGGGTCTGCCCTCACGAGCAGCTGCGATCGAAGCCATAAATGACCAGGAGCCTGTGTTTGTTGACAATGCTGGCTTAAGTGAATGGTTGGAAAGCAATGAAATTGCCGCTCTGACCGATCAAGACAATTGGCCTACGGCAGAGACCAACGAAATTTGGCGCCAGTTTCGGAATGATGTTTTGTCCGGGGGAACGCAGAGATGGACATCTCGTCAGTGGAGGCGAAACATTGATCGCGAGAGTCGCCAAAGTGTTCCTGAAACTGACCGTCCATATCGGGTCCAAGTGGAAGGTGACGGAACTGTTTGGGTTTCGACACCTGACTTCCGGCCTGTACTCAAGCTACGCCGTAACTTGCGGGATCGCCGACCAAGCGTTCTGACGGCGATTTTTGAGGAAGGTAGTGACCAAGCGATCATTAGGAGACTTGGCCGATCTCGAGCCAGATGGCCACAAGACTGACAGCTATACCTCACTATGCTTTCTCGGCACTTTAGTATATGGAAGCATTCGACCATTAAGTCGCTTTCAAGTTTGCTACCAAAAGGCGAGAAACCGTCGCAGGGTGAACACCAAAGAGCCGAGCGGCATCAGCCGCTGTTTTCTGGCCCGAGGAGACCATCTCGACCACCTCCCTTCGCTGGCGCATGGTGAGCTTGGGGCGTCGGCCGCCAACTCGCCCCTCTCGGCGGGCGCGCTCCAATCCGGCACGGGTGCGTTGACGGATCACCTCGCGCTCGAACTCGGCGAAACTGCCGACCATCTGCATCATCATACGGCCGGCCGGCGTTGTCGTCGTCCGTTAAGAAGCCCAAATCCCCTGAGGTTCTGGACCGATTGACGCCAGGAAGGCGCGCAGGATTTCGCGCAAGAGAATCCTCAGCCACCTGAGGATGAGGTGGAAGTTGTGGCCGATGGCGG
>Ga0209049_1000242_pt1 | contig 11373 bp, 8 predicted proteins | sample WorMetulBAHAMAS2_FD_187398 | JGI IMG/M metagenome (GOLD analysis project Ga0209049, IMG submission 187398) | Marine gutless worms symbiont microbial communities from Max Planck institute for Marine Microbiology, Germany - Olavius ullae BAHAMAS.2... | ecosystem: Host-associated > Annelida >...
AATTCAAGTATCCCGACTTTGTTTTTGATGATCTTTTCTTCTGTTGTCATGATTTCTCCTCCAAATAGTTTATCACTAAATTCTGAAGAAGTGTCAAATTAAGTCTTAACTATTACAGCTTAGCTATTGCACAACAATACTATTCAGAGGCCTCTTCGAGGCTGCTTTGATCTTCTAGACGCTCCAAGGCCTTGAGACTTCGTGACATCAACTCACCGGTTTTCGCGGTCATTTCCAAAAGGGAGCTAAGAATCTCATCTTGTTTCACAAGTTCCCGATTTTGTTCTTCCAGGCTGTCTATACGGTCCGACTGTTCTTTCAGGGCCTCGAGAATCGGGCTCAGAACGGTTTCTTCACTATTATCTTCAAAAACGAGCAGAGTACTTACCTGTCCATTCATATATACTTTTCGAATCATCATGGCATTTTACCGGGTTCGTCGATTTACGACAATCAGAATTTCTTCAGAAATGATGTTTTTTATCCGGGTATCTATGGCCGCATTCAATTTGAGGCGGGTTTTTCTTGACCCTTTTTCTGGCCCCTGAGTATTTTATGGGAATAAAGGTATTTTTAGTTTGCTACGAGGTATTATGGCTCGCCAAGTTCAGGAAAATGACATTGCCGACGAGGAATTGTCGCCGGAAAGCGCCGAGAAGTCCCTAGGTTCGGATGAAGAGGTATCCGAAACTTCTCCTGAGGATACTGGCGAAACTGAGTCCGATAATGCGAAGGAACTCAAGGCGGAGATTGCCGAGCTCAATGAAAAGATCTTGAGATTGGCGGCGGAAAACCAAAACACCCGAAAGAGGCTCGTTAAACAGCAGCAGAGTGCTCACCAATACCGGCACCAGGACATTCTCCGAGACCTCACTGAGGTTGTGGATAACTTTGAGAGGGCCATAGAGTCCGCCGCTGAGTCTAAGGATTTCGATACCTTTTTTCAAGGGATTGTGATGATTGAGAAACAGTTTTCCGGGATGCTTATCGAACGTTACAACCTGGAGCGTATTGGTGTTGAGGGTGAACATTTCGACCCGGTTACCCATGAGGCAATTACGGTGGTTGAAGAGCCCGAAGTGGAGACTGCGACAGTGAAGGAAGTTTTCATGCCGGGATACCGCCTTTACGATCGGATTCTTAAGCCCGCCAAGGTAGTAGTTGTTAAACCAGTGGCGACTCTCAACGCTGATAATTCAGGGGAAACCGATGAATAATGGTTTTCACAAAAGGAGCATGAAATGGGCAAGATGATTGGAATAGACCTAGGAACAACAAACTCATGTGTCGCGATCATGGAAGGGAGTGAATCCGTTGTTATCCCGAATGAGGAAGGGGCCCGTACCACGCCATCCATTGTGGCATTCACCGACAAGGATGACAGACTTGTAGGGCAAACCGCTAAAAATCAGATGATTACCAACCCAGCGAACACAATCTACTCCATCAAGCGCTTCATGGGGCGTCGTTACGCCGAAGTCAGTGAAGAGATGAGAATGGTTCCCTACGAAGTTCTCAAAGGGCCAGAAGACCTGGTTCAGGTGAATATCAAGGATAAGCGATACTCCCCTCCGGAAATTTCCGCTGCCATCCTTCAGAAAATGAGGAAAACCGCCGAGGACTACCTTGGAGAGACGGTTTCTGATGCCATTATCACTGTACCAGCCTACTTCAATGATGCACAGAGACAGGCCACTAAGGATGCCGGGAAGATTGCGGGGCTTGATGTCAAGCGCATCATCAATGAACCTACGGCGGCCGCGCTCGCTTACGGAATCGGCAAGGGCAACAAGGAGGAAAAAATCGCCGTTTATGATTTGGGTGGAGGAACCTTCGACATATCCATTCTCGATCTTGGGGATGGTGTATTCGAGGTTCGTGCCACCAATGGCGATACCCATCTGGGTGGTGATAATTTTGACCAGAAGATTATTGATTGGTTGGTGGTTGAATTCAAGAAAGACCAGGGTATCGATCTGTCCCAGGATAGAATGGCACTCCAGCGTCTGAAAGAGGCGGCAGAAAAAGCCAAGAAAGAGCTATCGGGCACCCAGACCTCCGACATCAACCTTCCCTTCATTACCGCGGACGCGTCTGGTCCCAAGCATCTTCAGTACAGCCTCACTCGCTCAAAATTCGAACAGATGACTGCCGATCTGGTTGCTCGAACCAACCAACCCTGTATACAGGCCCTCAAGGATGCCGGCTACAAGGCGGCTGATATCGACGAGGTGATACTTGTTGGTGGTTCCACCAGAATTCCCGCCGTGCAGGAAGCCGTCAAGAAGCTCTTCGGCAAGGAACCACATCGCGGGGTAAATCCTGATGAGGTAGTTGCCATGGGCGCTGCGATTCAAGGAGGTGTACTGGGGGGAGATGTCAACGATGTCCTGCTTCTCGACGTTACGCCATTGTCCCTGGGAATCGAAACCCTCGGAGGAGTTTTCACAAAACTCATTGAGAAAAACACCACCATACCAACAAAGAAGAGTCAGGTATTTTCCACCGCATCGGACAATCAGCCCGCGGTGTCCATTCATGTTCTTCAGGGTGAACGTGAAATGTCGGCTCACAACAGAACACTGGGTCGATTCGAACTAACCGGCATTCCACCGGCGCCTCGTGGAGTGCCTCAAATAGAAGTTACATTCGATATCGATGCCAATGGCATTGTTCATGTATCTGCCAAAGATATGGGCACCGGCAAGGAGCAGAAAATCCGCATTGAATCCTCCAGCGGACTATCAGATGAGGAGATCAACCGTCTGGTGAAAGAAGCCGAGATCAATGCCGAGGCCGACCGGAACGCCCGTGAGACCGCCGAGGTACGCAACTCGGGTGATTCCCTGGTGTACCAGTCCGAGAAAGCACTCAAAGACTTCGGTGAAAAGGTGAATGCGCAGGAGAAAGCATCCATTGAAGCGGCCATCACCGATTTGAAGAAAGCCCTGGAAGGGGACAACATCGAAGATATCAAGACGAAGAGTGAAACCCTGGCCCAAGCTTCTCAAAAACTGGCCGAGGAGATGTACAAATCGCAGAGTGCGGGCGGTAGCAGTGAACAGGCTCCCCCCCCTGAAGAGGACAGATCGGATAAGCGACAGGATGATGTGGAAGATGCCGACTACGAAGTAGTCGATGAGGATAAGTAAGGACGGCGTGTCGAAGCGGGACTACTATGAGGTGCTTGGCGTCGAGAAGAATGCTGGGACCGACCAGATAAAGAAAGCTTACCGTAAACTCGCTGTGCAGTTTCATCCGGATAGAAATCAGGGGAATACTACGGCCGAGGCAAAATTCAAGGAAGCCACCGAGGCCTATGAAGTCTTGTCCGATGAAAAGAAGCGCCAGGCTTACGATCAGTTTGGTTTCGCCGGTGTTGAAAGCATGGGTGGCCCCACCTTCAATGCCAATGCGTTCAGTGGCTTTGAAGATATTTTTGGAGACTTCTCGGGTATCTTCGATTCTTTCTTCGGAACGAGTTCACGGGGCGGGCGTCGATCCACAAGACGTCCGCGCGGCAGCGATCTGCGTCAAGATATCTATGTGGATTTCGATGAAGCCGTATACGGTAAGGAAGTCGAAATCAAATACAATAGACTCAAGGCCTGCAACAATTGCTCGGGCAGCGGGGGAGAAGGGTACCGCAGCTGCCCGCAATGCGGGGGTTCAGGTCAAATACGTAGAAATTCAGGCTTTTTTTCCATTGCTACATCCTGCGACAAGTGCGGCGGCGAAGGCACAGTAATCGATAATCCCTGCGAATTATGCAAGGGCAGTGGGGTGCTGCGTTATAACCAGAAAGTCAAAGTTACCATACCTCCAGGAATGGACCCCGACCGGCGTATCCGGCTGGACGGTCAGGGCAATCAGGGTACCAAGGGAGCCTCGGCCGGCGATCTTTATGTCTATGTTCATATTCGGCCTCACGAGTACATGGAGCGTCATGAATATGATCTCTACTGTGTTCTGCCGATATCGATCACGCAGGCCGCTTTGGGGGCTGATATTTGGGTCAATACCTTGGATCACAAGCGCATCAAACTGAAAATACCCCCGGGCACGCAAGATACCAAATTGCTGCGAGTGCGTGGAGAGGGGATACCGGTTCTCAACGGTGGAGGCCGCCGTGGCGACCTTTACGTGAAACTCAAAGTGGAGATACCCTCCCGGCTTTCGAGCAAGGAGAAGGATCTTCTCAGGGAATTCTCCAAGCTGCATAGGGAGAACAACGAGCCCAAACCCATTCCTCTCAAGAATCTTTAATCATCTTTCGCAATCTATCCGCCATTTTGCTATTAGGCGAGCGCATCAGGTGCGCAAATCCCGATAAGCAAGTGCGACACTCATTGGGATATCTGCAATACTACGAATATGGATAGCATGGATCTCAAAGCGGCCTTCGATAGAATCAAATTCGGTGAAGATGCCTTTCACGAACTCATGCGTTGGCGAATCCGCAAAGTTCTTCTGGTGATGCCCCATTATGATGCCTGGATACTCGAGCACGATGCCAAGCTTTCGGATCAGATTGTGGGAGAGTATCATCAGCTCAACCTCACTACGGTACCCCGTCTGGTTACCGCCTCGGATGCTGATGAGGCCCTCATGCTTCTCAAGGAGAGCTCCTTCGATCTGATGATTATCGGGATGAGGGTGGGTAATTACTCCCCAAGCGAGTTGGCGGGAACGGCGAAATCACTCCGCGAGGAGTTGGCTGTTTTGATGCTTCTTTCTTCTCGGAGCGATATGGCTGCCCTCACGGGGGAGAATTCAGCTCAACTGCTCCCGGATGCTGTGGACGCTTCGTTTCTCTGGAGTGGAGATCCACGCCTTTTCTTGGCGATGATCAAGTATGTGGAGGATCTTCGAAATGCGCCGAATGACACGGTAAACGGCAGAGTGGGGGTTCTTTTGGTGGTGGAAGATTCCATACCATTTTATTCAGCATACCTGCCCCTGGTGTATGGTGAGATGATGAGACAGACCCAGAGACTCATTGCTGAAGAGATGAATGACAGCGATAAGTATTGGCGCATGAGAACCCGGCCCAAGGTGCTCCTTGCGAGAACCTGGGAGGAAGCCGTTTCGCTGGGGGAAACCTACAGGGATTCCTTAATCGGTATCGTTTCCGACGTGGCGGTTCAGCGAAACCAGGTTCTCGATGAACAGGCGGGGTTTGATCTGATTGATCGCTTTCGGAGGGCTGGTATCAATGTGCCGGTGTTCTTCCAGTCTTCGAACAAACACCTGGATCAGGAAGCCGTGAAGTATGGAGCCAGGTTTCAATGGAAGCAATCAGGTGATCTCCATCGGGGCATACGGCGTTTCATATTGGAGGAATTGGGTTTTGGTGATTTTCTCTTCAATGATCAAGGCGGGGGCGAAATCAAGAGAGTGAGCACTCTGCGAGAATTTGAAAACGCTTTGGCAATACTACCCATAGAAACTATCATTTACCATTCTGATCGAAATGATTATTCCCGGTGGATGGCGGCCCATGGTGAATATCGGATTGCACGAAAAATCAAACCGATACGATCGGGGGATTTTTCTCATCCAGAGGAACAGCGAAATTTTCTCATCAACTCTTTTCGGGAGGTGCGGGAATCCCGACACAGGGGACGTGTGATTGATTTTCAGTTCGATGTTCCGGGCGTTCACGGATCGGTGGCCCGGTTCGGCCAAGGTTCTCTGGGTGGTAAGGGCCGGGGTCTTGGGTTTTTTAACGCCCTGCTCAACTCACTTCCATGGACAGACCATTTCCCCGGATTGAAGGTTGAGATTCCCCACACTCTGATAATCGCCACGGGTGAATTTGATCGTTTTTTGGATGAATCCGGTTTGCCCTTGGGAGCGGATGTGGATGACCAAGTGCAGCGACAGGCTTTTCTTGATGCCCCGCTCCCAAAGCACCTTTCGGCGGCATTGGAGTCCCTGGTGGAGATGGAAAACGGCCCACTGGCGATCAGATCGTCATCCCTGTTGGAAGACTCACAATCCATTCCCTTTGCCGGGGTATATGACACCTACATGCTGCCGAATATTGTCAACAAAAGCGAACTTCTCAGGTTGATTTCCAACGCGGTGAAATTGGTTTGGGCCAGCACCTTCTCTCACGAGGCCATGGCATATCGGAACGCATTGGGGGTGGGCAGCGAAGAGGAGAAAATGGCCGTGGTGATTCAGCGAGTTGCGGCTTCTCGCCATGGACGTTATTGGTTTCCTAGACTCTCAGGTACGGCACAGTCCCTGAATTACTATCCAATTGGACCCATGAGCCGGGAGGATGGGATGGCGCGCATTGCCGTCGGCCTGGGATGTGCCATCGTGGAGGGCGATCGGGGTTATCTATTCTGCCCGCGCTACCCTGCCAATCCCTGGGGAACGGATGAAGATCGATGGAGAGAGGGTCAGACCCATTTCTGGGTGTTAAGAACCGATACCATGGGACTGGAACTCGCTGATGGGAGAAAAAGCACCTTGAAATGCCTGCCGATCCGGGATGCGGAGAGTCTCGGCGTATTGCGGCACATGGCATCTACCTGGGATGCGGTGGGGAACAGGTTGGTAGATGGGTTGGACCATGAAGGCCCTCGTGTGGTGGATTTCAGGGATATTCTGTGCTATGAATGGCTACCACTGGCGCCGTTGTTGAACCGGTTACTTCGCATCTCGCAAACGGCAATGGGCACGTCTGTCGAAATAGAGTTTTCTCTCAACTGGAAAGGTAATTTGCCTGAAGAAGTTGTGTTTTCCCTGCTTCAGGTTCGACCCCTCAGCTCCCGAAGAGGCCATACAGCAACATTGCTCAAACGTCCTGCGGACGAAACACTGCTTCTTCGTTCGGAGAAATCCATGGGACATGGAGTTTTAAGGGGTGTGCACGATGTGGTTTGGGTAGATCCCGACCTCTACGATTCGGGGAGCACCGAAGGACTGCGGGATGAGGTGGCGGCTTTGATGGACGATTTATGCCAGGGAAACCGTCCAGCCATTTTGATTGGACCGGGAAGATGGGGTAGCCGTGATCGTTTTCTCGGTATTCCCGTAAGCTGGGTTCAGGTAAGACAGGCCCGTCTCATTGTGGAGATTTCCCGGCATCCCGGCGATCCCGAACCCTCCCAAGGGTCACATTTTTTTCATAATCTGGTCGCTCTGGATGTGGGATATGCCCATGTCACCTCGTCGGCTAAGGGCGGTTTTGTCGATTGGGCACACCTGAGAAGACGGAGCCTGGGGAAAGGGGTCGTCCGGTTGGCCCATTTTGATGAGGAACTACAAATCGTGATGGATGGCAAAAGCGGCTCGGCATGGGTTGTGAAATAATGCGATTCTCAGAGCCATTGACGACTATTGCACTTAGTCTAGGTTGATTATACTAGGCGGATCGGTTTTGGAGGAGGTGTGTAATGCGTGGCTATGTGAAAGAAGTGTATGATAAGCTGTCTGGCAAGTATCCTTGGGAACATGAGTTTCTTCAGGCGGTTCAGGAAGTTCTCGAATCTCTTGAACTTCTCATGCAAAGGGAGCCTCGGTATAGAAAGCACAGAATGCTCGAACGCCTGATTGAACCCGAGAGGATTATCATTTTCCGAGTGCCCTGGAACGACGATCAGGGTGATATACATGTGAACAGCGGGTATCGCGTGCAATTCAACAGTGCCATCGGCCCCTACAAGGGCGGAATTCGATTCCATCCCTCAGTCAATTTGAGCATTCTCAAATTTCTCGGTTTCGAACAGATATTCAAAAACAGCCTCACGGGACTTCCCATGGGGGGTGGTAAGGGCGGAACCGACTTCGATCCCAAGGGTAGAAGTGATACGGAAGTAATGCGCTTTTCTCATGCTTTCATGGATGAACTTTTCCGTCATATCGGCCCTAATACGGATGTGCCCGCCGGGGACATCGGCGTGGGTGGTCGGGAAATCGGCTACATGTTTGGCCGTTACAAAAAACTGTGTAACACATTTGAAGGCATTCTTACCGGGAAGGGTCTGAGCTGGGGTGGCAGCCTTATACGGCCCGAGGCTACCGGTTTTGGGGCCGTGTATTTTGCCCAGGCCATGCTTTCAACGCGGCAGGATGATTTTGAGGGCAAGAAGGTTCTTATTTCCGGTTCTGGAAACGTGGCCCAGTTCGCCGCCGAAAAGGTTCTCGATCTCGGTGGAATTCCACTTTCCTTCTCAGATTCTGCGGGTTCCATTATTGATTCGGAGGGAATTACACGCGAAAAACTCGCATGGGTGAAGGAATTGAAGAATCAGCGTCGTGGCCGTATCAGTGAATTCGCTGAAGAGTTTGGCGCCACCTACCATGCGGGTAGGCGCCCTTGGGGTTGTGTGGATGCTGATGTAGCATTGCCTTGCGCAACGCAGAATGAGATTAACAAGGAAGAGGCACTTGAACTCGTAAAACGGGGATGCTTCTGTGTATCTGAAGGCGCTAACATGCCCACCGAACCCGAAGCCATCGAGGTGTTCCACGAAGCGGGGGTTCTCTTCGGTCCCGGAAAGGCGGCGAATGCCGGCGGTGTTTCGGTATCCGGACTCGAGATGAGCCAGAACAGCATGCGGATCGTCTGGACCCGTGAAGAAGTCGATAGCAGATTACAGCGCATCATGAACGGTATCCACGAGAGCTGTGTCAATGCCTCTGTAGATTTGGGCGTGGCAGGCAACTATGTCATCGGTGCCAACGTGGCAGGCTTCTTAAAGGTTGCTAATGCGATGATCGATCAGGGTGTCGTATAGCCCTGCAATGGCGCATCGCGGCCGTTTTCGCCGTGAGATGGCTCGGAGATGGGTTTCGTTATGACGATGTCCACGGGGATCTTGAGACGATTGAGAAGCATTACCGGCTCCTCTCCGATAGCAGAACCAGCATCCTCAGTTCCTCCTCATCGAAGGCTTCCATCCAGTGGTTTTGAAAGTCTGTAGTCTGGGTAATCTGGGCAATGGCCATCAGACATTGAAGGTGAAAATTCCTTTCCGAGCGATCTCCGGCCAACCCAAAGACGATTTTGGGTTTTGAGTGGTTTTCATCATAGACAACTCCATCTCGAACCCGAACGAGCACCATCTCGAATCCCCTCTCATTGCTAAGGACGATATGGGGTATGGCAAGGTTATCCGATAACTGAGTGGTTGATTCTTTTTCCCGCTCATTGAGTTTCTCGAGTATGGATTCATATCCGACCTCTAGGCGTAATGAAAAAGCACCCGCCAGTTTCTTGAACAGCTTTTCTCGAGTAATCTCCCCTGCCAAATCGAGTATAATGGCCTTGCGAATTAGCTGATCGAAACGATCCTCATTATTGACACCGTCCCGCTCCATGAGTATTTCACCGAGTTCTTCAGAGAGACGGGTTCCCCTTATTTCCCTGGCAACCACTCTTTCAACAATGCGCAGTAAAGCCGAATCTCTTTTCGGTCGACTAGGTTGGTAGAAAACAGTCCATATAGTTGTGAGTACGAAGAATCCCGCGGTGATTAGCAATGGCATGGTACCCATGGTGTAAATCACCATTCCGGAAAGAAGGATTCCCACGATGGGGAGCACAGGATAGAGGGGGACCCGGTAGGTGGGTCGATAGGAAACAATTCGACTCTCCCGCATCAGGATAAGAGAGAGATTCACCATTAGAAACAGGATGAGCATCATGGTTGATGCGACCTTTACCAGATTCTCAATATCGAGAGCTAGAATTACCAGAGCCATGAAAAGGCCGGTTAATATGACCGCTGGTACCGGCACAGTTTTTTTTGAGTTCATTCGACCGATCCAGGCAGGAAGCAGTCCATCCCGTGCCATGGCCGCCGGATTCTGTGAGGCCGATAGTATCGAAGCATTGGCCGTGGTGGCAAAAGCGATGAGAGCGGCGATCGCCAGTATGATTCCCCCGGCATCGCCGGCAATAATCTGTCCCCCTTCTGACAGTGGTGTCAATGTGGTCGCGAGGGTTTCGGAACTGAGTAGTCCGACAGTAACAGCGATGGAAAGAATGTAGATGATGATAACAACGATGAAGCTGAGAAACATGCCCCACGGTATGTTCTTCCCGGGCTTCTTCACCTTGTGCGCTACCGCGGCCACCTTTGTCAGACCGCCGAATGAGACCAAAACCATACCCGCCGCCGGTAGTAGTCCGGAGAAATCATCGGGAATGTAGCTCTTCATGGATAAGAAACGGGCTTTCGTGGCTCCGAGTAGGATATAGGCGATGAGTAGAATGAGCAGAATCCCCACCATAAGCACCTGAGATTTGGCCGAACTGTGAATTCCCGCCAAGTTAATGATTGTGAAGATAAGCACGAAACACAGCGCTACAATCTTGATCGATGTCACAGTAGCGTTAGGATTGACATAGGTCCAGAAAGCACCGATACCCACCAGCGCAAAGGCACCCTTAAGAGCGATGCTGAACCAGCCGGCGAAACCCGCGAAAGAACCCAGTAAGGAACCGAGACTCCGTTCAACAAAGAAATATGTACCACCGGATTTCGGCATTGCGGTGGCAAGCTCCGCCTTGGCTAGCATTGAGGGAATAACCATGATGCTCGCCAGCAAATAAACTGTTACAACGGAAGGCCCCAGGGAGGCAAAAACAATTGCCGGAAGTACGAAAAGCCCTGAGCTGATCATGGATCCCGAGGAAAAACTGAACACATCCGCGAGAGCGAGTTTTTTCTCTGACCTTTCATGCGTCGTCACAGAGTCATTCTAACTGAGAAGTCGAGTGAGTGGGTATATCCCTTTCGCGTCTCATTTTCGATGACTTTCTAAGGGTCCATAGTACACCAGGCGCTAATGATGGCCGTGGGAGCACGTCTCGTTTTAGCAATCGTAAACGTTTACTTCTTGTGAATCGATGTAGTGCCCTATGCTATTTGCATATCGCATGATTCGGATAGGAATGCCCAGAATTCTGATAAAAACGGCTAGGGATTGGAGCAGAAATTCTCATCCCCAGTTCTCAAAGAGTGCTCCGATGGCTAGTTTCAAGATTCCGCGGTTATCCGCACCTTCCCGCGGTTTTTTTTGATGTGTCCCCTCATTTTCTTTGATTCGAGGCGGCGTTCTCTAGCGGCTTTGGAGGGTCGGGTGGCTCGACGGGGACGTGAATCGGGTCGCATGGCAGCTAATATCAGAGTCGTCATGCGGCATAGGGCATCTTCACGGTTTCGCAGCTGACTTCGCGCTCTATCGGACTGAATTACAATACATCCATCCGCATTGATTCTTCGAGCCAGGCGTCTACGAAGACGAGCACGACCGATTCTTCCAGGAGAACGGAGGCTGTCCACCAACAACCTCGCGGATACCTTCGTATCTCGCTTATTGACATTCTGCCCCCCGGGACCACTGGAA
>Ga0209049_1000243_pt1 | contig 11235 bp, 3 predicted proteins | sample WorMetulBAHAMAS2_FD_187398 | JGI IMG/M metagenome (GOLD analysis project Ga0209049, IMG submission 187398) | Marine gutless worms symbiont microbial communities from Max Planck institute for Marine Microbiology, Germany - Olavius ullae BAHAMAS.2... | ecosystem: Host-associated > Annelida >...
GGTCTATTACTGTACTATTACACTTCCAAACTTAGAACATGCTGCATTAGATTCAGCGTAAAGACTGGCGTGAAAATGCATAAAAATACACAGATTTGCAAGTTAAAGTTCAAAAATTTTCGTGGGGCTATGCCCCGAGACCCCCATACTGGGAGGGGCTACAGCGCCCCTCCTCAGACCCCCTCGGCGCTACGGCGCTTCGCGCCTACCGCGCCTCGCTCGGCCACTTCATCGTCCGCACTCAGCGTTCCCATTGTTCCTGTTTTACGAAACGACCACTGGTACAAACACTTACCTACACCAATAATTCAGTATCAAGCGATGAAAAGATAATGCGTTACTGATATCTAGTGTACGCACACGCCTATAACTCTTGTAGACGCGCGTCGAGCGAAAAGCTAACAGATCCACTCACTATCCAAGTCCAACCTCCAGAACGAATCCCCGACAATCTCATGCCCCTGCAGTCTACACTATACAGAAGACGATAATATTGACATTGATATATCAGAAACTCGGTCATTCATATTCAACACACAGGAAAGATGACACTACGAAAAATACACTACTTTTTCATAGGGGGGCCTAGGCCCCTCAGCCCCCCCCCACTGGCTACGTCCTTGGTGCTGATGGCATCAGTTCACTTCAGCAGATCTATCTGACAAATCATGACCTCTCATGAGTGCAGCTACTTTTCTTTTGATCTTTCATTACGATGTGGGCAGATTTTAGTGGAGTAGAACAGTAGTTCCAACTTTGGTTGAAAAAGTACCTATCTACATCTGATTTGCTTCTGTTCTTATTACAGAATTTATAAGAATTATTCATCTCCTATAAATACATAGCCTACTCTTCAATGACATACAATACACATTAGATTATTTATCATTTTCATGGTTTTAGTGTATTACACATTCCTATGCAATGATATATTATACTTATTTGCATGCCAGTATATATATAAGGTAGGTACGAGACTACGAGTAAAGTACATATTACTCGCACAATAAACTCTCTACGGCGTCTACACATAATTCTATACAAAAATATTTCGTCGGAAATTTAGTACCTGCAGCACCCCACAGTATTCATCCGCAATATGCCTATGATAGGCAGCGTAGTATTTGTGGTGCAAACCACTGGAAGGAAATCTAATTTAGGGTGTCTGGAGAACGGAAGTCCCCCAGTGGGGTCCAGGAGCAAAGCCCCAGAACGATTGATTGATTGCGTAGGGACTAACGTGCCACAAAACACAATATCGGTATTTAGGGATGGTCTTCACAATCTCTTGGCTCCTACTAACAGCAGAACAGCCTACCAAATGATGTTTCTAATGCATCGTCAGTATATGCTTTTAAACGTTTACTGTCTAAGTGTAACTCTGCATCTGAGTTGGTGCGCACTTCTGCTTAATGGTTTTCAGGGCTACCGTTAGTGATGTCAGGCCTGGTAGTCCTTCAGTAAGCTTATTTTGGTCTCTTTTTTCCAGACACAGTGTATGTTTTTTGGTAATGTCTCCTATAAACCTCTGGCAATTCTGACGAAATTTGGTACATAGTTTACTGAATAAATTTGCTGCAAAAAGGTGCAACCGTTTTCCACCTCACCTGAATTATGTCTCTACACTACTCTGAGAAACTTAAAATACTCAATGCGCACGTGCTACCATTGAGTTGTTACAGAAATAAACTCCGGAATTTATCCACCGCAACTGTTGCCTCCGAAGTCACCATATTTGAATCCAGTTGCTAACAGTGTGTGGGAAATATTGTACATGCAAGACAACGTGTACAAAATGCGCATCACTGATCTGGACCTATTGACGCCGCCACTGACGAATGGCTGCCACAATGACGACATGATCCAGCTTGGACCACTCCATTCTCAGTCGCTGTTTCAGCCCGTCCATACTCCAGATCAGTGATTCGTATTTTGCACACCTATGAATATTCCCCACACACTGTAATCAACGGGATTCAAATCTGGCGAACTGGGAGGCCACAGTTGATGTGGGATAAATTCCGGAGTTTCTTTCTCTGACAACGCAGTGGTTGCACGTGCGTGATGAGCATTTCAAGTTCCACAAGGTAGTATAGAGACATTATTAAGGTGACGAGGAAAAGGTTTACATGAAGTTGCAGCAAATTTATTCAGGAAACTTTATACCATATTTCACCAGAATCGCCTGAGTTTTATAGAACATATTACAAAAAACATTTTGGTCTCTTTTTGTGCACACAGTGTATATACACACTGTGTCCGGATAAAAAGTGGACCCGAAAATAACTTTCTATAATTCAACAAAAACTTGCTAGTTTCGCATAAAATTTTTGGACAGGCGAACTTTAAAACAAAAATCAACAAGAACTGTCATATTAGTTTAGAAAAATACACGACAGCGTCAAGTTTATTATCATTTAAAATACAACACTGAAAATATAACTTTCTAACAGAAGCTTAGATTGATCTTCAGCAATTTATTAAAAAATACAGAGACCAATTCCTGCTCGGAAGCTCTGAAAAACTTCCCAATAACACTTCTGTTGTTGCTAAAATGTAATTAAAACGTTTATCTTCTTTCTTTTTATTTACTGTATTAGCTTCAACACAACAGTTTAGACTTCACTGACTGTATCAGCATAGAATAGATACATCAACACATACAGTTTAGAATAAATGCTATCGAACGTGAACTGTGCAGTCGGTCAATGTGCATAAACATATTGGGTTCAACTAGCCAACAGCAGGCATGACAGCTTTTAAGCAGTATATAACTATACACCGGGTCAAAAAAGTCATCGCCCCCTTGAATTTCTTTGAATAACTCAGCCAAAAGTTAGTCAATTTTAATATTTGGTAAAGGAAATCTGACACAAGCTGTTAGAAATTTGTACACCTCAACTGCCAAATGTTACCACACTACCTTAAGAAATCCAAAATGTGGTCTGTAACGGTCAAAATGCACTGTATTGGTGAAATATTAACGGACTGTTAATTGCACAGATAATGTTTTTAAGAACATGGATTTTTACACATTTTTAACGTTCGCTTCGACAGGCGCCATCTTTGTGGTTGCTGTTTATTACCTGATCTGATGCACGGGTACAGTGGGTTCCACACTTTCAAAGCTCAGTGCATCGTTTTGTCTAACAGCAGATAACAGTTCTTAAACTTACATCGTAATATTTACCAGGGAGAACATGCATTCTGCAAAGCTAATCAACTCAGTGTTAGACTTTTCCTCACAAATGTTGTCTGCTTTGACATTACACAAACATATGATCAGTACGGCGGTGTTAATCAAGTAATTAATTTATAAAGCCGCAGCAAAACTAACGTTGGCATACATCACAATCATCATTGCGAAGCAGACAAACGGTTTTATTCCTACACAGCATGGCGGTAAAATTTACCGTGTGTTTTTAAAAATCAGTACTCGTCTATAAAGTGCATTTTGACCATTACAATGACATTCAGATAGTGTAGTGCGATAACATTTGGAAGGTAAGGTGGACAAATTTCTAACAGCTTATGGCAAATTTCCTCAGGATTCTGTGTACCAAACACATTAATAGCGGTCAAATTTTGGCAGAATCATCAAAAAAAGTTCAAAGGGGAGGGGCGTTTTTTTGAGACACAGTGTAGTAATAATACATTTATAGAGAGCATAGTATCAGCCACACACTGAATGATAAATCTGGGGCACCACTGCACCAGTGCAGCTGATTCATGTGTAAGTATGTAAGTTAAAACTGAACTAAGTCAATGCAATAATGAGTGTTAGGATTCTTTGCCTTATACTTATGTATTGACAGTCAATCAAAAAACATGAACACTAATCATTATACAAAATCGCCCGAGTAAAAGCACAAAAACAGTTGAAAATCTAAATCTAAACCAATACGTTCCAGTTCCTCAAGAATAAAAATTCATATGAGCATGCGACTAGGTTGGTTGAGTAGGGTTTAACGTCCCCACGAACACCTTATAGAAGCACAGTCAAATGGATCCACTGAGACAAAACTAGTGATGTGACGAAGCTGTTCAAAATTCGCATTCGTCGAATGCGAATTTCAACTTCCAAAATTCGTCGAATTCGAATTCGAATGTTGCTTGATAAAGGTTTATTTTATCAGTCGGAATGCTACACACTGGTTTATGTCAGTTAAATGGATGTGACAATATGTTGTTTGGTAATGTCAGTATAATCAGTATTCAAATTATTACACTGTAACACATCAGTCACTGAGCAAAAATTATGTTGCGCATTCAAAAACTGTAGTTTCGCAGTGATAGGTAATCGAATTTTAGAGAAAAGCTTTGTCTATGCTCTCTGGCAGCAAACTTCTTGCTGTGCATAAGAAATTAGTCGTAGAACAAGGATTTTTCAACGAATTCGCATTCGACAACAAGGCGCTTAAAACATTCGACAAATTTCGAATCTCTTAAAAACGTTCGAAGTTCGAACGTTGTCGAATTCGAATTCGAACTTCGTCACATCCTAGACAAAACCCAGTGCAGAAACCTGTTAGCTGGTCAAAAAATGTGCAACTAGAAGATGCTAGTTATGCTACTCATTACAGCACCACAGTATGTTGTTAATATTCCCTCAGATGTGGCTAGGCGACTAGGAACAGTCATCAGAGCACAAAAAACAGTTGAAAACCTAAATCTAAACCAACACACTCCAGTTCACCAAGAATAAACATTCATATGAGCATGCAACTAGGTTGGTTGAGTAGGGTTTAACGTCCCCACGAACACCTTATAGATCGTGTATCCGCTTCTAAGCACAGTCAAATGGATCCACTGAGACAAAACACAATCCAGAGACCTGTTAGCTGGTCAAAAATTGTGCAACTAGAAGATGCTAGTCATTACAGCACCGCAGTACGTAAGTGAGCAATTGTTAATATTCCTTCTAACTCCAAACCAACATCACTGCACAGATGTGGCTATGGAGGTCGACGTGCGACTGGGAACAGTCATCAGAGCACAGATGTTGTATGACGGAAGGAGGGGGTAAATGTGTCAGGAATTGGCAGCTGCACTGCAAGGAAATGTACTCAAGTATTCCTAGCAAAACCGTTTTTTGACCTGACTTTATACTGAGCAGGGAGGAGTACAGCATGGTTAAAACCAGTGGCGTAGCCATACAAGTGGCGTAAGGTGCATATGCACCCCGTGTCAAGAAAATACGTAACAGTTTTTGGTATGTGATTTCTCAGTGATTTACGCGTAAAACCTAGTGGAAGTACTGATATTTTTGTCAAGGGGGCAAGTCGAGCCCTTATAGTCCAAATTAATTCTGTGCACAGACCGGCATCTGCAGCTACACTAAGCAACGTGTAGCCAGTACTCGAGTTATGTAAGGTGTTACTGAATATGATTCCGCTTACTATTTTAACTGTTTATCGTTGTTCATACAGGCGGTCCATATCATGACTTTTTTGATTGTAGGGCGACTTGGTAGGGCAGCTGAGCAGGGATGAGATGGATAGTAAGGAGTGCTACAGATTGACGTACCGCTGTCGAAAATTTCTGGCTACGCCACTGGTTACAACACTCACAGTGTATCTACAACATATATACTGTCTTATGTTAGTGATGGCACTAACACATGCACAGACTAGTGATATGACACGAGTCTCAATTCTCGGAAGCGTTAGCTGTAGACAACATATGGGTGCTGCATCAATTCTGCAGCACAATAACTGCATAAAACAGGATCAATTCCACAGCAGTTTTGCCATGAGTATAATAATAATATGAGCTAAATTTCGTCGTATAAAGTATTTTTCGAGTTATATAAGCGTCATATTTAACGAGCCACACAGCAGCGAGTTAAATATGATGCTTATATAACGAGCAAAATACTTCTTTATACGACGAAATTTAGCTCGAATTATTTTTATTGCTAAAAATATGAGGGACTTTTGGCATTATAGTATAATACGTCTGCAAAGAGGCACGTTGTCAACTTGCCATGAATGAAGTGATGTCACGTCATTGTTGTATTAATGTGCAACGTCTAGTAAACTAGTCTAACGTTCTGACTGGTTGTATTAGGCTGTGTGGCACCAATCAGCATGACCGTAAGATTCAGAATGCCGTATTGACAACTAGGCGCTACAGAAAAACCCGTAATGTGTAGTAGGACTGCGTATCGTATAACAAACCAGCAGTAAAAACAAATGCTACTGCAATGACATCGTTAATCATGCTCAGCGTATAATACTTAAAATTTTTCCGATGCACGTTTGTGTGACAATCTTTCACTGAAGACAACACACAGCAACTATCAATGTGCAACTGCAGTCTGCATGCGAGAACTGTCAAAGGCATGTTAGTGCTGTTGTTAATGTAGGATGACTTGAAGCAGGCATGAATATGCCTGCTTCAATTCCTCTGGATTTTGAAGCAACAAGATTCACAAATTTAATCCTCTAAATGGTTCGTCCACACCATTCGCGACAAAAACGGCACCCAAACGTGACTGCCCAGTCCGATGCCACTTAGTGCACCAACTCTCGCCTAAGCAACTTGACGAAAACCAGGTGCACAATTGCATTACAGCCCGCACTACGTATGAACACAGCTGAACGCAAAACAGGCATGCCATTCTAGGCTACACGACATGAACCTCACTGAAACTTTGAACTCTAAAAAATGGCCATAGTCAAAACAAACTCAAAAACCTTAAAGTACAGAGATCACAGATCAGTTTGTTCTTAGACTGGTGTCTCTCTGTACGCAAAATGAACAATTGTATCAGCAGCAGTCATTTCCGTGACAGTGCAACAAGTGCCCATGCACGTGACTTTATTTGCGCAAGCGATCGTTTGCGTAGCGACGGACACAGTTGCTGAACCCGACGTATGTCGTTGTATGTTGGAGGATGCTGAAAACCTTTAAACTCTTTCTCCAACAGTGCCAACTCCTCTCTGCTCCATCGTCTTCTCATGCCTGCATAAAGAAGAATTATTAGCATTTTCTAAAAGTTCTTCCATATGCTCAAAAACAATAGCTGGTGATTTGTCTTTCAAGTTATTGTAAAAGGTAACCAACCAAATATTTTTGCATTAGTCTTCACATTCATCTTGCCTGCAATATCTGTTTCCTTGGCATTAATTTAGGGGTTATAACCAACCCCCAACTTGTGGTGTAACATGGATGCAGCCACCCTTCTGCCAAAAATTCTTATGAGATGTAGCCAGTTATGTAGCGTTGCCTGCCAAATGACTTTTCACACACAGATACGACCGTGCAAGCGTGCTGAGTAAGTAAGTAAAGTAAGTAAATAAAAAGATTTCTAGTCAGCGCCCTTAACGTTCAGGCACAGGGCGCCGCGACACGGCTAACCAAAGATAAACGTTTAAGGTGATTGTTTAAATTGTCTAAAGGGGATGTCCGGTTGCCGAAACTGTTACGGCAGACTGTTCCACAGTGCTGGACCGGCGGCGGCAAAACAGCGGTCACTGAACTGGTTGCGTGATCGCTTGACGACGTATGTTTGACTGTCAGCGGACCGCAAAGGACTGTAGCCAGTATGAAAAAAACGATCCAGAGAACTGTAATTACTGCTCATTTAAGTGTGCTGTACTTTCTCACTGTGCCTAGGAATCAGAGGGCAGCCTCACTCAGGCCATCAACCCCTGTCGGACTGGAGCGGTCTTCCTGGTTTGTTATTATTACTATTATTATTATTACTACTACAGTTATACACTGCACATCCCAACATTATTGTGAAATCTAAAGGAAAAAATTTAAATCTTAACAGATTTGCAAGTTCCCCCCCCCCGAGTTGATTTGTCATATCACTTGCAACTAATTCTGCACCACCTGAACTTTTCTTTTTATAATAAAGTTAAAATACACATACTGGAAATTACTGTGGAGTGGCAAAATAATATTGCGGAACAGCTAACCTGGTACTGCAAGACAAGTTTCAGTTGTGTCACCATCTCCTGGGACACACACAATACACTACAAAACCTGCTGAATATAAAGCAGCGTACATATACATATTCTCTGAAATTATTGTGCATTTGGCTAATCTTTCCTTTGCAGAAGGTTGATTTCCCACCGTGTTCAAACAGGCATCAGTCGCTCAGCTACTCACGGGCCACACCCTTGGTAAGTCGGTACCTTCCAATTACAGGCCAATATCCAACTTAAATTTAATTTGAAAGATACTCGAACGTTTATTTCTCTCTCGATTTCAGTCTCGTATTCTTAACTCTAGAAATTTTAATCGACATCAATGTGCATACTACCTGGCTGTTCCATCGAGACCGCTCTACAACTTCTCCTTTATTGCATTTACAGCATGGCTGATGGAGACAGGCCAGCTTCACTTGTAGCATTCAATTTGAGTTCAGCCTTTGACAACATAGATCATGCTGTCTTGCTTAAGCGCCCCAGTTGCAGCTTCGGTGTCAATGGCAGTGTACAGGGTGGGCTAAAAAACGGACCATTATTGAAAGTGCATAACTCCTGTATATGATGACGAACGAAGGCGTTCAATATATCAAAATGTTCAGCTCTTTATCAGAAGTAAGACTGATATTTTGAATGTCGCCATATTTAAATATGCTTTGCACAGATTCAGAGAAACGACACTACACCAAGAATACCAATTAATTTAAGCCATAACAAACTGGACCAAACTTGAAAGTTTGTAACTCCTGTATATGGTGACGCAGGAAAGTAATCTATATATCAAATTGTTCAGTACTTTATATACAGTAAGACTGGTGTCTTGCATTTTGTCACAGTTAAATATTCTTTGCACTAGTCTGGTGAAATCACACTACACTGAAAATGACGATTCACCCATTATTCATCGTTCACACGTTATGGCCACTACGTGTTCTCCAACGTATTGGATTTTATCCAAACGGAGTGATGCATATATCAAAAAGTTCGGCACTTTAACAGGCGCGATAATTGTGTTTTGAATTTACCACTGTTAGAGGTTCTTTGCACAAGTGCAGTGAAACGACACTATGCTAAAAAGGGCAATTCACCGTTCAAGTGTCACCTGTTTCCCGTGCATTGGAGTTAATAAAAGCAAGAAAAACTTGCCGCTGAGTAGATCAGACCTCCGACTGGTCAATTTCTTACTCTGGAGAGTTTTGTAACAAAAATTGTATCGCGAGGACTTCCGGGACGTTTATCATCTGAAGTGCGTCCTGTTACACTGCTGGGTCCGATGTGTCAGACGCAACTGCAGGGGTGCCAGACCGACTGATAAACAGAGCGGCGATGGTGTTTAGGGTACAGAATAGACAGGTTGAATTGCTGTTGACCTACTGATGTTCACATGGGGCGATGATTGTCAATTTTGAGCGAAATGTGTATAAGAATTGAACATCATGCTTAAATTAATTGGTATTTTCGGTGTAGTATCGTTTCTTTGAACATATGCAAAGAATATTTAAATATGGCGACAGCTATAATATCACTCTTACTCCTGATAAAGAGCTGAACATTCTCAGTCCCACCCAATGAATTACTATATATAATAATTCATTGGTCCCACCAAGTTTACTAGCAGCAATACGCTTACAACATGCAACTCTACATGGCTCTGTCACCTACCAACTACAACCAAGATATCAACACTCTTCAGTCATGTTTGAACTCACTTCACATTTTGTTCTGCAAAAATGGTACGACTCTCAACCCATCTAAATCAACTGTCATTCTGTTTGGTACAGCACAGAGATTAAATTCTGTCTCTGGTCTCAACACTGTTAATGTAGCTGGTACCGGTGTCATACTCCGTCACTGAACACGTTCAAGAGGCGGCTGAAGACGTATCTGTCTGGACAGTCATGAATGCCACCCGGCGCCGTCGTGGCATTTTGTGTGATTCTGGTGCCGGATATAAATGTCATGACTTACTTACTTACTTACTCTCTGATAAAGTCAAAAATAGTAAAAAAAAGCAAGTATATACTTTGTTAGCAACAAACCTGGCACACTCAGCTCAGTCGGCTCATCTAGTTTCACTTCATTTTCAGAATCTGTAACGAAGAATGAACGCATAATGGATTAAACTATAGCAAATCCAGGTTATATTGAGTTGCACAACAGCTCCAGGAGTTAGATTTCACTAAATTGCAATATGTAGCACATTAAATGGGATCTACTGCTAGTCTTAAAATCATGTGATGGTCAATACGTCACTGTCTGAATGAGATGACTGGAGAGAAATTCAAAAATAAAAAAAGTTACGAAAGTGCATTTGTGACTGTCAAGCATATATATACATTTAGCACTGCTAATATAATGAAAGACGTTACATCCTGCATGCTAGCATAAATAACCGAATAATGTGTTTACTCGTGTTTTCTACTACTAAACGTACATGGTGACACTACACCACTCTGCACTCAACAGTACAACAAGTACGGGTACAGGGACTACATGGGGTCTCATATGCAAGAATTAAAAACAACAAAACATGCATGTATAAACATAAATTGCATGTACTTTCAAGGTCGTAATGGTTGCTGCAGAGAATAATAATAATCGTACTTCTATAGCAACATAAGATCCTAACTTCAGAGACAGTGTAACAGTCAAACAGCGGGTGCAAAAATAATTAGAGGCACGTCACAAAGTTTTGCAGTAAAATACTACTTAAAGTGATAACTCACCCGATGAATCACTGTAGATAATACGAATACGTCGGTACTTCTTGACAGGTGACGAGTTCATACGACCATCAGCTGCAATTATGCAGTGCAGGAACTATAGAAGTATGACTAACATAATGCAAGCAGTACAACATTCCAGTGCCTTCATTTTGCGTGCAACAGTTTCCAAATCTTGCAGATTTGACAGTGTAATGGTCAAATCTACAAGATTTGGAAACTGTTGCAGATTTGACCATTACACTGTCGAGACAACGTAACGTTTAACGGTAGTGACAAACAAAATATCCATTTCTCAACAGCATTTTCCTAAAGTTGACTTACTACGAAGATTCAGAAGATTCATGCGAGACGTATGTGCTAAAAATACAAGCACTAGTCAATGAAAAGCTGTAAGAGATTTTGACTGTAAACTCCACTCACATAGGACTTATTATCACACAACGCATAGGTAGTGAACTTCTTAGAACATTTTTATTGCTATTATTATTATTATTTTTAAAGTATCCCCGGGTAGTAAAGATCCAGGGGGTTAAAAGCAAACAGTATTATTATTATTATGAACTACGTA
>Ga0209049_1000244_pt1 | contig 11206 bp, 9 predicted proteins | sample WorMetulBAHAMAS2_FD_187398 | JGI IMG/M metagenome (GOLD analysis project Ga0209049, IMG submission 187398) | Marine gutless worms symbiont microbial communities from Max Planck institute for Marine Microbiology, Germany - Olavius ullae BAHAMAS.2... | ecosystem: Host-associated > Annelida >...
CCCTGACAGGCCACCCCCCCCACCGCCAGAATTCCCCCTACCATGGCGGCGCAGAGTACCCGCGGCACGCGGAGATTCCAAAAAATCACCAACCATGAGTCTGGTACATCCCGCGATTTCCCCACAAGCATGGAGTAGATGCCGGAAGCTGGAATACGCACCGAACCGATGCTCGTGGCCAACAGGGCAGCGGCTACGAGAAGAAGCGGTCCCAGGATGGCGGGTGAGTGGATTTTTCTCATCGGTACTACTCGAAAAAAGAGCCGATAGCATTCACCATGGCCGCATAACCGTCGGCGAGGCGGGGGCCTTGTCGGACGATGCTATCCTCATCGATAACATAGACATGGCCTTCACGGACAGCACGGAGATCCTCGTACAAGGGCGTTTTGGAGAAGAGATTCTCCGCCCAGGGGGGAATGAGGATGATATCCGGATCCCGATCGACGATGGCCTCGATACTGAAGGACCAGCCTCGAATGTCCGCGGCAATGTTCCGTCCGCCGGCCATTTCTATCATATCGCCGATAAATGTATCGCCGCCGGCGGTCCAATCGCCGCCCTCAGCGAATCCAACAACATAATACACCGAAGGCACATAAGGGAATTCGGCCACGCGTTTCATGGCCTCTTCCTTCGTGGCCCGCATGGAAGCGATCAGAGCCTCACCAGCGGCAACATCACCGAGCAGAAGGGCCGTCGGGCGGATCACCCCGTCATAGACCCCTCGAAAAGAGTCCTGCCCCATCAGTATGACCACATTCTGATCGGCCGCGTCCAGGCTCCTGAGTCCCTCCTTGCTGAAATGAGTGGACGCGATCACCACATCGGGGGAGAGGCCGACGATTCTCTCGGTATCGGGCTCGTTCAGATTGCCAACGGAGGCAATGGAAAGGGCTTGTGGGGGAAAATCGCAGTATGTGGTTCTGCCTGTGAGTCGATCACCGTAACCGAGGGCGAAAACCGTCTCGGTGATGCCGGGCGAGAGGGATACCACATTGTCCGCGGGCGCGTCAAGGGATATCTCTCTCCCATAATAATCGATGAGTAGAATCCTCTCCTCGAATTTTCCGGTATCCGCATAGTCCTGAGCCATGAGGGGAGCGGAGAAAACCAACAACACAAGGAGCCGGGAAAATACCCTGATTGGACGCACAGCCACCCCCTAGCGCATGCTCGTGCGCTTAAAAGACAGAGATTTGAACCGGATAGGTATCCTGACTCACAACAGCAACCGGGCGCGTGCTAGATCCTTCCCTCCTTCATCCGACTGATATCAACACTGCCCAATCCTGATCGCTCACAGTGGCGGCACCGTGGAGGCCTTTACCTCACTTCCCCAACCGGTATCAAGAAACATTATGACGCATTCATATGCGTATGTCAAGACTGCGTGCTCAACTCTATCAATGCCCACATCAGGTTAGGAACCTCCCGAATCAGGGAACCGGGCAATATCGCTACTCTGGCTTTCTCGACCACCTTCCATGTCGGACTATCGCCCAATTCCATATGGGGGAGCACCGAAGGAAGATTCATGAAACTCCCTCCTGAAAGCAATTTTGTAGTCCCGCGTTGCACCGAAGGAAAACTCATGATACTTCCCTCGGGAAGTAATAGGGTATTCCCACTGCTTGTCTCTTCGATGCCGCCTGAAACGAGCAGATAAAGCTCATCCTTAGAGGAGTCTATGCGTTTGCCTCTCTCCCAAATGACCTCTTCGACGGCCTCCGCCAGATCGTCCAAGCGCGGGTATGACACCACATCTCCGGGGAATTTACCACTGTAAAGAAGCTGCCGACGCATGAGAATTGCATGCCTTTTGGAAAGATTCGCGGCCTTATTCAGTACATGGTGGTACAGTTCGACAGGAATGCGAATGGCTTTGACATGGTTCTTTGTCGCATAGGTTCTGTTAGCCGGCTGATAGCTGAGAATTTCGATTTCACCTACGAGGCTGCCGGCCGTGTAACGCAGCGGGGGAAGGTTCTTACTGAAAGCGACTTCAATGGTGCCTCCAATAATGAACAGCAACGCTTTGGGGGTATTGCCTTCCAGTAATACTTGAGAACCCGGAGCGATGCGCTGCACCTTTCCATTGAGTAGGAGCTTGTAATCATCCTCCAACAGTCCAGGAAGCGTCTGTTTGAGGAGTTTGGCCGCGTCCTCATGGTATTGATAGCCACGGGAGACAATCAAGTTATCCACCACTCCAAAGGGTAGCTCCACGCCGATGCTTTTCTCATCATCGCTCAGCGTATCTTCGATATGACTGAGAATTAAACGCTTCGATGGGTCCTCCGCGAAATCTTTTGCGGAACCGTGAATCAGCCCGCGTCCGGCGTCGATTTTTTTGATGTCGGCGGGAACAGCATAGGTAGCGATCACCCATTCTTGGATTTGCTTCGAAAGTCCCCCACCGGCTATGAATTTTTGCAAAACCTTCAAGGAGATGATATCCGCGAAATGCGCATATGTCTTGTACCCATTTTTCCAGATCGCGCGGAAGAATATGATGGTTGTTTCGATAGGATGGGGAGACATGGTTGGACGGACTTCCAAGCCATCGATGTCGTTCCAGATGTCTTCATCAAGATAGTGAATGTTCATCAGCTGATCCACAATCTCAGGCGGTTTTCCCAGTAGTGATGCCAGCTTGAAGCGGGCTGTCGCCGCGACGGGCCTGGTGAGATAGACATCGATTTTTCTATCACCACGCATAAGAGTGCTGATGCCGGCAAAATGATCATCGTGAACATGACTGATAAACACCCCATGGATTTCCGATATGTCGATTCCCAACGCGTCCAGGGAGAAGTCGATGCCCGGGCCGGCATCAATGAGATATCGATGCCCCCGGAAGATGATGATGCTTCCCATACAGGGTTTTTTAGGGCCCCACCCATTTCCCTCACCGCAGTGGATAATCGAGAAATACTCTGTCTCCACATTGATGTGATCGAGCGAATAGGAAGGATACCAATCCTTGCCGGGGGGAAGATTCATATCCACAGAAACAGACTGATCGGCGAATTGGAGGGTGTAGCGGTTCAGAGCCTCCCGTTGTAAGAGAACATTGCCAGGAAGAACCACACGTTCACCCTCAAGAGGAAAGGTATCAATGAGTTCATGCGCGGGTTTGATATTCCCATAGGCGAACTTCAGTTTCAACTGCCAAAGATTTTCCAGATCTTCTTGGGGTATACCGTAATCGGACATCTCCTTTTTGGACGAAAGGCCATAGATTCCCCATTGGATGTATTCAAGTACTCTCTCCACCTGACTCTTCAGCCCAATAAGGATGGGCTTGGAGCCATCATTTTCCGGGTGATTGGGTATTCCCAAGCCCCTCCGATAGAGCATGTGAAGGACGGGAAATTCGGCAAGATTCCAAAAACGACCGTTCTGTATCGGGGTATCGGAGAGCAGGATGACATTGGGACCTAATTCATATGCCTTTCCATCTTTTTCCACTTTCCTGATGAAGCCGAGCTTGCCGAGATGCTTGATGCTGTCCATCGGAGCACCGCAGAGTACTTGATAGCCGGCTTCGGGAATGTCCACCCACCATACGCCTGGTAAAACCTGTTTTTTGTTCATAAGATCACAATGTATACCATATTGAGAATTTACTACACATGCTATTTTCTGATCGACAGGTATATGTATAAGACAGGAGTATTTTTTCATGAAGGCCGCTCTTTCTAACCCTGAACCAGGTATGTCGAGCTTAGAGCCTCTCATTCAGCCGTGATGTTGACCATTTCATCCCTTTTTCCACTTGATCGTGAAGGTTGATGCTAATATATCGATCGATGATATCCTCAATGCTTAATGGGAGATTGTGCTTGAACATCCGAATTCGGCGGAAAAACAGCCTGGGGGACATCCTTGATGCTGTGGGCGGGTCCCATGACTTCGAAACGGCAGTAACATCAAACGTCGGCCGGCTCGCTTTGCCTCTTCGCTTTCGGAAATCCAAGCTCGCCGGGATGTGGAAAGCTTCTGACGCGGCGGTTGACAGGTCCGCGCTATTCCGCGTGCTTGATGCCTACCTGGGAGATTTCCCTAAGAGTTGGAAAATCCAAAGAATCGCCGGGATTGTGAACCTGAGTGAATCGGATTTAGCGTCCTTGGTGGATTCAGATGATGACTCGACAAGAAGGGTATCCCGGCTCATTGTATTAGACAGCGCAGATGAATCCAGCGATGAGTCCCTGTTGCACAAGGGGCTGAAAGACTCACTGGCATCGATCAGAATTGACGCCGTCCGATTAACGCATACCGGCAAAGACCGAACCCGATTCTACAATCACTTGATACGTCTGATTAGGGAAGATCCGGATTCACAGGTCCGTCGAGCCGCCGGGACGCGCTTAAGAAAATCATTCGCCGATCTGTACTCTGTTAACTTCGATGGGCTTCCACCCCTTTCCCGAATGCTGATTCTCGACGCGCTGGAGGGTCATAGCCGCGTTGATGAGGAAAGGGCCGAAATCCTTCTCTCATCCGAGGATGGTGAAGCCGCATTTCGGGCGGCCCGCCGTCTCTTGAAATGGGGAACACTCGAAAAGCTTTTTTATTCCGATACGAACAATGCCCTCCTTACTCAGGCCGCCAAGCTGGGTGTTGTGGACTATCTCGAAAGGATGAAACCGAACTCTGAAACTCAGGAATCCGCCCTGAAACTGGCTCAAATCGCCAAACGGGAAGACTTGATACGCCTGTTTGCAGGTGTCGATCATAAACCAACTCAGAATAGAAGCACTTTCGGCGTCATACGATGCGAACAATTCGTGATGGATTTGGTGAACCTGGAAGAACCCCTTCGGGATGCCTGCTTGGCAACCTTGAATCTCCAATCAGCAGGATTGAGAGAGTCCATCGAAACAGCCTTTCCGGCACCCGATTCCGACATCAGTGCCGTCGTCCTTTTCGCGATGGCGCGCCGGGGCGGTTGGAAGGAGTGGAGTGATCGGATTATGGCCGGCCTATCGTCCGTGGATCCGGATCTACGATGCGATGCGGCCCTTACGATCGGCGAAATCGCTCCAGAAGAGGCGGCACCCCCTCTCGCGTCACTCCTGAACGATCCTATCCATCGCGTCAGGCAGAGGGCCGCCCAAACTCTCACATCCCTACCCGCGGGAGGGGGGAATTCCTTCCTTATGGACTTCTTGATGAAAGAAAAGGATGAATCAGTCCTGGAATCCGCGATGAGCGGCATCCGTGCGGCGGGGGCTGAGGCCGTAGGGCAGTTGATACAGGACCAGCAGGAAGTGATGGAGGCGAAAACGGCGGGAAGGCTGATATCGGAAGGCTTCGATGCCCGGGCGATGAAGGGCCTGCTCAACGCATACTCTGACAGGGAGAAGCTAATCCTCGTCATGAAATACGCCGGAGCACAGGCCGCTGAGTCTCTTTTGGCAACGTGGTCTCAAATCGGCAACCATGAGCGAAAACACCTTATGCGCGGACTGATAGCCTCAGGCTGGGCGCGCAGTGTCCTTTCCGAGCTTAGCACAGGGAAAAACGCCACAATGCGCCGGGTTTCGGCCCTCACATCGGCCATGAGCCTCGATGAGCGCCGTGAAATTTTCGAGCCCGTTCTCGAAGAAGCCGACAGGAGTATGCGGCGATTCATCCGTAGGATTATGAGAAGTTGAGTATGCCCTCATCATAGTCCCCGGGAGCATGATAGCCCAGGAGATTGATACATGTTGAGGCGATGGAACTAATCCCCAGGCCCTCATTGAAATCAACCGAGTATTCATTGCTGTAAGAGGGATCGTAGAGTAGGAAGGGAACAGGATTGAGCGAGTGCGAGGTTTTGGCCTTCGGCCTGCCATTTTCCTGATACACGACTTCACCCTTTTTATCATGCTCATACATATCGTCGGCATTGCCATGATCGGCGGTGAGTATCAGTATGCCGCCGGCATTTTCGACCGCCTCCTTGATTCTGGCAATCTGCAGATCCATGCATTCTAAGGATGCGACAACCGCCTGAAACACGCCGGTATGCCCTACCATGTCGCCGTTGGGGAAATTGAGCTTGATAAACGCGTATTCTCCTTCTTCGATTACCCGAATCACCTTGTCCGCGATCTCAGCGCATTTCATCGCCGGTCGCTGTTCGAAAGGCACAATATCCGAAGGGATTTCGACGTAGGACTCGAGAGGCCTATGAAAGTATCCCGTTCGGTTGCCATTCCAGAAATACGTTATGTGGCCGAATTTCTGGGTTTCGCTGATGGAAAACTGCTTCACCCCACTCGCGATAAGGTATTCGGCCATGGTTCGATCGATGGCCGGAGGAGTTACCAGATACTGGGCGGGAATATGAGCGTCACCATCATATTCCATCATCCCCGCATATTCGACGACGGGCACCCTCACTCTGTCAAACTTATCAAAATCGTCTTTCGCTTCGAAGGCCTTGGAAATTTCGATGGCACGATCACCCCGAAAATTGAAGAAGATGACGCTGTCACCATCGAGAATGGGACCGACGGGTTGACCATCTTCGCTGGCAACAACGAAGGCCGGTAAATCCTGATCGATGGCGCCTGTGCTTTCCCGTAGAGAAATAATGGCTTCGGTAGCGCTGGGGTACATCGGCGCATCGCCCAGCACATGGGTTCTCCAACCACGCTCTACCATGCTCCAATTGGCATCGTAGCGGTCCATCGTGATGTACATTCGCCCCCCACCGGAGGCCAAGCGGGCATCAAAAGTATCGTCGGCCAAGGAACTCAGATATTCCTCGAAGGGCGTGAAATAGTCCAAAGCACTCGTTTCGCCCACATCCCGTCCGTCTAACAGGGCGTGGACGCGAACCTTCTCAACACCGGCTTCTTTCGCGCCCTGAATCAGGGATTTCAACTGGTCGATATGCGAATGCACATTGCCGTCAGAGAGTAGGCCGATGAAGTGCAATGTCCCGGCGGAGGATTTGACATTGTCGATGAGTGCGCGCCAGCAATCTCCGGTGAATAGGGCCCCCGTGCTGATGGATCTGTTAACCAGCTTGGCGCCTTGGGCGAAAACCCTGCCACAGCCCATGGCGTTGTGTCCCACCTCCGAATTGCCCATATCATCATCCGAAGGGAGTCCCACCCAGGTTCCATGGGCGTGAAGTCTGGTTCCCGGCCACTCGATAAGGGCCTTATCAAGATTTTCGGTAATCGCGGCTTTTACCGCGTCGCCGGATTCGAAGCGGCCGAATCCGACTCCATCCATGATGCATAGTACCACCGGTCCCTTGCGCCTGCCTCTGAACGCGTTTACCTTCAATGCTTCAACCATTACTGATTACCCCTGTGATCGACATTGTCGCGAATTGTGAAAGGGACTGGACACTCTGGAAACGATGCGCAGGGCCTGTTCATGTATTCGACGCGTTCAATCTCCAAGATGCCCCATCCCTCTTTTTAGAGTATCCATTTGAGTATAAAGATGGCACACATTGGGTCAAGTGCAGGAATGATTGGCCTGCCGCGTGTTTATGGGGCTATAATACACATCATGGTCGATTCGCCCTCCACTTCACTAGCCGCCCTTCCCGTGCCCGATTGCCGGGAACTTGAGGAATTCTGCGCGCCTTTCGCGGACCGCCTGGAGATACTCGTCCATTCCCTGCGTCGTCGCGGCATTCCCCACGAGATTCTTCGTATCGGCGAGGCCAAGCACATCATTCTGCCTGTGCCGAATGCCGGAAAAATGGACCGCGAGTATTACCGTGTAACCCTTATCGCCCACTATGATCGCGTGGAAGGCACGCCAGGCGCGAATGACAATGCGGCCGCCGTGTTCCAACTACTCGCGCATTGGGAGGAAATCAGGAATCTGGGCTGGCAGCACCGAACTCAGATTCTCTTCACCGACAAGGAGGAACTCACTGGAGATGGGAAGGCCACCGACCAGGGCTCCTGGATGCTCGCAGAATGTTTCAAGAGACTCGGCGCCGACAATATTCTCTTCTTTGTCCTGGACATGTGCGGCATCGGTGATACCCCGGTTTGGGGAAGAAGTGTCAGAAAGGCAGGTCTGGCACCAAGGGACGACTCGGTATCCGGGGCCTTCGGGGTGATGGAGTCCTTTCTATTACAGTTCACCCGGGGTGAGAACTTCGCCATTAATTGGATGTTTTCCGATGACTTGGGACTGCTTCTGGGCGGATATCCCGCGTTACAGCTCTCCCTTCTGCCCCACAGGGAGGCCAAAAACCTGGCCGCGGAGTTCGCTTCTGAACCCGTGGAGAACCATCGAGAAGAGGCGGATCGGGCCCGAGAAATCATGAGAGACAAACTCCCGCCCACCTGGCGGCACGGCCATGGGCCGAACGATACCCCGGAAACCCTGGACGCCGCTGCCTTCGTATTGATGTCCAGGATACTCAGGAAACTTGCCCGATATCGCTTCTTACTCCCCCACCACGACCTCAAGAAGTCGACTCGACATTCTAGGCTCCGATGAACGATTGGATATGGACCACTGTCCTCACAGTGCTGCCCATCAGCGAACTGCGTGGCGGATTACCCTACGCCCTGGCCCATGGCAAACCATGGTTTCTGGCCTACCCTCTCTGCGTGCTTCTTAACGCCGCCGTGGCACCAATGGTGTATGTTTTCTTGGAGACCTTCCATCAACTACTCTACCGCTGGTGTTTTTATGCCCGCATCTTCGACAGACTCGTCAATCAGGCTCGCGAGAAGCTCAAGTGGAAGGTGGAACGATATGGGTTCTGGGGTGTGGTGATTTTCGTCGGAATTCCCCTACCGGTAACCGGCGCTTGGAGCGGAACCCTGGGAGCCTGGATACTGGGTTTGAGTCGTCGAAAAACCATGCTGGCCATACTCGCGGGAGTTGGCATCTCCGGCCTCATCGTCTCGGCCATCGTTCTGTTGGGTATTGAGGCGCTCGGCCTATTCATCAAGCAGGGCTGATTCATGAGACAATGAAAACGCTGGCCGTTCGTCAGCCGCCGGCGCTTTGGCATTCCCTGATAAGGAATTCCCTCGCCCTGTCCAACACCCTCTTTCCCGACTCATAGCTAATCAGATCTCTCGCCTCCTCATAGGGCAGCCAAGCCAACGCGAGAATTTCATCCCCCGGTTTTGCGCTTTCGCAGGGCCCCAGGCGTCGGGCAAGAAAATACACAACCTGCTTCTCCCGTCCATCGGGCAGAATCCAATCGGCTCTTTCGGAAAATCCCGCGATGATTTCCGCTTCCACCCCGCCCTCTTCTCGAATTTCCCGGAGGGCCGTTTCCACAGCCGTCTCATGCGGCTCGGCGTGTCCCTTGGGGCTGTCCCAATGGCCTCCCGACGCGTGGTGAACTAGAAGGAATCGTCCTTCATCATCCACCACGACCGCGCCCCATGATTGATCAGGTGGCAGCATCATAGGTTCTTAAGATCATAGGGTGTCTGCTGGTAGACATAGTAATTCAACCAGTTCGCGAACAAAAGATGGGCATGACTACGCCACTGAATCATCGGCGGCTTCGATGGGTCGTCATTCGGGAAATAATTAAAGGGTATGGGGGGATTCTCTCCGCGTTTCCTGTCTCTTTCGTACTCGTCTTTGAGAGTGTGTATATCGTACTCTGAGTGGCCCGTGACATAGACGTGTCTGCCGTCCTGCGACATGACAATATAAATGCCCGCGATTTCGGACTCCGAGAGAATGACAAGATTGCCGATGCCTTGTATATCCTCCCGCCGCACCTCCGTATGCCGGGAATGGGGGGCATAGAATTCGTCGTCAAAACCCCGAACCAGGGGAATATGCCGATCATTGATGCCATGACTGAACACACCGGAAATTTTCTGGGGAACGGGGTGTTTCTGAACGCCATGGTGATGATAGAGACCGGCCTGGGCGGCCCAGCAGATATAGAGAGTGCTGAATACATGACTCTCTGCCCAGTCCATGATGCTCATCATTTCCGGCCAGTAGTCCACTTCGGGGAAGTCCAAATTCTCCACCGGCGCCCCGGTGATAATGAGCCCGTCAAACCTCGAATCACTGATTTCGTCGAAGGTTTTGTAGAACACTTCCAGATGCTCCCTGGATGTGTTGCGGGATACGTGTGTGGAGGGCACCATGAGCTGAACTTCACATTGGAGGGGGGTGTTGGACAGCATACGAAGTAGCTGATTCTCCGTAACGATTTTGAGCGGCATGAGGTTCAAAATGAGCAGTCTTAGGGGGCGAATATCCTGATGCGATGCCCGCGATTCGGACATGACGAAGATATTCTCGTCGCCGAGCACCCGTATAGCTGGTAAACCATCCTGAATTCTGATAGGCATAGCATTCTCTATTACTAACGATTATCCGGAATCTCATGGGCAAAGGTCAAGATGGGATTTAAGAAAACCACCGTGATTTCCTCTATCCGCGGACGTAGGGATTGCTTCTTTTCTCACATCCTACCGTCGTCGTCACTCCGTGTCCAGGATAAACGATCACATCATCGGGCAAGGAATAAATCTCAGTCTGAATGGATTCGGCCAGCGTATCGAAGCTCCCCCCCGGCAGATCGGTACGCCCGATAGACTGCTGAAAAAGAACATCACCGACGAAACAGGCCGAAGCGAGTGGAATGCTGAAGGCCAGGGAACCCGGCGCGTGGCCGGGCACCTCGATTACCTCGATATCCAAGCCGGCCAGATGTAAGCGAGAGCCGCCCGAAATGAGATTTGTAACCCTCGCGGGGAGAAAATCATCAGCGGGCTGGGGCATGAGATCCATGGTATCGGGGTGTTCGATTCCGAAAACCGCGTCAGGATGCGCGAAGACCGGTATGCCGTCTTGGGCAAAAAAACCGGCATCGAGGATGTGGTCGAAATGGGAATGGGTAATCAACAGCGCGACGACGCGGGAATTCTCCCCGAGCGATCGCGGCACGATTTCATAGGAACCCGGGGGGGCGTCAACGAGCAGCATATCCAAAGAGCCCTCTTTCCCGATGAGATAGGCATTGGTTTCGAAGGGCCCACTCGTAATAGTCTCTACAAGGTACATTAGATGTAATTCTAGTTGTTCTGATTACCCTTATGCAAGCTTGGCAGCGGACATACGCTGAAACTCACGATAAAAACTTCAGAATCCTCAGCATAAACGCTTTCGTGTCTATCTACCTAAAACCTGAGGGCCTTCACCCAGTGAAAGCAGCCTTAAGCACCCTGAGGAAAAA
>Ga0209049_1000246_pt1 | contig 11193 bp, 8 predicted proteins | sample WorMetulBAHAMAS2_FD_187398 | JGI IMG/M metagenome (GOLD analysis project Ga0209049, IMG submission 187398) | Marine gutless worms symbiont microbial communities from Max Planck institute for Marine Microbiology, Germany - Olavius ullae BAHAMAS.2... | ecosystem: Host-associated > Annelida >...
GGCGAAAACATATCACTACCCTTACCCTTGGACGAATAGCTTTGCTTCCAATCCGTTGGTTTTCACAAGAAAAAATTACGGAATTTCCTAGGTTGCGGCGTTAAATGTCAATATCTTAAACTAGGAAATTCCGATTAGAAAAGAAGATCCTTTCGAGGAAAGCATACAGCCTGTCGAGGTAACGGTCTCTTATGGAGAGCAAACCCCCGAGGTCTTGGTTCAGGCATTCCGGGGCTAGACCCAACATGCACTGGGTGCTTTTAATCTTCTTGGCGCTCGCGCCGTTGCTTACAGCCTGTTCCACGCGCTCCCCTGTCCACAATCTGAGCACACCAAGTGCGCCAACGATAAGAACCTGGAAAGCGATCTGGGACGACGGCATCGAGAAGCAGGATACGGACGAATCCTGCGGGTCCGCATCCGTGGCTATGATCTTGCGTTCGTTCTACGGGGCTGGCGTGTCCGAACAGGATATTGCACAGAGCGTCCGGTTAAGGGGCCTTGAGGGCGGCACGTTCCCTGCGCTCTCGCGGACGTCCTTTACCGACCTCGCGCAGGCGGTCGAACAATACGGCTTCCGGGCTAGGGGAGCCGCGCTTCAATTCAACGATCTGGCCTCTCTGCGCATACCAGTGATCGTGCATCTCCGGTACCGGGGGCAAGAGCACTTTTCCGTGGTGCGGGGGGTCCGCAAAGATGGGTTGGTCTGGCTAGGAGACCCCGCGTGGGGGAACCGGAATCTGACAGCGTATCAGTTCAAGAAAATGTGGGAACTTGACGAGGGCGGCAAAGGCAGAATCTTACTCATTGTGCCAGAGGACCGGCGGCAGCAGGTCAACTCCGCATTCTTCGGCGAACCAACGGCAAACTCACCCATGTTTGCGACCATCTCGCGTGCTCTGCTCCCTCAAGCTGAACCCTCATCGTGGGACGTTATGTCGTCAGAGGATATTGATTTTTAAACGTCTAAGGCGACAAACGGCCCTGGCGGTAAAGCGACCCCAGGCTTTGCCTGACAAGATCGTGCCTTCATTGCACCATACCGACTTGTGGCCGTAGCCCTGGCCGTCGAGCGCAGGCGGAACTCCTGAGGGGCCCATAGAGGAACTTACCATGAAGCTGGAAGGTCGTAGGAACGCCTTAGAAAGCCTCTCCGTGGCTATCAGGGCCTACGATGAGACGTGGACAAACAAAAATAAGGCGCACAAAATAGAAACCTGCGCTGGAGACTGATTCCCAACGCGGGTGTAAGTAACCGTAACAGTGTTATGGCAGCAACGGTCGATGAAAATCGACCTGCTCAAATCCCCTGTTGCAAGGTCTTAATCACGGGGACTTGGGAAGTGACTACTGCCCGCTCCCCGCTTGCCAAGCTGGGGATCGCTCGTGGGCAGGCCCTACGCACCGCGTGAAAATTTAGGGGGGCAATTTCTGCGGGCACGATCCGCAGAACCCCAGGCTCACGCTGCCGAAGCCAGCCAAGACCGGCAAGGGCGGGATTCCCCTTGTGCTCACGAAGCTCATGGCTCTGCTCAAGAGCTACTACGATAATCCGCGCCAGATCATCCCCTCCCTGGACCTGGCTAACGGCAGCGAACGGCAGCAACGCAGCGAGCGCCGGGAAGCCTGCCTGCTCTTGCTGATGGCCTTGCTCAAGTACACGGACCTAGCCAGCCTGCGGGTCGGCATCCCCACCCAGGACGGGTTCTTGAGTCTCACCGTGGACTATATCGGCAAGCAAACCGGCATGACGCTAAAGCGCGTGGAGCGCGCCCTGGCCGATCTGAAGGCCGCTGGGCTCAACCCCGCAAACGCCTCCCTGATGGCTCCTGGAAGGGACTGGCAGCCGTCAAGGCCATATCCCGCCACCTGTTCGCCCTGTTCGGCTTGGGGGGTATGCTGAAACGCGAACGTGACAAGGCCAGCAAACGGTTAGCTAAAAAATCCAAGCACCGGGAGCCCGCCGGTCAGGCCCGGTTGACGTTGGCTCTGAAAGCCTTGACTGGAAAGCTAAGCAGCATAAGTGGTGGAAGAAGTGGTCATCATACCGTCTCTTCACAGCGAATGTCCGGGGCTAAAAAAACGATCCGGGCGAAAACCTGTTCGGATGATCGGATCGGGTGTTGGGACAACAGGAAATGTCAGCTTGCGAATGATTTCGGACTTTCAGTCCAAGAGCAACCTATGCACTTTCAGTGCGTAGTGGTTGAGCGACGACAGCCCAAGGGTGCTGGAGACGGCGAGGGACTATGGTTTTCGCTGGCTATTGGCGGTGCTGGCACCGGACTCCAAGGCATCCCGTCCGGGAGCCGGGCGGGTTCCCCGCCATCAGATACTGCGCTGACCTGCTGCCGGGCATGGGGACCTGAGCCGAGGAAGATTTCCGTTTGATCGATCGTAGGGTCCGCTCTCCGGGGGACAGGCCGGCGGCCCATCTGCCGGCCTCCGAAATTCCGACCGCTTGCCCGGCGGGATGCGGTCGTCCCTGACCTTTCCCGCCCTACGAATCGGCATAGGCGAAGGGCGGGAAAGGCCGGGCGTCGGTAGGCGCCTGGCCGCATCCCGCCGCAAGGCCTGTCCGGTCCAAGGATCAAGGCATGGTCCGGGTCAGACGTTCCTCAGCCTCCCGGTATTTGGCCGCAGTCTTGTCGATGATGTCCTGGGGCAACTTCGGGGCGGGGGGGGTCCTGTCCCAGTCCAGGGTCTCGAGGTAGTCGCGGACGAACTGTTTGTCGAAGCTGGGGGGACTGATGCCGGAGCGATATTGGTCCTGGGGCCAGAAGCGGGAGGAGTCCGGGGTGAGCACTTCGTCGATCAGGTGCAGACGGCCGTCGGTGTCGAGGCCGAACTCGAATTTGGTGTCGGCGATGATGATGCCCCGGTCGTGGGCAAATTCGGCGCAGGTCGTATAGATGTGCAGGCTGAGGTCTCGTACCTGTTCGGCTAGCTCGCGGCCGATGAGTGCGACGGTGCGGTCGAAATCGATGTTCTCGTCGTGTTCCCCGGCAGTGGCCTTGGTCGAGGGCGTGTAGATGGCCTCCGGCAGCTGGTCCGCCTGGGCGAGTCCCCGCGGCAGGTCGATGCCGCAGATCGCGCCCGTGCGTTGGTAGTCCTTCCAGCCCGAGCCGATGATGTAGCCGCGCACGATGGCCTCCACCGGCAGCGGATCGAGCCGTTTCACCACCAGGGCCCGGTCGCCGAGCAGGGCGCGTTCCTCGGGGTCGGTGACGACCTGATCCAGGGTGACATCGGACCGGTGATCGGGGACCATGTCTCGGGTCTGCTCGAACCAGAAGTTGGAAAGGCGGGTGAGCACCTTGCCTTTACCGGGGATGGGCTGGGGCAACACAATGTCGAAGGCGGAAAGGCGGTCGCTGGTGACGATCAGCAGCAGGTCCTCTCCGACTCGGTAGATATCGCGTACCTTGCCGCGGTTGAGCAGGGCCAGTCCGGAGAGTTTGGATTCGAAGAGTGCCGACATGAGTATTGATTCCACGCTGTGAAAAGGGTAAATATAGCAATCCGGCGCGTCGTTTGAATAGCCGTCTTGTCTTTCTGGTAGAGGATTAGTTTGCGAAAAATCGAAAATTGCGAAAATCGGCGTGAATCCATTCGTGAGGATTCGCGTGATTCGTCGTTTTTCTTCCTTTTTGCTGACGGGTAATGCTTAACTTAATGGCATTGGGGTATATACCCGTCACACGTGAATATTTCGCCGCGATGCACGCCGCTCGCACCCCGATAGCCGCGTTGCGACTCGTCGCAATAGGACTTGGCTATTCCTCCTCGTCGCGCCTTGCTCTCGGGCACGATCAGCACACCTCGCTTACCAAAATATTCATGTGTCAACGCGGCACAAACAACCTACCCCCCGGTAACCGGCGGGAAGAAGGCCACTTCGTCGCCGTCCTTGATCGGGGTTTCGGGACGGGCCATCTCCTGATTGACCGCTGCCAGGATGGTCTCGCCTTCCGCCAGGAGGTCGGACCAGATACCACCGCGTCCACGCAGTAAGGCCGCGAGGTCGCCGACCGTCGCCAGCCCGGTCGCGGCCGGGAGCTCCTCGCCGGCGGTCGCCAGCTGTTCACGTAGGCGGGCGAAGTAGAGGATCTTGATCATCCGGTGAGCTCGCTGAAGGGGATGAATTCGATGGGGTCTCCCTCCTGCAGGACCCGACCCTCGGGGATGACGGCCAGACCGTTGGCCCAGGCCACGGAGGAGAGCACGGCGGAGGAACGGTTGGGATAGAGGCTTACCCGACGCCGACCACCCCCATCCGGCTCCAGGCGCGCGCGTTGGAACTCACGGCGCTTGGCCGGTCGCGGCCATGCGAAACCCGCCTCGGCCGTCACCGCGGCGGGCCGGACGGAGCCCGTGATGCCCTGCATGCGTCGGATGAAGGGTCGGGCGAACATGCAGAAGGTGACGAATAGGGAGACGGGATTGCCGGGGCTGCCGATGAATGGGGTCCGCCCCCCGTCGATGTGGCCACCGATGTGGCCGAAGGCCAGCGGTTTGCCGGGACGCATGGCGATCCGCCACAGGTCCAGGCTGCCCAGGCGTTCCACCGCCGGCTTGACATGGTCCTCCTCGCCTACGGAGACGCCGCCGCTGGCCAGAACCAGGTCCGAGTACTCGGCCGCATCGGCCAGGGCCACCATGGTGGCGTCCAGTGTGTCCCGGACGATACCCAGGTCCCGGACCTCACAACCCAGTTCTTCCAGCAGGCCGATCAAGGTAAAACGGTTGGAGTTGTAGATCTGCCCAGGCCCCAGAGGCATACCGGGCATCACCAGCTCGTCGCCGCTGCAGAAGACGGCGACCCGCAGACGGCGGTGGACGGTCAGCGCGGCGACACCCACCGAGGCGGCGAGCCCCAGGTGCTGGGCCCTGAGACGAATACCGGCCGGGATGACCTGGGAACCGGCGGCGATATCCTCGCCGGTACGGCGGATGTTGGCACCGACCTCGAGGTCCGGGGGGACCCGAACCTGATCGCCATCGGTGGTGCACGACTCCTGGATGACTACCGTATCGGTGCCTGCAGGTATGGGGGCGCCAGTGAAGATGCGCGCCGCCGTGCCGGGTTTCAGGGGTGGTCCAGCGACGCCGGCCGGAATGCGCTGGGAAATGGGCAAACGGCCGCCGTTAGCCGCAAGGTCGGCGCTGCGGATCGCGTAACCGTCCATGGCACTGTTGTCCCAGCCGGGTACGTCGATGGTGCTCACTACGGACTCGGCCAGCACTCGCCCGAGCCCGGATCGGGTAGAAACCCGCTCGCTGTCCGCGATAGGCCGGGACTGGGCCAACAGGAGTTCGAGGGTCTCCTCCACGGACAAGTGTGATCGGGATGTCTCGGAGCAGTCGTTGTGCCTGGTCATGCGTTCCCCCGTCCAAAGAAGGGTGTCGTAAAAGGTGATGCCCGCCGTAGCGCAGGCGTCTCGCCTGCATGGTTTTGGGGATAGGCCACCCTTTTCTCGTTCCCACGCACTGCGTGGGAACCTGGAAGCTCCGCGCCGCGAAGCGCATCGGGCCGGTGTCCACCATTCGTATACACAGGAACCAAACCTGCCGGCTGTCCGGCGTTATCCGGTGCGGCCCGGAAGGCGTCTGCTCTGAGCGTTGCCGACCGCTGGTCATGGGGGACGTGTTGCGACGGCGAGGGCCTTGGTCGCTACTCACGATGACGACGGGGTGTGGATGAGGGCGGATCGGAGGCGTCGAGAGCGCCGCCGACCCAGTCGAACGGTCCAGGATGACCGGTGTACTCATAGCGGCTGAACTCACCTGCGACAGCTTGAGTTGTGAAGGCAACAGGAAAGCGCAGTGCGGGAAAACCGCATGCTGCGTTTGATGAGGGGGAGCAGGCGACCGTGGCTAGGATCCGGCTCATGAGGCACCGCCAGACGAAAGGGGCGGCAACGGATAGGCTGGATCTACGGACACGGAAACCTGCTCTCTACTCTACTGCCTTTGTGTGATGTTCGACGTTATTCATGGAGACCTTATCACTTGAAAATTTACCACTACCCATTTTCGCACTCAGGTAGCCAACGGTTTGCCGGTGTAAATCCAGTGGAACGGCCTGGCCATGTTAGGCTTTGGATGATTGCGTACTCCGTCGTCCCAGGTGGAACCCCGGAATCCAGTCGCTCTAGAATGGCGAAGTCGTCTGGACTCAATAGAGTTGTACCCGATGCGGGTCCTTAGAAATCAATCAGTTATATTGGAATATGAGACCGGTATGGTAGTCATTAACCAGGAAACAAAGGGTCAGACGCCAAATGATTCTCGTAATATACTGATTTTTAAGCAGGTTACAAAGGGTACAACTCTAATAATGAGTACGGACATAGTCGTCCACCATCTGCGTGAACTCCTCGGCGATCCGGTCGCCCTTGAGGGTTGCAACCTTCTCGCCGTCCACATAGACCGGCGCGGAGGGTCGTTCGCCGGTGCCGGGGAGGCTGATGCCGATGTCGGCCTGTTTACTCTCGCCGGGGCCGTTGACCACGCAGCCCATGACCGCGACCTGCATGGACGCCACCCCTGGGTGACGGTTGCGCCAACGGGGCATCCGGCGGTGCAGGTGGCCCTGAATGTCCTTGGCCAGCTGCTGAAAATAGGTGCTGGTGGTGCGGCCGCAACCGGGACAGGCGGTTACCATGGGCGAAAAGGACCGCAATCCCATGGTTTGCAGGATTTCCTGGGCGACGATGACCTCCCGTGTGCGGGATTCCCCAGGCTCCGGGGTCAGGGAGATGCGGATGGTATCCCCGATCCCTTTCTGCAGCAGGACCGCCAGGGCCGCGGTGGAGGCGACGATGCCCTTGGAGCCCATGCCGGCCTCCGTGAGCCCCAGGTGGAGACTGTAATCGCAACGCACCGCGAGCGCGCGATAGACCGCGATCAGGTCCCGCACCCCGCTCATCTTGCAGGACAGCAGGATGCGGTCGCGGCCGAGCCCCAGATTCTCGGCCCGCTGTGCGCTCTCGAGCGCCGAGACCACCATGGCCTCACGCATCACCTCGTCCGCTTTCCTGGGGGCGGCGGAGCCGGCGTTCTCGTCCATGAGGCGGGCGACGAGCTCCGGGTCCAGGCTGCCCCAGTTGACCCCGATGCGTACCGGCCGCTCGAAGCGACAGGCGATCTCGATGAAGGTGGCGAACCGGCTATCGCGCTTTTCCCCACGGCCCACATTACCCGGATTGATGCGGTATTTGGCCAGGGCCTGGGCGCATTCCGGATAATCGGCGAGCAACCGATGCCCGTTGGAGTGGAAATCGCCGATCAGGGGCACGTCCAAACCCTGTCGGTCGAGGGCGGCGCGGATGGCGGGTACCGCCCGCGCCGAGGGCTCGTTGTTGACCGTGATCCGCACCAACTCGGAGCCGGCCCGCGCCAGCTCGGCCACCTGATCCGTGGTAGCCGCCATATCCGCGGTATCCGTATTGGTCATGGATTGGACCACGATGGGCGCGTCGCCGCCGATGCAAACATCGCCGACCAACACCGGCACGGTCCGGTGACGTTGGATTAGGTATGGATCGCTCACTACGCGCCCTGATCGCAGAAGCATTCTTGCTGTTGCTTTATAATTCAGAAGGGCTCTTTATGGATTCCAGACTGGTTAGGATATTTTGCGCAAATTCGCCTTCTCAGCAAGCCAGAGGGGTGTCGTATAACTTGCTGTTATCGTTCATCGGTCATGGTGCTACCGACTGTCGTCCTCTTCGACCAGTCCGGAATCCATAAAGAGCCTTCAGAAGAACCACGAATTCACACCAATAGACACGAATTGGTGTGAATTCGTGTCTATTGGTGGTTCATATATTGGGCGTTCCCGCTGTCAGTCTGCGTTACGCCGCATTCCCTCAGGCGTTTTCTCGCACGGCACCGGATGGATCAGACAACCCGATTGTCACGCAGGCGTTTGATCTCGGAGGGCCCCATCCCCAAGAGATCCTGCAGCACTTCATCGGTATGCTGCCCGAGCGTGGGCCCCAGGCTGTCGATCTCCCCCGGCGTCTCCGACAGACGCGGCAGCGAACAGGGGACGACGAGCGTCTCTTTCACATTGGGGTCGTCCACCGCAACCAGATTGCGGCGGGCGTGGAACTGTCGGTTACCGAAGATATCCGCGATATTGGCGAGGGGGGCATAGGGCGCGCCGGTCTCATTGCACCTCTTTTCCACCTCATCGCGCGTCAGCGAGCCGCACCAGGCGCTCACCACGTCGTTCACCTCGTGCCGGGCCTCCAGGCGCTTCTGGTGCCGTCCATAGAGGCCGTAGGAGGCCAATTCCGGCCGGTCCATCGCCCTGGCCAGGGCCTCGAACAGCTTGTTGGTCGTGCAGGCAAAGGCCACCCATTTATCGTCCTTGGTGCGGAAGTGACCGAGGGGACAGGCGATCGGATTGTGGGGCCCCGTGCGTTCGCGCACCGTCCCATACAGGGCATAGGCCGGCGCCATTTCATCCGAGAGCCGAAAGACCGATTCGTACAGGGCGGCATCGATGTATTGCCCTTTGCCGGTCTTCTCTTTATAGCGCAGGGCCAGCAGGATCCCGATCACCCCATAGAGGCCGGTCAGGTAATCGGCAAGGGTGGTGGAGCCCGGCGTAACCGGGGTCTCCCGCGGCATGCCTGCAAGATAGGCCAGACCACCGACGGCATGGGCGATGCGGGCGAAGCCGGGCCGGTCCCGATACGGCCCGGTCTGGCCGTAGCCGGAGATGCGCAACATCACCAGCCCCGGGTTGAGCTCGCTCAGTACCTTCCAGCCGAGCCCCCATTTCTCGAGGGTTCCGGGACGGAAGTTCTCACACAAGACGTCGGATTTGCTGACCAGCTTTTTGAAGATATCGGCCCCGTCGGGCGTGCGCAGATCGAGGGTGACCGACTGCTTGTTGCGGGCCTCACTGAGCCATGCGAGGGTGTCACCGCGTTTGGTCGCGGTCCCGAAATTGCGGCAGGGATCACCGCCGAAGGGGTGTTCGACCTTGAGCACCTCGGCCCCGAACTCGCCCATGATCCCGGCGGCATAGGGTGCTGCGATGAAGGTCGCCACGTCGATGACGCGAATCCCGGACAGCGGCAGGCGCCGTTTTGCTTCCGATTTCGAATCGCCGGGCACGGTTGTTTTATCCTTCTGTTTGGGCTGAACGGCCATAGGGACGCCCTCTTGATCAAACCACGTGGTTCTTGTGAAACTCGGCGAGCTCGGCGGCAGTCATCCCCAGCAGCTCTCCGAGCACCTTATCGGTCATGTTCCCGAGCGGCGGCCCCAGGTGATCGATACGCCCCGGGGTCTCCGACAGCCTTGGGATGACGCCCGGCACCGTGACCTCGCCTACATCCGGGTCATTGACCGTGACCAGATTGCTGCGCGCCTGGTAGTGGGGATCGGCGAAGATATCGGCGATGCTGTTCAGGGCCCCGATGGGGACCTGAGCGGCCAGACACTTCTCCATCAGCTCGTCACGGGTCATCGAGGCCGTCCATTCGCCGACGAGGCGGTCGACCTCTCCATGGGCGGCAAGCCGCTTGTGTTTGAGCCCGAAGGTCCCTTCGGCGGCCAACTCGGGTCGTTGCATCGCATCCTCGGCTAGGCGGGCGAACATCTTGTCGTTGGTGCAGGCGATCGCCACCCACTTGTCGTCCTTGGTACGGAAGTGGCCGTGGGGACAGGCGATGATGGTACCTGCGCCTTCCCGCTCGCGGATCTTGCCGTGGAGCCCATAGGCCGTCGCCATCTCGTCCAACTGACGAAACACCGCCTCGTAGGTGCCGATGTCGATGTATTGGCCCCGCCCGGTCTGCTCCCGATGGCGCAGGGCCAACATGATGCCGATCGCCCCATACAGGCTCACCATATAGTCGGCAAGCGGATTGGGGCCGGGGATCGTGGGTGTTTGTCCGGGAAATCCGCACAGATAGGCGAGACCGCCGAAGGCGTGGGCCAGGTGCGCGAAACCGCGGTGGTCCTTGAAGGGACCGGTCTGGCCATAGCCGGTAACCCGCAGCATGATCAGCCCCGGATTGTCTTTGCGCAAATCGTCCCAGCCGACCCCCCAGCTCTCCATGGTGCCCGGCCTGAAGCTCTCCACCACCACGTCGCATTTCGTGACCAGCTTCCGAAACAGCTTGGCCCCGGTGGGTTGGCGCAGATTGATGGTAACGGATTTGCGGTTGCGGGCCTCGCTCAGCCAAAACAGCGTCGAGTCCTGGCGCCGAGAGGGAGTACCCAGGGCCCGCATCGGGTCGCCCGCGATCGGGTACTCGACCTTGTAGACCTCGGCCCCGAACTCACTCAGGATCGAGGCCGCATAGGGCCCCGCAATGAAGTTACCGACGTCGACTACCCGGATACCGTCGAGTGGCAGGTCTTTGGACTCTTTGGGCGCAACGACGGGTCGATCCTGGGCCTGACCGGTCGGCTCCTCGATTTTGGCATCCTTCGCCGTCTGCCGGGTCTCCTTAACGCCCGAATTTTGCGTTTCTTGGCTCATTACCTCCCCCTGTTTCGCTTTTGTAATGATGCAGGCACGCCTGCGGCAACCCGATAGTCCGGCGCTGGAGCGGATGCGATCGCAGTCACCTAAAACCCCACCCGGCGCGGTTTCCTGTGCCTTGCAGGGGGAGCAAAATCGCCGCTGCCAGTCGGAAAGCCGTTCCATGCCAGCCTATAGTCCGTGAGTGAATCATATTTGATGCCGCAAGGTAAAGCCTCCGTTGGGCGTTGGGGTGCGAAATCGCTCAGGCGCTCGCCCCCAGGGTGTGCTCAGCCAGTACAGGATACGGTCGGCGACCCGTTGCCGGCGTTGCCGGCCCGGTTCCGGCATCGCGGAAGGTTAAACGTGAAGGCATCGGCAGGCAAGGGTCGAGATCAGGGCTACCGAATAATACATTCTGGTCGAAGAGGACGACAGTCGGTAGCACCATGACCGATGACGGAACAGGTAGCTGTCAAGTCCCGCCAGATTACAGGCACATTTTTTGAACAGCTGGGTCTGTTTTTGGGACCAGTTTTTCATCGCCTGAAGGGGAGGACTGTGGCCCAGTGCGTTCTGCGGGATGTGCTGATTGTAGACCTTAACGTAGCGTTTGATGGTATCGGCGAAGTGCTCGGCGGAGTCGAAGCGGGTGGTGGCTAGGACCTCGGCGATGCGGCCGTTGAAGCGTTCGATCATAC
>Ga0209049_1000247_pt1 | contig 11191 bp, 14 predicted proteins | sample WorMetulBAHAMAS2_FD_187398 | JGI IMG/M metagenome (GOLD analysis project Ga0209049, IMG submission 187398) | Marine gutless worms symbiont microbial communities from Max Planck institute for Marine Microbiology, Germany - Olavius ullae BAHAMAS.2... | ecosystem: Host-associated > Annelida >...
AAACCGGCTATCCTGGCGATTTCCTCAGGATTCTGAGCCACGATATCCTTGTTCAGATGCACCCCGTCGGGCCACAGGGCCTTTTGAAGCTTGGGTTTCACTGACGCCGGCACCAGATAAGCACCGGCTTTTTCGAAGCTCTCCTTCATACGATCTACCATGGATTCATGTACAAGGCAGGAATTCTCAGTGGAACAACTCGTGGCCCAATCAAAGGTGTTTGACCTCATAATTCTATCTGCCACCTCATCCGTGTCCGCCATCACATCCACGATGGTAACCGCATTACCGGCACCCACCCCCAGAGCGGGTTTACCACTGGAGTAGGCGGCCTTCACCATGGGACCGCCGCCTGTGGCCAAAATCAAGTCACTCTGCGCCATGAGTTCACCGGAAGTTGCCACCGAAATCTCCTCGATGGTCTGCACCAGATCCTCGGGCCAACCATGCCTCTTGAGAACAGTTCGCATCCTGTCCGCCGCCAGCTTCCCGGTTTTTGCCGCCCGGGGGTGGGGCGCCATGATAATGGCATTCCGGGTTTTAATCGCGCTGATGGCCTTGCCGAAGGGTGTCGCCTCGCAGTTGGTAACTGGTATCAATGCGCCAATAACACCAACCGGCTTGGCGATTTTCACCAGGCCTTTTTTCTCATCCCTCTCGATAATACCCACCGTCCTGGCGTCTTTCAGATCTCGATAGACGCCTTTAACCTTCACCATCATCTTGCCGATCTTGCTCTCAACTCGGCCCATGGTCGTTTCTTGCACGGCCAACTCGGCAATTGTCCGCGCGAAGCTCTCTGTAGTTCCCGCGCGGGCAATGCGGGCCACAATGTCGTCGATGGATACCTGATCGGCAAACTCAATCATTCTCTGAGCCGTTCGGGCTCGGACCACAATGTTTTTCACGTAATCTTTCGGATCTGTACTCACTGTGTTTCCACCCCCTTCCAACACCTGTCGCGCAGGAGTCTACATATTATATACCACTTACAGCAGTGAATCTGTATATTCCAAGGCCCTGTCAATGATGTCTATCGACTCATCAAGCTGCTCCCTGCTGATGCACAGCGGTGGGGCCATGAAAATGAAGTCCCACTTGGCAAACAAAGTGAGCCCCATTTCCACCATTCTCCTACTAAGCTCAAGCGAAACGTTGCGTGTACTGTCGGCAAAACCGGCGAGCGGTGCGCGTGTAGCCCTGTTCGAACTGAGCTCAATACAGCCCCAGAGCCCCCTGTTGCGCACATCACCCACCGATGGGTGCTTCTCCTTCACTTCCTCAAGTCGACGGGCAAAATGTTCGCCGAGAATTCGGGAATTCTCAATGAGCTCATCCCTTTTATATACTTCGATGTTCGCGATGCCTGCCGCGCAGGCCAAAGCATGTCCGCCGTAAGTAAGACCGCCGGTGAACGGACGGTCTTGAAAGAAATCCCACAGCTTCTTGCCCCAAACCATGGCACCCAAGGGCACATAGGCACTGGTGAGACCCTTGGCCGTCGTAATAATATCGGGAATCACATCGAAGTGCTCAATAGCAAACCACTTTCCGCTGCGTCCCCATCCAGACATTGTTTCGTCTACCACCATGAGAATACCGTTCTCATCGCAAATCCGCCGAATACCCTGAATGAAGGTCTTGGATGGTATGATGATACCGTTGGTGCCCACGATGGGCTCCAGGAAAATTCCGGCAATGGTTCTTGGGCCATCAAGCATTATCTGGGTTTTGAGAACCTCTAACGAACGGCGATTACACTCCTCCGCATCGTCAACCGTCCCGAAGGGATCGTGATAAGGGTAGGGGCCGAAGTAGTGAACCACCCCGGGAATACCGGGCTCAGCCGGCCATCGACGGGGATCGCCGGTGAGTGTGATCGCCCCCGCCGTCGCACCGTGGTAGCTTCGCCATGCCGAATAAATCTTGTTCCGCCCAGTCATGAATCTCACCGATTTAATCGCATTCTCGATTGCCTCGGCACCGCTGTTCGTAAAGAAAACATAATCGAGATCGCCGGGTGTCACTTCGGAGATCTGGCGAGCCAGTTCGGCCTTCGGTTCGGAACCGAACATTGTACCGGTGTAGCACAGCTTGTCCATCTGTGCCTTCATTGCGCTCAAAACGTGCTTATTGCCATGCCCGATATTGACGCAGAGCAAACCCGAAGCGAAATCGATATACTTCTTGCCATCGAGATCCCACTGATAGATGCCTTCGGCCCTATCCATGATGATGGGCCTAAGTCCCCCCTGGCTTTTCCAACTATAGATGACATGCTTACGATCCAGCTCCTGGACGGCACTCATACTTGCCATATGTGGATCCCTCCTTCTCACGAGAGACAGCGCATTTGCATAGCATTGATACTACAACAGGATTACTCATTTGGCTAGATACTTTTTTGTACCCCAATGACTCGGGACAAGAAGCCCTCATCGAAGACAATCATAAACATCAACGAAGACCTCGTACAGTCTCAGGTATCGGAAATGGTCCGGGATACCGTAGAGAAACGCTGAATGCCATGCTGGAAGCCAAGAAAGGAGGTACGCTGCAGAAATTCTTGAAAGGCTTGGAAAAGGCGGATCTGACTATCTGTGACGAGTGGGGGTATGTGCCCTAGAGAGGGACGGCCTCCGGCTACTCTTCCAAATCGTCTCGGAATGCTACGAGACAAAGAGCATCATTCTGACGACGAACCTGGAATTCAGTCGATGGGTGACGATCTTTTACGAGAGCAGATGGCTACCGCCATGATTGACAGACTGGTGCATTTCAGCCACTTACTGGTCTTCAATGGAGAGAGTTGTCGGATGAAGAATTCCCTCATCCGACAATAACAAAAATTCCCACCCGGTGTTGGGGAATTTTCTTTGCAATTTCGGGGATTTCCCTCTTGCTACAAACAAACTGCGTACACAAATACCACAGGTTCGAGTCCTGTCCCTGCTAAAACGCCGATTCAGCCCTGAACGTCAGTCTGCCGCCGAAAAAACAGCGGCAGATTCGATGGGGGGTTGTTCTGCGCGAACCTAGCGCATCATTCGACAAGCCGACTTGCGTCAAGAATTCAGAGGATCTCATTTTTCCGCCCATGGCGCGGTGATATAAGCATGAGTATTGTCAGTTCTCGGGTTCGCCTCTACTCATTGATAAAAACCCACGCGTTGAGGATAATAACGCATTAAGGAACTTGTTCGATGGGTCGAGCCCTTGGTAGCTCAACGATGAATGCTATTGGACCCTGAAAACACCCAAGGAAGACATGGCTCAAAAAAACGAAAAGAAATATCCCCATCCCTGGGGTCCGATCACAATTCCTGATGATGGATTGAAGCTCCCCCTCCCGGAGAATCGGTCATTACTACTGCGCCTGGAAGGCAGCCAGCTTCAACACCTGTTCGTCACCGCTAGCGATACAGTCAATTCCAGCCTGTATGACGTGACAATACTCAACGGTACGGGGGAGCTTATTTTTCAGCCCAGGTTGCCGGATTTATCAGTTGTCCTACGCACAGATCAGGATTTGAGAATTTTGCCGTCGGGGCTGATGAAAACCCGAGTTTCGGTGCCTCTGACACCATGCATAACATTGAAAACCGAGAAGAAAGGCTTGCAGACCGTTCTGGAAATCCCGATTGACTCCATGTCGAAAACCTGGCTTGGTGACACAGTATCAGGAGAAGCCGCCTATGCGCTTCATACTCCATTCCATCCCAATGGAATCGCTGAGGGTCCAAGCCCCTGGGTGTCCCTCTGTCCTCTCACCATCATCAACGCATCACCGGAACCCCTCCAATTCAAACGGATGATTCTCAGGGTACCCTATCTCTCGTTGTATGCCGGGGAGAATAGAATATATTCTAATGAGCTCAGAGCGAGATTCAAAGGCCAGGACCAAAATTGCCAATTCCAAATATCGACGGAACCACCCAGTGTTGACGAGGCGGTACTGAAGATATGCGGACCACGTCGGAGCAAGGACAAGGAGTTAATTGGGAAGGGTTTCACCTTTTTCCGCTCGCTGTACTCTTACAAGGTGGGTTCATGATTGAAAGCCTAAAAAACAACAATGTACTCGCGGGGATATTCTCTCCCGAAACCCTCACGCACATTTTACGCATCGCCGCTTACCTCATTGTCGGCTTGCTTCTCATCAGGCTGATTATCGTCATTTTCAGAAAACTAACCACCAACAAGGTGAGTCAGCAATTCAGGATGATTGTTGAGAAAATCATCAATTACACGGGTATCACCATCCTTGCCATGATGATACTTGCCGAACTGGGCGCGAATCTCGCGGCGATACTGGGTGCCGCCGGTGTTCTGGGTATCGCCATCGGCGTGGCTAGCCAAAAAAGTCTGGGCAACATGGTGAGCGGCTTGTTCCTACTTTCGGAAAAGTCCTTTGAAATCGGCGACCTGTTAAAAATCGATGACAAGACGGGGATAGTCCAGGATATCGATTTACTCGCGTTAAAAATTCGCACTTTCGATAATAAACTGATACGTATTCCCAATGAAACCCTCGTATCCAACATTGTCACCAATATTACCAAGTATCCAATCCGCCGCCTGGATATCAGTTTATCAGTATCCTATGGTGACGATTTGACAAAAACCGAAGAAGCTCTTTTGGAAGCGACTCGGTCCAATCCCCTGATACTCGACGAACCCAAACCGCTGTTCTTGTTGAAAACATTCGGTGACAATGGTATAGAATTACTCTTCGGATTCTGGTGTTTCAAGGCGGATTATATTGAAGCTAGAAACAGCGCATTCCGGGATATCATCACCAATTTATCGGCAGCGGGTATTAGCATACCCTTTCCCCAGATTACCATTCACAATGGGATGGATTGGCCTGAAGGACTAGCGTCGAGTGTTGTATCCCAACATGATTCCTCGCTGAGGAAAGAGTGATTTGTATAGGAGAACCCATGAAAGACAATACCCTGCGCTCCACCGTCCTGGTGGCCGCCTTCACCGCGCTCATCATCGTAGGCGCCATTTTCAGCTTCCCGGCACCGTGGAACCCGGTGGTGCCTTTTACGATGGCCACCCTCTTTGTCATTCTTTCCGGTATGATGCTCGGCCCCCTTCGCGCCCTGGCGGCCACTGGGCTCTACCTGTTTTTGGGCATGATCGGCCTCCCGGTGTTTGCGGGGGGTAGCGGCGGCATTCAGGTACTCGCGGGTCCCACCGGTGGTTTTTTGGCAGGCTACCTGCTAGCCGCTTTGTTCGCCGGACTCATCTCGCGGGCCGGTCGATATCGTCTGGGATTTCTTATCGCCGCGGCCATCGTAGCAACTCTGGCCATCTACATACCCGGTCTGCCCTGGATGCATTACCGCCTCACGGGTGTCGTCGAGGACTGGTCGTGGGCCTCCACCTGGAGCCGGTACACGATGCCCTTTTTGATCGGCGATGCTATCAAGGCCATTGCCGCCGTAATCATTACCCGTGTCTTGAAAGACCGCATCACTTGACCCTCCTGGAACTTCGCCGTCTCACTCATGTCTTTCCCGATGGCACGGTCGGTCTCGATAGGGTAGATCTCTCCCTCCACGAGGGCACTTTCACCGTTTTGGCGGGGGCAAACGGGAGCGGAAAGACGCTCCTGATGCGCCACCTGAATGGACTGATGCGCCCAAGCTCAGGAGAGCTGCTTCTGGAGGGGGTTTCTATTTCGGAAAACCTCTCACACGCTCGTCGCATGATAGGCCTGGTGTTTCAGGATGCCGATGCCCAGATTGTCGGGCAGACGGTGTTTCGGGATGTCGCTTTCGGTCCGGAGAATCTACGGCTGCCCCGAGAGGAAATCAATGCGCGGGTGGAAGAGGCTCTTGCCGCCACCGGTCTTGTGGGCTTCCACAACCGACGACCCCACACTCTTTCGGGGGGCGAGAAACGCCGGCTGACAGTGGCCGGGGTACTGGCAATGAAACCCAAGATACTGGTACTGGATGAACCCTTCACGGGCCTGGACTGGCCGGGCAGCTCCGATCTTCTAAGCGTGCTTGATACGCTTCACCGGGGTGGAACCACAATCCTGCTCATCACCCACGATCTGAACAAAGTGCTGGATCATGCGGATCGCTTGTTACTCATGGATTCGGGCCGTATAAGCGAAGATGGTCTGCCGGAAACTCTGTTGAACAGAATCGAAGAACTGGGAGTCCACCGCCCTGCCGGTGACATACGCGATATGTCCTGGCTGCGCCGAAAGGAATCGTCAATTGAGAGAACTTGAATTTCTTCATTATCATCCAGGCAGCGGCTTCTGGCACAGTCACGATCCCCGGCTCAAGCTCCTGGAGTTGTGTCTCTGGAGCATCCTGGCATTGACGGCACCGAGCATCGTCCTAGCCCTCATCATTCCGGAACTCCTGATACTACTCGGAATTTCCGATGTAAAAGTCCGCAGAATGAAAAAACCCCTGCTGTTCTGGTTCCTCATGGCCGCAGCCATCATCATCTTCTCATGGCTGTCATTGGGGACTCCTGGGATGATGACTGGGGTGATACGATCACTCAGACTGCTCGCTGTGTTGCTGGCAAGCCAGCTTCTGATAGCGACCACCGATCCGGGAGATTTCGCCGACGCTATTCGCAGACTCCTTGGTTTTCTTCCTGCTTCCTTCTCGGGTGCTTTGGCCACCGCGATATCCCTTGCCATCTCGTTTATCCCCGGAATTCTGGATGTAGGGATCAACGTAAGGGATGCCGCGATGAGCCGAGGATTGGGACTGCGAAAATCGATTTTCCGGAGGGCCTTATCCCTCGCCATGCCCATGGCCGTGGCCACCCTCAGACGTGCTCATATCACCAGCGATGCCCTGCTTTCCAGAGCTTACACCGACAACCCCACTCCAGCGGGGTTGAAAATCCGGCCTGTGGACATAGGTCTTTTTCTGGCCGTTGTTATTCCTCCAATCCTGGTCACCATACTGGCGAATATATGTCCTTTTCTCTCATGGCCCTTGACCAGCGAAAAAACATGGCGCTATTGTCAGCTCACATGAGAAAAGACATCGTTCACAGCGGAGCCAGCCGTCTCAGATACGAAATTCGTGAAATCGTTCAAACAGCCGAAGTGCTTAAGGAACTTGGTGTCCCAATCACCCTGGAAAATATTGGGGATCCCATCCAGAAGGGTGAAAACCTTGCCGATTGGATTAAGGACATCATTGTCTCCCTGGTGTTGGATAACCAAAGCTATGGGTATAGCGCATCGGCGGGTTTTGATGAAACCAGAGAGTTTCTGGCCAATCAGGTCAATCAGAGGGGGGGGGCGCAGATTACCAACGACGACATCCTCTTTTTCAACGGACTAGGAGATGCTGTTTCCACACTTATCACTCTTTTGCACAGGGAGGCTCGCATCCTTGGCCCCTCTCCCTCCTACCCCATTTTCTCCTCCCTTGAGGCCTCCCACTCCGGATATGAGCATCTTACCTATAGGCTCAACCCAGCGGAAAACTGGCAGCCGGACATCGAGGAGATGAGATTCAAAGTAAAGCGCAACGATTCAATCGCAGGCATTCTGATCATCAACCCCGACAATCCCACCGGAGCCGTCTATCCCTATTCTACCTTAACAGAGATTATTGAAATCGCCCGAGAGCACAAGCTTTTCGTGCTCTTTGATGAAACCTATATCAACATCGTCTTTCCAGGGATTGAAACCGCGATGCTGAGCGAGGTGATAGGAGAAGTGCCAGGCATCGCCCTACGAAGCATCTCCAAGGAATTTCCTTGGCCTGGAGCCCGTTGTGGCTGGATGGAGGTGTTTAACCAAGAACACGATGAGGTATTCCGCCGCTATATCACCAGTTTATTGGACGCCAAACGTCTGGAAGTATGCTCCACTACCCTGCCCCAGATGTCCATACCTCGAGTTTTTTCCGATTCACGCTACCCAGACCACCTCAAACACCGCGCTGCCATGTTCTCCGATCGCAGCGACGAAGCCGTAGAATTGCTATCAGATGTACCGGGCATAACCGTTGTGAAACCCTCGGCCGCGTTCTACCTCACCATCGTGTTCGACGTTCCCCTCCCCGCGGACGGCCCGCTGCCGGCCATGGCCAATCAGCCTGCCGCCGAAAAAATAAAAGAGATTGTGATGGGCGTAACCCCGGACAAACGCTTTACCTACTGGCTCTTGGCTGCGACCGGTATATGCACAGTTCCCCTAAGCGGGTTTTGCAGCAGCCTGCAGGGATTCAGAACCACCTTGCTGGAGAATGATAACGCAATTCGCCGCCGCACCTATCGAAATTTGGCAGACGCTATTAACCGATACCTGAGTCATTCTGAGGCCTTTCAATGACTCTATTTGCCTAATGGTCCATTATTGTTTACCTTCTTATGCACTAGACCATGCGGAACATCGTCAAAGGAGAATGATATGACCGAGAGTCTGACATTGGAAACTTTCAAAGAAAAAGTGTTTGATTTCAGTGCCCAAAAGGAATGGAAATACAAAGGACAGCGGCCTGCCATCATCGACTTCTATGCCGATTGGTGTGGTCCCTGCAAAATGATAGCGCCCATCATCGAAGAACTTTCCGAAGAGTACAAGGGTAGGGTGGACGTGTGGAAGGTGGACACCGACGCCGAGGGGGAACTGGCTGGCGAATTCAACATCCAGAGCATCCCCTCCATCATGTTCATCCCCATGAATGGGAAGCCTCAGATAAGTGCCGGTGCCCTGCCTAAATCCACCTTCGTGCAAAAGATAAAAGACGACCTGGGCGTATCCTAAAAGGGATGGAGGGCCCCACCGGCACGGCGTCCTTTATTCCTGACAGCCGCCCAGAATCGTCTGCTTACGGCTATTGCGATCCTGTTGACATGAAATCGTGATTTCGGTACCCTATCCCCCGTCCATCCCCTGTAGCTCAGCCGGTAGAGCAAGTGGCTGTTAACCACTGGGTCGGCAGTTCGAGTCTGTCCGGGGGAGCCAAAAAAATCCTGTGCTAACCGAAGCACAGTTTGGTTTACAGAAAGCCCTGGAGGTATCCCCTCCTGGGCTTTCGCTTATAAGGGCCAGGAATCGCGGTCGTTTGCGAGCACCGCCCTCCTGGCTCTCGAAGCTCATCTCCAGAGATCACTCTCCGGGGTGCTCGGGATCCTTCCAGACCCCGATCGTGCTCTCTGAATCCGAGAGCGGGGTGAGAGCACGGCCCGTTGGTTTACACAACTCGACGGCGCGGAGATTTGGTTTACACAACCCGGTCATCCACGGGTCGGTTTACAAGGGGCATCCCGTTGCTACATTGAAGTGTGCGAAATCGCGACCATACTACCGGATGCGGCTGCGAGCGGAGGCGGATACATGAACGAGACAGACCATATCAAACCCAAGGTGAGGACCTGCCTTTGGTTCGACGGCAACAGCGAAGAGGCCGCCGAGTACTACGTCTCCATTTTACCCGGCAGCGCCATCGAGACGGTGTCGCGTCCTGACCCGGACAAGCCCGCGCTGGTCATCGAGCTCTCCCTCGCGGGAACCCCTTACATGTTCCTCAACGGTGGGCCCCGATATCGGCTGTCGCCGGCAGCATCCATCGCCGTCCGCACGGCCAATCAGGCTGAAACCGACCGGCTGTGGGATGCCCTCCTCGCCGACGGTGGTGAGGAGAGCCAATGCGCCTGGCTGACCGATCGCTTTGGAGTGTCGTGGCAAATCGTGCCCGATACGCTACCTCGGATGTTGGGGGCAGACGACCGAGATGCTGCCGGACGGGCCATGCAAGCTATGCTGCAGATGAAGAAGATCGACATCGCCGCACTCGAGACGGCATTCCGTGGAGAGTGAGGACTCGATGGGCTCGAAGATTGCCACAGGAGTCGTCCACAAGGTACCCGCAGACCTGCGTAAGGCGCTCAACGCCGCATCCGGAGTTCTAGAAGTCTGGAACGACCTCACCCCGCTCGCCCGCAATGAATGGATCTGCTGGGTCATCTCCGTGAAGAAGCCGGAAACAAGGCGAAAGCACATCGAGCGATTGTGCGCCGAGCTTCTGGAAGGCAAACGCCGACCATGCTGTTGGCCGGGATGTCCGCATCGATGAGCGTCAAAACGAAAGGTGCATTCGTTCTTTTCTTGCGGCCAGCAACGGATCGCGATCTGGGGTTCCTGCGGCGTTGGGACGCGGCCCCACACATCATCGATTCGAAGGGCACCGAGGACTGGGGCTGGGAACGCGAGCTTGTACGGAGCCCGGACTGGCGTGAACAGCTGATCGCTGAATCGGACGGCGTAGCCATCGGCTTCATACAGATCATCGACCCGGCCCTAGAGGAGAGCCACTACTGGGGCGATTGCCCGGATGGGCTGCGTGCAATCGACATCTGGATTGGAGATCAAGCATATCTGGGCAAAGGGCTCGGCACTGAAATGATGCAATTGGCAATAAATCGGTGCTTCGCCGACCCAACGGTAGATAGCATCCTCGTTGACCCGATGGCATCCAACACTCGAGCCCGCAGCTTCTACGAGCGCTCTGGGTTTCAATTCGTTGAGAACCGCCGATTCGGAGATGATGACTGCGCAGTGTACCGGCTCGATCGTCGCGAGTGGCGACGAGCAGAAGGAACAATCCCGATGCGGCGAGCTACCGCGTCGTCCACAACCTTGCAAGGGACTAAGCCATGACCGGTTCAACGAAGAATTCGGACGGACTGTCTCGGTTGAAGCGCCCACGCCAACCCATGCCAGGGTTCGTTTCCGAGGCGCTGCAGATATCGGGACTAATGGAAGCCTATCTACACCGGCCGCCCTACCAGCAAAACGACTACCTCGGATGGATCAACCGGACCAAAAGACAGCAAACGAAGGACAAACGTCTCCAGCAGATGCTCGACGAGCTTGAGGCCGGAGATTGCTACATGGGCATGAACTGGCGAGGGCTGTCCACCCGAGCTGGGAAGCAATGAGGAGAAAGAAACGGTCTCTCTGGAGCACCTGTCCCCAGTCGATGGTCTTGTCCCCAAAGTCATAGGGGCCTGTTTCGAGCGTTTCTTCCCAGCAGGCAGACAGGAGTTCGTCAACCTGTCCTCCTTTTGGGGGCAGCTTACGGTCAGCAAGGATTCTCTCTTCACGGACCTTCATTCCTCGAATGCGCCCGCTCAGTCCTGACGGGCAATTGATGATCTCTGACATTGGCATGTACCTCCT
>Ga0209049_1000248_pt1 | contig 11136 bp, 2 predicted proteins | sample WorMetulBAHAMAS2_FD_187398 | JGI IMG/M metagenome (GOLD analysis project Ga0209049, IMG submission 187398) | Marine gutless worms symbiont microbial communities from Max Planck institute for Marine Microbiology, Germany - Olavius ullae BAHAMAS.2... | ecosystem: Host-associated > Annelida >...
TCATCATCCTCAACATCATCATCATCGTCATCATCATCATCATCATCATCATCATCATCCTTAGCTGATTCTACGTTTATCACAGAGTAGCGGTTAGCAGTGCTTACCGGTGGCGTGGTAGACAAAATCTTACGCTTTTTCGATGGAGTCTCCACGTTGTCGCGACTGTTCACCGGCTTCTTCTTGTTGACGACCGTCTGGAACCCGTCGCTGTCGATCTGAGGACGGTGACGGCCCGATCCGATGACAGTTGCCGCCTGGTCCAGCAGCTGCTGGCGTTTCGTCTCCTCCAAGCGGCGTCCGAGTCGTCTCGACAGCTGTCTGCCAGCTATCTCCTTCGCGCGGTCCAGGTCCGTCTTGTCTCTCTTGGCCGCCGCAGACTCCGTCTCCGCCTTCTTCCTGGCGATGTGCTGGCGTACAGCGTCGCAGATACGGTCGCTGTATGCCCGGGTCGCGTCCTCGACCACCGAACGGAGGTCATCATCAACCATGGGTGGATTGATGTCGCTGGCGAACTTCGCCAGCCTCTCAGCCAACGATTTCGGAAGTTGGCTCCAGTTGTCTCCGTGGTGGCCAAGCTGCACCAATCTGTACAGATCCTTCACAACACTCGCAAAATCATCATTATTTGATTTTTCTGTAGTATGGGGTCCTGCCTTTGCTGTCTGACCACTATTTGGCCTGTCTGAATTGCGGTCAGGACCCCGTTCTAGTTTCTGTACGTGTTCAGCTAGCACAGACACAGATTTCGTTACCGTTTCCAACATCTTACGGATCTCACCGATGCCAACATCTGACTGCCCCTGATTCTCTCGTTGATCGCGGTCGTCAAAATGCTTACGCGTCCATATGCCTTGACGACGATATCCTCCTCCGTATCTACCTTCTCCCTGGCGTTGGAACTGTTTAGGCCTGCCCTTACCGAATGCCATCTGAACACTGAAGACTGATCCGGCAACGAACTAAGCGATTAATACAATGAAAATAATACAAATTAATACAAGAAAGCAAATAAACTGTCAATCAATGATAATCTCTCCACACAACTCCGCCAACGAACTAAGCTTTCGCTTACAGTAAAGCTTCGTCAGAGTACGAGCAGGACTGTTTCGAGAGCTGTATTTATAGCGAGTCTTACCAATGCCAGGTGCTTAATTACCACCTGCCAATAGCCATCTGTGAATGGACTATTGTACCGGTAATCGACGTCCAGATCAACGGTCTATTCGTGGAACGGTCATCAGAGTTGATAATGACCGATAATGAGCTCGCAAACATCTAGCCGTGAATCGTACCTGGCAGACCGTGCTAGATTACAGCAGTAGAATGTCTGATGCAATAAAGCTCCAACATATGTATATTATTACATTATAGGATGAAACAACACAAAGCATGTAATGACATAGAGATGTACTGGTAGAACTAAGAAGGCACTGGCCGGTTAGGGTTTAGGGATAGGGTTATGGGTTAGGGTTAGCCAACCCATAGCCTATAGGATGCGCGGGCACATCCAGTTCTAACCAAAAGTCCCTATGCCGAAAATTTTGCCTTAAGGTTGTTGATCCCCAGTGGATGAGCAGTTTGTAAAATATTTTGCCACGTAATTTCTTTCATGCGGCGTAATGATTCGGAGTTTTCCTCAAACTGCTCGATAGCCAAAATGGTGAAATGTTTTAATGAGTGTCCTGCCTGATTAAAATGGAGGCCGATCGGTGTCTGTTTTTTGAGATTAATGCAGGACACGTGATCCGTGACCCTATCCCGCAACGACCGGCCAGTCTCTCCTACGTACTGCTTATAGCATGTAGTACAAGTAACTAGGTAAATAATATTACTAGAGGTGCAAGTAAATCTACTGTGTAGTTTATACGTACGTTTATTATAAGAGCTACTGAATGATTTAGATTCTACAATGTACGTACATGCTCTACATCTAGTGTTAGGGCAGCGTACACTGCCCGGTCTACAAGTAGTGTGAAGTATATGTGGTTTACGTACTACACTACTGCTGACAGAGAGTGAGCTACGTACGAGTTTTTTGCCTAGGTTTTGGCCGTTGCAAAAAGCAGTGATAAGTCTGGAGTCCTCGCCAAATAGTTGACCTTGACCTATTATGCTCTTCCAAGAGCGCGCCAGCTCTATCCCAATTTTGTTATACGGAATTACGATCGGAAGAATTTCTTTTTGATTGTTATTTTTGGTAGAAATATTATCGTTGGAATTCCAAATATCCCTCTTCATTTTCCTCAACAGGCTCTTGCTGTAATTGCGCTTATATAAAGCCGCAAAAAGCGTAGAGCACGCATTGCTGTAATCGGAAAATGAAGACGAGATGCGTTTGAAACGTAAGAGTTGAGCTTTTAGGACACCGGTGAATGTGTGTCTTGGATGGAATGATTGCTTGTGTAGCAGTTGGTGAGTGTCGGTGTCTTTGAAGTACACGCGTGTTTGTAATATATCCAAGCCAGTTGCAGTGTCGTGTATCCTGTATATGGTGGTGTCCAAAAAGTCAACTCTTTCGTATGAAAAATTTAAAGTGATGTGAATACCATCAATTAAAGAGTTTAGGTAAACTTCAAATTCTTTCAATTCTTCCGTCGTACCCGTCCACACGAAATGTACATCATCTAGAAATCTGAAGTAAAATAGCGGCTTAATTTTGAATCCTTGTTTGGCCTTTTCATCGAATTCCTCCAAGTATAGATCTGCTAACCCCGGGGCGTATGACTTACCCATGGCGGTCCCGCAGATTTGTAGATAAAATTCGCCGTTAAAAGTGAAATCGTTATTTCTAAGCGTGATATCGAGAAGCCGCAAAATGTATTCATCCGGTCTCTGATGATCCGGATATCGAGCCAGCGCCTCTTTAGTGACCTGGAGAGTTCTATCGATATGCATATTAGTGTACAGCGACGAGACGTCGGCTGTCACCAAGAGCGCGGTTTTTGGAATTTTCTGGCCCCGAATTTTTGAAACAAAATCGTAGGTGTCCTTTATGTACGACGAGTGTCGTATACTAATTGGCCGTATGAAGCTATCTATGTACTGGCTAACTCTATACGACTCGCTTCCACAGTCCGAAACGATGGGGCGTCCCTCGGGCATATCGGTTTGGGGCCATTTATGCCGAGGTTTGTGAATTTTCGGAAGCAAGTAAAATGTACGCGCTCTATCCGTGTCTGTGGCCCGCAAAAAGTGCAATTGTTTCTTGCTGATAAACTTCTCAGATTTCATAGACTCCAGAATATCATTAATTTTCGAAATGTTATCTTTATAGATGGGCTCACTTATTTTAGTATAGAATTTACTATTAGAAAGTTGTCTGTGAGCCTCTCGTAAGTAAGAATCTTTATTTAAAACAACAGTAGCTCCTCCTTTGTCAGCAGGTTTAATAACTATACTAGTATCGTTTTTAAGTTCTGAAAGAGATTTCTGTTCCTCTGCAGATAAATTATTCTGACGATGATGTAGTGTTAGAAATTTGTTACGCACAATTTTGCTACTGCTCAGCGTGGATTCAGTAGCTGAAATAATTTGTTGTATTGTTTGCAGAGTAGACTCGCTGATCTTGTGATCAGGCGGTGTCCACGTGCTGCGATGTGTAAAGGTTTTAGCTTTGTAATCGTAATTATTACCATCATCATCCGAATAATAATCTGCTAGCTTTAGTTTTCTAACTAATCTACTTTGCGCCTCATAAATCCTGTTTACTGGTAAACATCTATACGTAGGTATGAATTTTAATCCTTTCTCGAGTAATGAAATATCGGAGTTAGTAAGTATACGATGAGAGAGATTACAAATAACAGTATTATTGCAAGTAAGTAAACTATCAAAACTAGGTACGTTTAATGCGTTACTGTAATCTAGTTTAAACGGTGAACCAGTTGTGCATGCTTACAAATCGATGTCATGATCTTGCGTGATGTCCAAGCGCTGTGATGAATGTTGTCTTTCTTCAGGATCTCGACCTGTTCATCTGGTATCGGCTGCACGAACTGATCCACGAAGGCGTTCGACATGACCTCGTTGAGAGCATCGATGTTGCTACGCTGCTCTGGCGCCAACTTCGTGGACCTCGGGACACCAACGAAGGCGATCGTCACCTCGGTCTGGCTGTTGAGCATCATCAGTCGTTCCAGTTGTCGTCTGTACTCGTCCGGGTGCTGGTCGCGGTGATTTATCCCTGCCTGCACGTACACAACAGACAGTGTATTGGAACGGTTAATCAAAACATCCTGCAAAGCATTGTTGATGTGATTGAACCTGGCGCCTGGGAGACAGTGCACCTCCCATCCACTGGGAATGGGGGCAAACTGTCTCAAATTGGAGTCACCGACCAGCAGCGCCTTGGTGTCAGCTGCTGGGACGATTCTCCAATCCTCCTTATTTCCGCCACTGAAAACGTTCACACCAGCCTGCGTACGCATCACCTGCGAAGACGGTTTGAGCATCCTGGCCGGTCTGTCCACGGAATGGCTTCTGCGACCTGGACCCACCGAATGAACCTCGGCAGTCACGGAGATCTGTTGCTGATGCTGCTGCTGTTGCTGCTCACGAACGATGGCTGCTGGTGCTGTCTCCTGTGTCTGTGTGTCTGTCATAGCAGCCTTCCTAGCAGCTGTAACATATGATTCTACGGCTTTCTGATTGATAGTATCAATCGTAGCCGCACTATCATCATCAGCTCTAGCATCATCATCACCTCTAGTATCATCATCATCATCACCTCTGGCATCATCATCGCGTTCAGCATCATCATCATCCTCGACATCATCATCATCGTCATCATCATCATCATCATCATCATCATCCTTATCTGATTCTACGTCTATCACAGAGTAGCGGTTAGCAGTGCTTACCGGTGGCGTGGTAGACAAAATCTTACGCTTTTTCGATGGAGTCTCCACGTTGTCGGGACTGTTCACCGGCTTCTTCTTGTTGATGACCGTCTGGAACCCGTCGCTGTCGATCTGAGGACGGTGACGGCCCGATCCGATGACAGTTGCCGCCTGGTCCAGCAGCTGCTGGCGTTTCGTCTCCTCCAAGCGGCGTCCGAGTCGTCTCGATAGCTGTCTGCCAGCTATCTCCTTCGCGCGGTCCAGGTCCGTCTTGTCTCTCTTGGCCGCCGCAGACTCCGTCTCCGCCTTCTTCCTGGCGATGTGCTGGCGTACAGCGTCGCAGATACGGTCGCTGTATGCCCGGGTCGCGTCCTCGACCACCGAACGGAGGTCATCATCAACCATGGGTGGATTGATGTCGCTGGCGAACTTCGCCAGCCTCTCAGCCAACGATTTCGGAAGTTGGCTCCAGTTGTCTCCGTGGTGGCCAAGCTGCACCAATCTGTACAGATCCTTCACAACACTCGCAAAATCATCATTATTTGATTTTTCTGTAGTATGGGGTCCTGCCTTTGCTGTCTGACCACTATTTGGCCTGTCTGAATTGCGGTCAGGACCCCGTTCTAGTTTCTGTACGTGTTCAGCTAGCACAGACACAGATTTCGTTACCGTTTCCAACATCTTACGGATCTCACCGATGCCAACATCTGACTGCCCCTGATTCTCTCGTTGATCGCGGTCGTCAAAATGCTTACGCGTCCATATGCCTTGACGACGATATCCTCCTCCGTATCTACCTTCTCCCTGGCGTTGGAACTGTTTAGGCCTGCCCTTACCGAATGCCATCTGAACACTGAAGACTGATCCGGCAACGAACTAAGCGATTAATACAATGAAAATAATACAAATTAATACAAGAAAGCAAATAAACTGTCAATCAATGATAATCTCTCCACACAACTCCGCCAACGAACTAAGCTTTCGCTTACAGTAAAGCTTCGTCAGAGTACGAGCAGGACTGTTTCGAGAGCTGTATTTATAGCGAGTCTTACCAATGCCAGGTGCTTAATTACCACCTGCCAATAGCCATCTGTGAATGGACTATTGTACCGGTAATCGACGTCCAGATCAACGGTCTATTCGTGGAACGGTCATCAGAGTTGATAATGACCGATAATGAGCTCGCAAACATCTAGCCGTGAATCGTACCTGGCAGACCGTGCTAGATTACAGCAGTAGAATGTCTGATGCAATAAAGCTCCAACATATGTATATTATTACATTATAGGATGAAACAACACAAAGCATGTAATGACATAGAGATGTACTGGTAGAACTAAGAAGGCACTGGCCGGTTAGGGTTTAGGGATAGGGTTATGGGTTAGGGTTAGCCAACCCATAGCCTATAGGATGCGCGGGCACATCCAGTTCTAACCAAAAGTCCCTATGCCGAAAATTTTGCCTTAAGGTTGTTGATCCCCAGTGGATGAGCAGTTTGTAAAATATTTTGCCACGTAATTTCTTTCATGCGGCGTAATGATTCGGAGTTTTCCTCAAACTGCTCGATAGCCAAAATGGTGAAATGTTTTAATGAGTGTCCTGCCTGATTAAAATGGAGGCCGATCGGTGTCTGTTTTTTGAGATTAATGCAGGACACGTGATCCGTGACCCTATCCCGCAACGACCGGCCAGTCTCTCCTACGTACTGCTTATAGCATGTAGTACAAGTAACTAGGTAAATAATATTACTAGAGGTGCAAGTAAATCTACTGTGTAGTTTATACGTACGTTTATTATAAGAGCTACTGAATGATTTAGATTCTACAATGTACGTACATGCTCTACATCTAGTGTTAGGGCAGCGTACACTGCCCGGTCTACAAGTAGTGTGAAGTATATGTGGTTTACGTACTACACTACTGCTGACAGAGAGTGAGCTACGTACGAGTTTTTTGCCTAGGTTTTGGCCGTTGCAAAAAGCAGTGATAAGTCTGGAGTCCTCGCCAAATAGTTGACCTTGACCTATTATGCTCTTCCAAGAGCGCGCCAGCTCTATCCCAATTTTGTTATACGGAATTACGATCGGAAGAATTTCTTTTTGATTGTTATTTTTGGTAGAAATATTATCGTTGGAATTCCAAATATCCCTCTTCATTTTCCTCAACAGGCTCTTGCTGTAATTGCGCTTATATAAAGCCGCAAAAAGCGTAGAGCACGCATTGCTGTAATCGGAAAATGAAGACGAGATGCGTTTGAAACGTAAGAGTTGAGCTTTTAGGACACCGGTGAATGTGTGTCTTGGATGGAATGATTGCTTGTGTAGCAGTTGGTGAGTGTCGGTGTCTTTGAAGTACACGCGTGTTTGTAATATATCCAAGCCAGTTGCAGTGTCGTGTATCCTGTATATGGTGGTGTCCAAAAAGTCAACTCTTTCGTATGAAAAATTTAAAGTGATGTGAATACCATCAATTAAAGAGTTTAGGTAAACTTCAAATTCTTTCAATTCTTCCGTCGTACCCGTCCACACGAAATGTACATCATCTAGAAATCTGAAGTAAAATAGCGGCTTAATTTTGAATCCTTGTTTGGCCTTTTCATCGAATTCCTCCAAGTATAGATCTGCTAACCCCGGGGCGTATGACTTACCCATGGCGGTCCCGCAGATTTGTAGATAAAATTCGCCGTTAAAAGTGAAATCGTTATTTCTAAGCGTGATATCGAGAAGCCGCAAAATGTATTCATCCGGTCTCTGATGATCCGGATATCGAGCCAGCGCCTCTTTAGTGACCTGGAGAGTTCTATCGATATGCATATTAGTGTACAGCGACGAGACGTCGGCTGTCACCAAGAGCGCGGTTTTTGGAATTTTCTGGCCCCGAATTTTTGAAACAAAATCGTAGGTGTCCTTTATGTACGACGAGTGTCGTATACTAATTGGCCGTATGAAGCTATCTATGTACTGGCTAACTCTATACGACTCGCTTCCACAGTCCGAAACGATGGGGCGTCCCTCGGGCATATCGGTTTGGGGCCATTTATGCCGAGGTTTGTGAATTTTCGGAAGCAAGTAAAATGTACGCGCTCTATCCGTGTCTGTGGCCCGCAAAAAGTGCAATTGTTTCTTGCTGATAAACTTCTCAGATTTCATAGACTCCAGAATATCATTAATTTTCGAAATGTTATCTTTATAGATGGGCTCACTTATTTTAGTATAGAATTTACTATTAGAAAGTTGTCTGTGAGCCTCTCGTAAGTAAGAATCTTTATTTAAAACAACAGTAGCTCCTCCTTTGTCAGCAGGTTTAATAACTATACTAGTATCGTTTTTAAGTTCTGAAAGAGATTTCTGTTCCTCTGCAGATAAATTATTCTGACGATGATGTAGTGTTAGAAATTTGTTACGCACAATTTTGCTACTGCTCAGCGTGGATTCAGTAGCTGAAATAATTTGTTGTATTGTTTGCAGAGTAGACTCGCTGATCTTGTGATCAGGCGGTGTCCACGTGCTGCGATGTGTAAAGGTTTTAGCTTTGTAATCGTAATTATTACCATCATCATCCGAATAATAATCTGCTAGCTTTAGTTTTCTAACTAATCTACTTTGCGCCTCATAAATCCTGTTTACTGGTAAACATCTATACGTAGGTATGAATTTTAATCCTTTCTCGAGTAATGAAATATCGGAGTTAGTAAGTATACGATGAGAGAGATTACAAATAACAGTATTATTGCAAGTAAGTAAACTATCAAAACTAGGTACGTTTAATGCGTTACTGTAATCTAGTTTAAACGGTGAACCAGTTGTGCATGCTTACAAATCGATGTCATGATCTTGCGTGATGTCCAAGCGCTGTGATGAATGTTGTCTTTCTTCAGGATCTCGACCTGTTCATCTGGTATCGGCTGCACGAACTGATCCACGAAGGCGTTCGACATGACCTCGTTGAGAGCATCGATGTTGCTACGCTGCTCTGGCGCCAACTTCGTGGACCTCGGGACACCAACGAAGGCGATCGTCACCTCGGTCTGGCTGTTGAGCATCATCAGTCGTTCCAGTTGTCGTCTGTACTCGTCCGGGTGCTGGTCGCGGTGATTTATCCCTGCCTGCACGTACACAACAGACAGTGTATTGGAACGGTTAATCAAAACATCCTGCAAAGCATTGTTGATGTGATTGAACCTGGCGCCTGGGAGACAGTGCACCTCCCATCCACTGGGAATGGGGGCAAACTGTCTCAAATTGGAGTCACCGACCAGCAGCGCCTTGGTGTCAGCTGCTGGGACGATTCTCCAATCCTCCTTATTTCCGCCACTGAAAACGTTCACACCAGCCTGCGTACGCATCACCTGCGAAGACGGTTTGAGCATCCTGGCCGGTCTGTCCACGGAATGGCTTCTGCGACCTGGACCCACCGAATGAACCTCGGCAGTCACGGAGATCTGTTGCTGATGCTGCTGCTGTTGCTGCTCACGAACGATGGCTGCTGGTGCTGTCTCCTGTGTCTGTGTGTCTGTCATAGCAGCCTTCCTAGCAGCTGTAACATATGATTCTACGGCTTTCTGATTGATAGTATCAATCGTAGCCGCACTATCATCATCAGCTCTAGCATCATCATCACCTCTAGTATCATCATCATCATTACCTCTGGCATAATCATCGCGTTCAGCATCATCATCATCCTCAACATCATCATCATCGTCATCATCACCATCATCACAGCGCATAGCATCTTCATCATCACCATCATCATCACCATCATCACCATCATCACAGTGCAGGATAAACATAAAATATGCGTGGCAATTGCGAAAGCATTGCAACTTGAAGGCCGCCCGACGTCGCCTCCGTCGTTGTGGGCTTTCATCATATATACGATGCCTATATGCACCAGAGTATAGGCCTGAGAGCATCAGGCAAAGTCAACCGCAGTCGTCTTTCTGTCGCCGTCGTTTCGAAACGAAGCAACCTTATTTGAACTCGGCGGGAGAGCCAATAATTGGCCTATGTCTCGTCCAATTTTGCTATAATTCGGTCCACTTAACTTCGAGAACCATTCCACGTGGCATATTATTGGCATTTTCTGGGTTTTGTGGGTTTTTTGCTCTATTTTTTTGTGTTTTCGCACGTTTTGAGAATTTCCGTGCCCGCTTATATCATACGTAAGTCTCAACGTGCTAAATAAGTAACTAAATCCAAGATATTTTCGGGGTGAATCTTACGTGTCGCCTATTAGGTCACTCTGTGACCTTGACCTTTGACCCTTTGACTTTGAACGAGTGCATTGCAGTGTTGGATTAAGAAAAAAGCAGTGGGGACGACATGGAGACGCCGAAGGCGCCGAGTCGAAGACGCCAAAGGCGTCGAGGCTGCGCCGAAGGCGCGCAGTCGAGGCGCCATAGGCGCCGAGGGGGTAAGGTCTGGAGAGGGGGTGTCTCCTCCCCAGTTGGGATGGGGTCTGGGGAGGGGCAGCCGCCCCCTCCCAGAAAATTTTTGAGGTATTTTGTGTAAAAGGATTCATTTTGGTGCACTTTTTACAGAGGAATATCAGTGCCAGTTCTGTGCCCCTTCTGACTCTAATATTTTCTCGCGATTGCTTTCTCGTCAAATGATCTTACCAGTAGGCCTATGTGCAATTTCCAGTGACTACTGAGTGCTGACTGCTTGGTGAACTAGAAAACGTGGCAATCTCGAATGCATTGCAACTTGAGGCAGCCCGACGCCGCGCAGTCCCCATCCGCTTTAATTTCGTCGCCCGTGCCAAGTTTGAAGTTGCTCATGCAGCCTATATCAGTTGTCGTCTTAGAGCGTTTTTACTGCTCATACGTTACTTTACGGTGTGACCTTGAACTTTGATCCCATGACCTTGACCTTTGACCTTTGACCTTGAACAATTTTATAGTGAGCCGGCTGAGCCATGATCAAACTCTGTATGAAATTTGAGCGACATCGGGCAATCCGCGGCAGAGTTATTGCGATGTGACGTTATGACCTTGAAATGAGCATGTATCACGTGTTGCGCTATGCTTTGGGATAGTTTGCACAAAGTTTAAACTCAGTCAAGCTATCCGTTCATGAAATATAACAATTTTTTGATGCTAATACGTCATGTTACGCTGTGACCTTGACCTTTGACCCGTTGACCTTGAAAGTTTGTGGTAGATCTGCTGCCACGTGGTCATAGTCTGTAGTAAATTTGATCGAAATCGAACAAGCCTGCACGGCTGAGTTATTCATAATACATGCATTACCTATTCTTCGAGGTAGAAGACGGTTCCGTAACCAATAACGATAAAG
>Ga0209049_1000249_pt1 | contig 11031 bp, 13 predicted proteins | sample WorMetulBAHAMAS2_FD_187398 | JGI IMG/M metagenome (GOLD analysis project Ga0209049, IMG submission 187398) | Marine gutless worms symbiont microbial communities from Max Planck institute for Marine Microbiology, Germany - Olavius ullae BAHAMAS.2... | ecosystem: Host-associated > Annelida >...
TGCCGGCCGAGAGTGCGCGCCCGCATGTCTTCGATCATCCGCTGACGCAGCGGCGTGGCCGGGGGGTGGCCGGGGGTGGTGCTCTGGATGTTCATGGCAAGGCTCCTGTGTTGGTCGAGGCAAGATCACCTCACCGACAGGACACCGTTCCCGGCCCACACCCGGCAATCACAACCCGCTCGCCGCACTTCACCGCGGCGCCCGCAACCTATCGCGAAGCGATTTCGTGCTCTGGCCCGGCGCCGACTGGTTCGAGATCGGCTGGGGCGATGCGGCGTTCTACCAAGCGACGCCGACGCTGGCCGATCTCGACCTCGACCTGGCGGTGCCGGCGCTGTTCTGGCCGACCGAGTCGGTGGTGCAGGTGGTGCCGGGGATAGGCCCGCTGGACCAGGTTTTCGCCAGGTCGGACCGGGTGGCACTCAGCCTGTCGGCGGGTGGCTGGCGGGCGCTGGCGATCCGGCTGGGTGACTCGATCTCGCCGGGACCTTCGGCCCTGCCCGACCCGGTGGGACCGAGCCTCTACGGATATGGGCTCTTCTTTCGCTCGCCGTTCTCCTACCATGCGGGGCGGACCTGCAACCAGTGGATATCGGGCCTGTTGCGTAACGCCGGGGTGCCGAGCTCCTGGCTCTGGAGCATCACCAGCACCGGTCTGGTCGAGGAGTTGCGGTGGAGGGCCGTGCCGCTCGCCGCGGATGCTGCCGACAGCTTAGGGTAACTATATACCCCACACCTAACGCCATCATTTAAGTGGTGAAAATTCGGCGGCTTGCGCTTGACAAGTGCCGCCCTTTGCCGCATATCCGCGCCGCATCGGCCGGGCACTCCCCGGCCTGACGAGTTTTCGCGGCCCGCGGCCGCCAGACAACCCGGAAGAGCAATGAAAACCTACTCAACCAGACCGGCCGACATCGAGAAGAAGTGGATCGTGATCGACGCCGAGGGCGTCGTGCTCGGCCGGCTCGCCTCGATCGCGGCAATGCGCCTGCGCGGCAAGCACAAGGCGACCTTCACCCCGCATTTGGACATGGGTGACAACGTCATCGTCATCAATGCGGACAAGATCCAGCTGACCGGCAACAAGCGCGCCGACAAGACCTATTACCGCCACACCGGCTACCCGGGCGGGATCAAGAGCGCCACCGCCGGCCAAATCCTTGCCGGCAAGTTCCCGGAGCGCGTGGTCACCAAGGCGGTGCAGCGGATGATGCCGGGCGGGCCGCTGACCCGCAAGCAGATGACCAACCTGCGCGTCTATGCCGGAGCCGAGCACCCGCATGAAGCCCAGCAGCCCGAGGCGCTCGACCTCGCGGCGATGAACCCCAAGAACATCCGGAGCGCGTAACCCATGACCGATGAGATCAAATCGCTCGATGAGCTGAAGGCGGCGGTCGGCGTCGCCGACGAGCCTGCGGAGGAGACCGCGGTCGTGCGCGAGCCGGTGCGCGACGGGCTCGGCCGCTCCTACGCCACCGGCAAGCGCAAGGACGCCGTGGCCCGGGTCTGGGTCAAGCCGGGCAGCGGCAAGGTGACCGTCAACGGCAAGGAGATGGCGGCCTATTTCGCCCGCCCGGTGCTGCAGATGGTGATCGGACAGCCGTTCAAGGTGGCCAATGTCGCCGACCAGTTCGGCGTGATGTGCACCGTCAAGGGCGGCGGGCTGTCGGGCCAGGCCGGGGCGGTCAAGCACGGAATCTCCAAGGCGCTGAGCGGCTACGACCCCGAGCTCAGGCCGGCGCTGAAGGCCGCGGGCTTCCTGACCCGCGACTCGCGCGTGGTCGAGCGCAAGAAGTACGGCAAGCCGAAAGCGCGCCGGAGCTTCCAGTTCTCGAAGCGCTGACCGGCACCTCGCGGAACGCCAGGAAGGTCCCGGTCCGCCGGGGCCTTTTGCGTTGGCCGGGCCCGCGGCAGTGTCACCGGAATTGCACAGTGCTGGGTTGAGCTTTAGTCAAGGGATGGGTCACAGCTTGGCCCGACCGGTCACGGAGAGATCGGATGCCGCGGCCTACACGCACCGTCGCCAAGGACATCAGCTATTCCTTCTCGGCCCGCACCCGGGCGGGGAAGGCGTTCGCCCGCGGGGTCGAGAACGTGACCGGCCGGCTGCGGCTGCTGAAGATGGCGCTCGGCTACGAGAACGAGGTCGCCGCCGGACGCGATTTCCGGCAGGTTATGCAGGAGCGCTACGGCATCAGCCTCGACCTGGTCGGAGAGGGGCTGGCCAACCTGCCGGCGGAGGGTCCGCTGGTGGTGGTCGCCAACCACCCCTATCGCATCGTCGACGGCCTCGCCATGGGCCGGATCCTGTCGACGGTCCGGGGCGGCGAGTTCAAGATCATTGCCAACAACGTGTTCAAGAAGGCCAAGGACCTCGACCGGGCGATTCTGGCGATCGATTTCTCCGAGACCAAGGAAGCGGTCCGGAAGAACAACGCCGCGCGTAAGGAGGCGCTGGAATACCTGGCCACGGGCGGTGCCATCGGCATCTTTCCGGGCGGGACCGTGGCGACGTCGGCCAAGCCGTTCTCGCGGCCGCTCGATCCGCCGTGGAAAACCTTCACCGCCGAGATGATCGCGAAGTCCGACGCCGCGGTGGTGCCGATGTTTTTCGAGGGGCAGAACTCGCGCCTGTTCCAGATCGCCAGCCATCTGAACTACACCCTGCGCATGGCGCTCTTAATCAACGAGTTCGACAGCCGGGTCGGCGGGCCGCTGCGGGTCCACATCGGCCGGCCGCTGCCGGAGGCGGCGATCGACGCCCGACGACGAGACCCCAAGGCGATGATGGACTATTTGTGGGTGCAGACCTATCGCTTGAGCCCGCGTCCGGTGAAGGACGGCGCCTATGGGCTATACCTGGGCTGAACGGCCGCACGCCCCATCTTCCACCTGACGATTGCAGCGCCCCGCCGTATCGGCTAGGCGGTGGGCGGCTTTGGAGACAGCAAGATGACCAAGCACAAGATCGCGATTCTGGGTGCCAGCGGTTACACCGGCGCCGAGCTGGTGCGCCTGATCGCCACCCACCCGACGATGGAGATCGCGGCGCTGAGCGCCGAGCGCAAGGCCGGGCAAAGCATGGCCTCGGTGTTCCCGCAATTCCGCCATCTCGACCTGCCCAAGCTGGTGACCGTCGAGGAGATTGATCTGGCGGCGGTCGACCTGGTGTTCGCGGCGCTGCCGCATGGCCTCAGCCAGGCGATCGTCAAGGAGCTGCCGGAGGGCATCCGGATCGTCGACCTCGGCGCCGATTTCCGGCTGCGCGACCCGGCCGCCTACGAGAAGTGGTACAACCGCCCGCACGATGCGCCCGAGATCCAGCCCGAGGCGGTCTATGGGCTCACGGAGTTCTACCGCGGCGACATCCGCGGCGCCCGGCTGGTGGCCGGCACCGGGTGCAATTCCGCCACGGTGCAATATGCGCTCAGGCCGGTGATCGCCGCGGGGCTGATCAATCTCGACGACATCATCTGCGACCTGAAGAACGGCGTCTCCGGCGCCGGGCGGTCGCTGAAGGAGAACATGCTGTTCGCCGAGCGCTCGACCGATGTGGCGGGCTATTCCCAGGGCGGTAAGCACCGGCACCTCGGCGAGTTCGACCAGGAGTTCAACGCCATCGCCGGGCGCGCGGTGCGGATCATGTTCACGCCGCATCTGGTGCCGATCAACCGCGGCATCCACGCCACGGCCTACGTCAAGGGCGACGCGGCGGCGATCCATGCGGCACTGGCGGGTTCTTACGCGGCCGAGCCGTTCCTCAAGGTGCTGCCCTTCGGCGAGCTGCCCGCGATGGGCCATGTGATGAGCTCGAACTTCTGCCACATCGGCGTCGGCGGCGACCGGGTGCCGGGGCGGGCGATGATCGTGGCGACGCTCGACAACCTCTGCAAAGGTTCATCGGGCCAGGCAATCCAGAATGCCAACCTGATGCTCGGGCTCGACGAGACCGCCGGACTGATGGCGGCGCCGCTGTTTCCGTGAGCCGCGCCTAGTCGGCGTTGCAGAGGATCGGGTCGTTTCTCTGGGCGATGATTCTGCGGCTCGACCAGAACCGGGGCTCGGTCCACTCCGGCAACATCGCCTATGCGCTGATGCTGGCTGTGGTGCCGTTCCTGATCTTCGCCACCGCGCTGACCGGCTTCTTCGTCGGTCAGCAGGGAGCGGAGATGGCCCTCGAATGGCTGTTCAAGGGCGTGCCGGAACACGTGGCGCTGACCCTCGAGCCGGTGCTCCTCGAGGTGATCGGCCAGCGCCGCGGGGGGATCCTGACTTTGTCGGCGCTGGCGGCGGTCTGGGCGGCGTCGAACGGGGTCGAAGCGGTGCGGCTGGGGCTCGACAACGCCTACGAGGTCGACACCTCGCGCCACGTCGCGCTGAGCCGGCTGATCTCGATAGGCGTGGTCCTGGCCGGCTTCATGGTGTTCACCCTGCTGTCGGTGCTGATCATCTTTGCGCCGCTGCTTTTCGCGCTGATCGAGCGCTGGACCAAGATCGACATCCCGGCCGAGGCCGATCTGATGCGCTATGCGTTTGGCCTCGGGGTGCTGGCGGTGTCGCTCTGGGTCGTGCACCGCGTGCTGCCGTCGCGGCCGATGCACGGCATGCGGCTGTGGCCCGGGGTACTGGCCAGCGTCGTGATCTGGAGCGTTTCCGCTACCGGCATGTCGGTCTATCTGGCCCATGCGCCCTCCTACACCGTGACCTACGGGATGCTGGCCGGCGTGATCGTTACGCTGCTGTTCTTCTATCTGACCGGGGTCGCCCTTATCTTCGGGGCTGAGGTGAACGCGGCGGTCAACGCCAAGCGCACGGAAGTGTGGCGCCGGCATGGGCGGTTGCTGGCGGGACGCGACCCGACCTAGAGGCTGTGACGGGAGACGCGGATGGCGACCAAGAAGACCGGACGGATGCAGATGATGGCGTTCGGCGCAGCGCTGATGGCGGCCTCGGCGTTATTGGTCTCGTTCGCCTTCCGCGACGCGATCGTGTTCTTCTTCTCGCCAACCGAGCTGCTGGCCGAGCAGCGTCGGCCGGACCAGCTCCTGCGCGTCGGCGGGCTGGTGGTCGAGGGCTCGCTGAAGCGAGGCGAGAGCGAGACCGCCAGCTTCGAGGTTACCGACGGCAACGGGACCGTCTTGGTGAGCTACCGCGGCGTGCTGCCGGACCTCTTTGCCGAAGGCCAGGGGGTGGTGGCCGAGGGCTATTTCCGCGACGGCGCCTTCGAGGCGACCGAGGTGCTGGCCAAGCACGACGAGAACTACATCCCCAAGGAGGTGGTCGACGCGCTGAAGGAGCAGGGCCACTGGGAGTACAGCGACGGCAATTCCGAGGGGGCGAAACCCGATGGCGGCTGATCACCGGTTTCCCTGGGTCGACGCCTTCACCGCGACGCCGATGGGCAGCAACCCCTGCGCCGTCGTGTTTGACGCCGACGATGTGCCCGCGGAGAAGCGGATCGCCCTGGTGCGGGAGACCCGGCTCTCGGAGTGCGCCTTTCTGCAGCGCTCGCAGAAGGCCGATTTCGGCGCCCGCTACTATCTGGCGACGCGCGAGATCCCGCTGGCCGGGCACCCAACCATCGCCACCTGCCGGGCGCTGGAGGCGGCCGGATTGCTGGACGGGCGCGACCGCTTCACCCTGGAGGTCGGGGCCGGGATTCTGCCGATCGAGATTGGCCGCGGCGACGGCGAGACGGTCTTCACCATGACCCAGTTCGCCCCCGAGTTCGGCCGCGAACACCCGCCGGCGGAGATCGCCGCGCTCTACGGGCTGGCGGCCGAGGATATCGTGGGGGTGCCGCAGACGGTCTCCACCGGCTCGGCCTATTGCATCGCCGTGCTGCACGACCACGATGCGCTGGCGTGGGCGCGGCTCGACGCCGGGGCGCTGGAAGCGATGCTGCCGGGGGCGGATTTCTCCGAGCCGTTCCTCTACGTGACCCAGGGCTTCACGCACGAGGGCTACACCGCGGCGCGGCGGCTGCTGCCGCCGCCGATGCCGCCGGAGGACTCGTTCACCGGATCGGCAACCGGCTGCATGGCGGCCTATCTCTGGGCCAAGGGACTGATCGACGCCCCGCGGTTCGTCGCCGAGCAGGGCCATCTGATGGACCCGTCCGGGACGGGCGGAGATCGAGGTGCTGGGCCCACGCGAGGCGATCATCGGCGTGCGGGTCGGCGGCTCCGGGGTGGTGTTGATGAAGGGCGTGGTGACGCTCTGACGATAGCTTTCCCTGCGGAGGGCGGATCGTGCTCCACCCTATCGCCGATCACCGGCCGGCAGCCTCGCGCGCCGCGGCACCGAAAGCGGCGAACAGGGCCCGGTTGACCGGATCGTTCACCGCGTCGTACTCCGCGTGCCACTGGACACCGAGGGCGAAGCTCTCCGCCCCCGCGATCGAGATCGCCTCAACCGTCTCGTCCTCGGCCCGGCCCTCGATCACTACCCGTTCGCCCGGCTCCCACACCGCCTGGCCGTGCAGAGAGTTGGTCACCGCCGCGGCGGTGCCGAAGAGGTGGTGGAACGGCCCGCCCTCGCGGAAGCGCACCTCGTGGCGCTTGGCGAAGATCACCGCCGGATCCTTCTCGCCCTTCGGCATCCGGTGGCGCATCCTCCCCGGCAGGTCGCCGACCTCCGGGTGCAGGGTGCCGCCGAAGGCGACGTTCATCTCTTGGATGCCGCGGCAGATGCCGAACACCGGCTTGCCGGCGGCGACCATCGCCCGGACCAGCGGCAAGACCAGGTTGTCGCGGCCGAGGTCGAACGGCGCATGGGCCTCGGTCTCGTCATGGCCGTAGAAGCTCGGATGCACGTTCGGCCGGGCGCCGGTGAGCACCAGCCCGTCGAGCAGCGCGACCAGCTCGCCGGTATCGGCGATCGCCGGTATGCCGGGCAGGATCAGCGGCAGCGCGCCACAGACCTCTACCACCGCCTCGGGGGTGCGGTTGCCGCAGATCTGCGCTTCGAAGGTGTCGTCGATCAGGTACAGGAAGGCGGTGACGCCAATGCGCGGACGGCAAGTCGTGGTCATGAGCACTCCAGGGCCCGGGCAATGGTCTCCGGGCGGGTGTTGTCAGCAAGAACGGCGAGCTCGATCACCCCGCCGCCAAGCCAGGCGAGCAGCGTCTGGCGCCAGGCGGCGTCGGGCAATACCAGTTCCGGCCCGTTGCCGCAGTCGCACATGCCGCCGGTGATGAAATCCTGGCCGATGCGATGGTTCGAGTAGCCCGGCGCGGCAGCGATCTCGCGCGCCACGCCGTCGCGGAAGGACCAGATGCGCAGCGTACCGCCGATATGCGGTGTCTCGGCATAGGCGACGTCCTTAACCCCGTCGCCGTCGAAATCGGCGATCCCGGCCGGCGCGAGCCAGCGGTTCGGGCGGCCGATATGCGGCGTCGCGGCGAGCTTCACGAGCGTCGGCCCCGCCGCCCCGTAGACAGCCAGCTGTGCCCCTTCGGCGATGTCCGTCTCGACAACCACCACGCCATTGAACCCATCGCCGGTGACATCGGTGGTCCGCGGGTTGGTATCCTCGAACACCGCGTTCTCGCCGAGGACGACCGAGGTCTCACAAGGGCCAATTGTCATCCTGTCGGCGATCATCGTGCGCAGCGCGCCCGCCTCCCACGCGTCACCCAGCACGCCGTGGCGGTACCGGTCGGTGGCGTTGGAGTAGTAGGCCCTACCGCGCCTTTGCCCTCGGCTGTCACCGGCTCGGTGCCGGGCGGACCGCCGGGGTAGTCACAGGCAAGGGACGGCCCGGCCAGAAGCGTCGCGAGCAGAGAGAGGGTCGCGCAGACCGGCCTCAAATCTGCTTCTCCGGCAGTTGCAGAACCAGCCCGTCCATATCCGCCGTCACCTTGACCTGGCAGGTCAGGCGCGAGCGTTCGTTCGGCTCGAAGGCGAAGTCGAGCATGTCGACCTCCATGTCCTCGCGCTCGGCCAGCCGGTCGACCCAGGCCGGATCGACATAGGCGTGGCAGGTCGAGCAGGCGCAGGCACCGCCGCAATCGGCATCGATGCCGGGGATGTTGTTGTTCACCGCCCCCTCCATCACCGTCAAACCGACGGGGACATCGACGGTGTGTTCGGTGCCGTTGTGCTCGACATAGGTGATCTTCGGCATTCTGCTCGGTCCTCGTGCAGGCAACACAGGTCTGGGCGCTATCTAGCGCGAGTCTCGATCCGGTGCCAGAGCCGAGGGCGACCCTTCGACGGCCAGCTGCGCCGCCAGCGCGGTCCGGCCGGAGGCGAAGGCCGGTTGCGGCAGCGGCACCGCTTCCGGTGCCGCGGCGGTGCGCGACAGATGGCCGACATAGCGCCACGCGGTCAGCGCCGCCAGCGAGCCGACCACCAGCGTCGCGCCCGCCTGCATCAGGACCACGCCGCCGGCCCCTGCCGTGCCGCCGATCAGCAGCGCGAGCACCGGAATCGCCACCCCGTCGCGGCTCCAGTTGAACAGCGTCGACAGCGCCGGGCGACCGAGGTTGTTGAAGGCGGCATTGGAGATGAACAGCGCCCCGGTGAAGAGAAACGCACCGGCACCCAGATGGGTGAAGGTCGCCAGCACCTCGGCACCGGGGCCGGCCGGGTTGAAGCCGCGGATGATCGCATCTGTCGCCAGCCACAGCAGCAGCCATACGGACAGGACCCAGCCGCAGGAGAACACCAGCGCGTCGCGATAGGCCATCCGGATGCGGTCGAACCGCCCTGCGCCGCGGTTCTGGCCGAGGATCGGGCCAACGGCACCGGAGAGGGCGAAGATGGCGCCGAAGGCGAGCGGCGTCAGCCGTCCGACCACTGCCCAACCGGCGACCGCGGCATCGCCATGCACGGCCACCACCCCGGTCAAGAAGGCGTTGCCGAACGGGGTCGAGAGCTGGGTCGCCACCGCCGGCAGGCCGATGACAAGGATCGGCCGGGCATCGCTGAGCGCCGCGCGGAGGTCGATCCGCCCCACCAGGTCGCGCACCAGCACGGCGAAGCGCAACGCGATCAACGCCATCATCACCCTGGTCAGCACCTGCGCCAGCGCCGCCCCGTCGATCCCGAGGCCAAGGCTGAAGATCAGGATCGGGTCCAGCACCGCCGCGACGGCGCCGCTGAAGAGAGTGATGAACATCGCCCGCCGCGCATCGCCGACCGCGCGCAGGAGCCCGCCCGCGATCATGGCGATGCCGATACCCGGAAGCGACGGCAGGGTGATGGCCAGGAACCGCGACGCGATCGCCCGGGTCTCGCCTGTCGCGCCGAGCAGGTCGAGGGCATGCCCACGCCCGAGCCAGGCCAGCGCCGCGGCGGCGCCCAGCACCGCCACCATCAGCATCAAGCTGGAGGCGCCGAGCCGGTGCGCGCCGGCCGTGTCCCCTGCCCCGACTGCCCGGCTGACCACCGCGGTGGCGGCGATGGAGAGGCCGATCGCCATCGAAATCATGAAGAACTGCACCGTCCCGGCGAAGCCGATCGCAGCTGCCAGCTTGCGATGGCCGAGCAGCGAGATGTAGAATAGGTTCAGCGCATCGACCAGAAAGAGGGTGATCAGCCCGACGCCGCCGGCCGCGGTCATCGTCACCACATGGCGCATGGTGCTGCCGGAGGTGAACTTGGCTGGCGCCATCGGCTATTCCGCGGGCACTGCCGCGCTCCCAGAACTGTCTCGTGCCCGGCCGCTGGATGCCGCGGCACCAAGCATTCGAGCGTCAGCGACACCATCGCCAGCGCCGCTGCCAGCGCGTAGACCGCCCCCAGGGCGCTCAGCCGCAACAGCCCCAGCGGCGCCGGCAGGGTCACTGCGGCGATGTGGTTGATGGTGATGAATACCGCCGCCGTCGGCGCCTGGTCGGCCGGGTCGGCGATCTTCTGGAAATAGGTCTTCTACGCGATCGCGAGGGCGAACAGCAGGTGGTCGAGCACGTAGAGGCTCATCGCCAGCCACACCCCCCAATGGAAGAAGTAGATCCCGGCATAGAGGGCGAAGACGACGAACAGCCCGACATACTCGACGATCAGCGCCAGCCGCTCGCCATAGCGGCGCACCAGCCGCCCCGCCATCGGGGCGAAGATCATGGTCGCGATGTAGTTGAACAGCATCAGCCCGGTGATCTGGTGCACCTCCAGCCCGAAGCGCTCGACCATCATGAACGGGGCGAAGACGATGAAGATCTGCCGCCGGGCGCCGCCGATGAACACCAGCGCGTAATAGAGCCAGTAGCGCGATCGCAGGATCAGGGTCTTGTGCTGCACCACCGGCGCCTCGAAGCGCGGATAGAGCGCCCAGGCGGCCAGGGTGAGGGCGGCGCAGGCCCCCGCCGGCCGACCAGTAGACCGCGGTGTAGCTCAGGCCCAGCCCCTCCCAGGCGACGATGATCAGCCCGAACACCACCAGCGAGCCGAACGAGCCGGCCGAGACGATCCAGCCGATTCCCTGCGGCGCCCGCTCGCGCGGCAACCACTGCAGCTGAAGCGACTGCTGGATGGTCTCGTAGTAGTGAAAGCCGATCGACGAGAGGGTCGTGGTCAGCATCAGCCCCCAGAAGGAGGGGAAGTTCGAGGTCAGCCCGGTGAACAGGCCAAGCAGGATCAGCGCCGCGAAAGCCAGGGTCTGCTCGCGCAGGATGAGCAGGAGGTAGATCACCAAGAAGGCGAGGAACCCCGGGATCTCGCGCGCCACGTGGAGGACGCCGATATCGAAGCCGTCGAAGGCCGCTTTCTCGACCACGAAGTTGTTGAGCAGCTCCACCCAGGTGGCGAAGGCCAGCGGCGAGGCCACCGCCATCAGCATCAGCAGCGCCTCCGGCCGCCGCCAGCGCGGCATCGACCCCGCCTCGGCAATCAACATCGACGCGCGCGGCATGCAGAACCCTCCCCGGACCCCCTCTCTCTGGCGCAGCTACCCCGGATTATTCATCATGGTGCCTGACTTGGTTGGCGGGGATGGATTAAACTGTGGATGCGGCGTGTGAATTTGTCGCCAAACCTGTTCCTGCGCCACCAGCCTAGAGATCCAGCCCGCCATGTTCGATGATACCC
>Ga0209049_1000250_pt1 | contig 11006 bp, 8 predicted proteins | sample WorMetulBAHAMAS2_FD_187398 | JGI IMG/M metagenome (GOLD analysis project Ga0209049, IMG submission 187398) | Marine gutless worms symbiont microbial communities from Max Planck institute for Marine Microbiology, Germany - Olavius ullae BAHAMAS.2... | ecosystem: Host-associated > Annelida >...
GCCCCACCCCCAAGATACCGATAACCCCCTGGCCTGGCTGCAACAGAACCTGTGGCGCCTGGGTGACGCCGCCCTGGAGCAGGCCATTACCCTCCTCTGGGCCCGCGATACCCTCAAGGAGGCCGCAGCCCAGGCAACCGACAGGCGACCGCACTACTTCATGGCCGCCATCACCTTCGCCTTCTTCGAGTCCTACGACCGCTTCCTCATCCGCTTAGGAGACCTCGGTAAAAACGCCACCCATGTCCGCATGACATTGCAGGACAAGACTTGGCAGATCACGGACATCATTCGTTAGCTGTTAAGTCCCGTCAGATTATAGACACCTGTTTAAGAGGCCATCTGAAAACTAACCCATTGATTTAAAATCGGTAGGCTGGGTCGAGGGACGAGACCCAGCAAACCTGGCTGGCCCATAAACGCTGGGTTTCGTTCCTCAACCCAGTCTACTCCTGACTCTGGGCTATAGCCTTTTTCAGACAGCCTCTAACGAGAATTTGCGGAAAATATGGGCTGATTTACCGCTTTCGCGGCCGGTTCATCCTAAGTCCGACAGGCCCCTGGGTTCGGGGAACCGGAGTCGATTCATGGTAAAATCAGTCGTTCATCATCTCGACCCGGGGAGCTGTTATCCCGAGCGTAGCGAGGGATCTTCCAGCTTGGCAAAGATTTCCGGCACTAGCTGTTTAAATCGCGGCGGTTCGAGATCACCCGCGAACCGGTACATGCTTGGGGAAAGTACAAGCGCCTTTCCTTAAGGGGAGCATAGCCATGCCGGTCGACGCCCGAGCCGCACTGAAACAACACTTCGGGTTCGAGACATTTCGCCTTGGGCAAGAAGCCGTGGTCGCACACCTTACGGCCGGCCATTCCGCCGCGGCCGTGTTTCCCACCGGCGGCGGCAAATCGCTGTGTTATCAGCTCCCAGCCCTGCTGCTGCCGGGCCTGACCCTGGTCGTCTCGCCTCTAATCGCCTTGATGAAGGATCAGATCGATGCCCTTACCCGCCGTGGCATCATCGTCGCCGCCCGTCTGGATTCCACCCTGGATGCCGCAGCCTATCGGGCGGTGATGGAGCAGGTACGTCAGGGTACCTTGCGATTGCTCTACGTGGCGCCGGAGCGGTTCAACAACGAGCGCTTTCGGGAGGCCATCACCCCTCTGCGGATCTCCTTGTTTGCCGTGGACGAGGCCCACTGTATCTCCGAGTGGGGTCACAACTTCCGCCCCGACTATCTGAAGCTTGCGGGCTTCGCGCGCGCGTGCGGCGCCGAGCGGGTCCTCGCCCTGACCGCCACTGCCACGGAACGGGTACTCGCCGACATCTGTGACGGCCTGGCGATCGCGACCGAGCGGGCCGTACGCACCGGTTTCTATCGGCCCAATCTCTCCCTGACCATGACCCCCGTGATGACCCCCGTGTCCGCCGCGGAGCGTGACGGCAGTTTGCTCGCTGCCCTGCGGGCCAATCCGCCGGGTCCCACCATCGTCTATGTCACCCTGCAGCGCACCGCCGAGGAGGTGGCGGAACGCCTCGTCGCGGCAGGCTGCGAGGCCCGCGCCTACCACGCGGGGATGCAGGACGCGCTTCGGACCGAGATTCAGGACTGGTTCATGACCTCGGACCAGGCCATCGTGGTCGCCACCATCGCCTTCGGCATGGGCATCGACAAGGCGAATATCCGCTATGTCTATCACTACAACCTGCCTAAGAGCCTGGAGAACTATTCCCAGGAGATCGGACGCGCCGGCCGCGACGGTGAGCTGGCGATCTGCCACATGCTGGTATGCCCGGACGACCTGAACGTGCTCGAGAATTTCGTCTACGGCGACACCCCGCACCCGGACGCCGTCAGAGGCCTGATCCGGGATATCTTCGCGCGCGGGAGCGAGTTCGACATCAGCCTCTACGACCTTGCGTTCGAGCACGATATCCGGCTATTGGTACTGCGCACCCTACTCACTTATCTGGAGCTCAAGGGACTTCTGGCGGGGGGCACGCCCTTATATGGGCAATACCGCTTCAAACCTTTGCTGACCTCGCGGGAGATACTAGCGCGCTTTGAAGGGTCACGCCGCTCCTTCCTTGCCGATCTGTTCCGCCAGGCCCGTCAGGCCCGGTCCTGGTTCCACATCGATCCCGCCGCCGCCGCGACGGTGCTGGGGACCGATCGGGAACGGATCATTCGGGCCCTGGATTGGCTGGGGGAGCAACAAATGCTGCGGGTCGAGGCCACGGGGCTACGTTACCGCTACCGGTGCCTCCGGTCTCCCACGGACCCCCCCCCGCGCTGGCGGACGAGCTGCACCACTACGGTTTGAAACGGGAAGCGGCGGAGCTCGAGCGACTCCGGCAGGTACTGGAACTCGCGGCCAGGGACGGTTGCCAGACCGCCGCGCTCGCCGCCCACCTTGGCGAGCACCTGGAAGACGCATGCGGCCACTGCAGCTGGTGCCGATCAGGCGGCTCCGAGCTCCCGGAACGCGGCTTGCCGGAAGTACCACCAGACTTCCGGGATCAGGTGAACCGACTGGTCTCCACCGCCGGCGGCACGCTCGACGAGCCCGGAGCCCTCGCCCGCTTCCTGTGTGGTATCCCCTCTCCTCGCCTCAGCCGGGCCAGGCTGGGTAAACAGCCACTGGGTAAACAACCCGCTTGCGGGGAGCTTGACCCGCGTACCCCTCCGCACGGTCCTGGACTGGGCGAGCGCCGGCCGGCCAGGCAACGAAGGGTCCTGAAAAACCGATGAAATCATGATCAGTAAAGAACTCAGGTTTTCGTTGAACCAGGCCTTCGAGCAGGCCCGCAAGAAGCATCATGAGTACATGACCGTCGAGCACCTGTTGTTGTCGCTGCTGGATACGCCCTCCGCGGCCATCGTGCTGAGGGCCTGCGGCGCCGAGCCCGATCGGTTGCGCCGGGAGGTCTCCACGTTCATCGAGGAGAACACGCCGCTGATCTCCGATGAGGACGGGCACGAGACCCGGCCCACCTTGGGTTTCCGGCGGGTCTTGCAGCGCGCCCTCTATCATGTTCAGGCGGCGGGCAAGAAGGAGGTGACGGGCGCCAATGTGCTGGTAGCCCTGTTCAGCGAGCAGGACTCTCAGGCCGTATATCTGCTCAATCGACAGGACATCACGCGCCTGGATGTGATCAACTTCATCTCACACGGGATCTCGAAGGTGCTGGGAGAGGATCGGGACGGGGAAGGCCAAGGCGAACCGGACCCGATGCGTAGGGAAGAACGGGAGAGCGCCAACCCCTTGGAGACTTTTGCCTGCAACCTCAACGAGTTGGCGCGCCAGGGGCGGATCGATCCCCTGATCGGCCGTCGGTCCGAGGTCGAGCGGACTATCCAGATCCTGTGCCGCAGGCACAAGAACAACCCCTTGCTGGTCGGGGAGGCCGGCGTCGGCAAGACGGCGATCGCCGAGGGGCTGGCCAAGCAGATCGTGGACGGCGATGTACCGGAGGTGCTGACGGAGGCCTCCATCTATCGGTTGGACCTGGGTACCCTGGTGGCCGGAACCAAGTATCGGGGAGATTTCGAAAAACGGCTGAAGGCGGTGCTGGCCCAGCTGCGGCAGCTACCGCACGCCGTGCTCTTTATCGATGAGATCCACACCGTCATCGGCGCGGGAATGGCCTCGGGCGGCGCGATGGATGCCTCCAATCTCATCAAACCGGTGCTTACCTCCGGCGAGCTGCGCTGCCTCGGTTCCACGACCTACGAAGAGTGCCGCGGCATCTTCGAGAAGGACCGGGCCCTGGCGCGGCGCTTTCAGAAGATCGACATCAACGAGCCGAGTGTGGACGAGACGGTCGCGATCCTCAAAGGGCTCAAGACCCGTTTCGAGGATCACCACAAAGTCAGCTACACCCGGCCGGCGTTGCGGGCCGCCGTCGAACTCTCGGCGAAGTACATCAACGACCGCCATCTGCCGGACAAGGCCATCGACGTGATCGACGAGGCCGGCGCCAATATGCAGCTGCGGCCCAAGGCCAAACGCAAGAAGCGGATCGAAGTCGTCGACGTGGAGGCTATCGTCTCCACAATCGCGCGCATACCACCCAAGCAGATCTCCCTGTCCGACACGGACGCCCTCAAAAACCTGGATCGAGACCTCAAGCTGGTGGTCTTCGGTCAGGATCCGGCTATCGAGGTGCTGACATCCGCCATCCGCATGAGCCGTTCCGGTCTCGGACCCGAAGGAAGGCCCATCGGCTCCTTCCTGTTCACCGGGCCGACGGGGGTGGGTAAAACCGAGGTGACGCACCAGCTCGCGCGCATCCTTGGCATGGCGCTGATAAGGTTCGATATGTCGGAGTACATGGAGCGCCACACGGTCTCACGCCTCATCGGTGCCCCCCCGGGCTATGTGGGCTTCGACCAGGGCGGCCTACTGACGGAGGAAATCAACAAGCACCCCCACGCGGTCCTGCTGCTCGACGAGATCGAGAAGGCCCATCCGGATGTATTCAATCTGCTGCTTCAGGTTATGGACCACGGCACCTTGACGGACAATAACGGCCGCAAGGCCGACTTCCGTAACGTCGTCCTGGTGATGACCACCAATGCCGGCGCGGAGGAGACCAACCGGCGCTCCATCGGCTTTACCGATCAGGACCACTCCAGCGATGGGCTGGAGGCCCTGAAGCGCTTCTTTACCCCGGAGTTCCGCAATCGGCTTGATGCCGTAGTCCAGTTCGCCACCCTGGAAGTAGCCACCGTGGCCGGCATCGTGGACAAATTTATTTTCGAGCTGGAACGGCAACTCGCCGAGAAGAAGGTGGCTTTGAGCCTGGATGCCGCCGCCCGAGACTGGCTGGCGGAGAAGGGCTACGACCCGCATATGGGCGCCCGGCCCATGGCCCGGATTATCCAGAACCATATCAAAAAGCCGTTGGCCAACGAGATCCTGTTCGGATCACTGATAAACGGGGGTTCGGTACGGGTCTGTGTTGAGGACGGGGACTTGGCCTTCGAATATGGAGACCGGGCATTCTTATGAACCGCACAAGGCGCATAAGGTAGCCCTGTAGATGCGATGAGCACAGCGAACCGCATCCTCGGAACTACAGCCGGACGGATCACAAAACAAGCAATCTCGTGCCTACGGACCGAGAGTCTTCCTGTGCGGAAAGAGGCGGTCTGCCGAGATCACGTTTCCGCAGAGAGTTATCTCCCCGAGGCCCTCTCTCAGCGCGCGCGGTAGGTGATTCGCCCCTTGGACAGGTCGTAAGGGGTGAGCTCGACCGTCACCTTGTCCCCGGTCAGGATGCGGATATAGTGTTTCCGCATCTTACCCGAAATATGGGCGGTGATGACGTGTCCGTTTTCGAGCTCCACGCGAAACATGGTATTAGGCAAGGTATCGATCACCGTGCCTTCCATCTGGATTACGTCTTCTTTGGCCATCGATCGCTTGAACTCAAATGCAGGGATGGGTTGCCATACGAGAGCGTGGAGTATAACACAGGTCCCGGAGCCTCCCGACTACGGCAAAACCTTGCCGGCCGCCAAACCCTGCCGACCGATCGAACCGCAGAGGCACGCAGGACGCAAAGGAATTTCGGTCAGAGTGCTACGGACCGCCGTTCCCTTCGATCAGTCTGGCATCCATAAAGAGCCTTGTAGAATACACACATGAAAAGCGCCGAGGTTATCAAAGGAAGGTTGGATGTTTGCAGGCGGCAAAGGCGACCATCGAAAATATAAACATCATTGATTGCTCTGTAATGTGGCAAAGTGGAATCAGATTCAACCTCATGTGGGAATATATTCCGTGCGTAATAATGTCGTTTGGCACCATCACCCTGTCGATCAGTCCGTGCGGGCGGAGCAGAAGGATCAGCGTCCGGTAGTCATCTGGTTCACGGGTCTGAGTGCCTCGGGTAAGTCGACCCTGGCGGGTGCCTTGGAAGAGATCCTCACGGTCCAGGGTTACCATACCTATCTGCTCGATGGGGACAATGTCCGCCATGGTCTGTGCAAGGACTTGGGCTTCAGCGATGCCGACCGCACGGAAAACATCCGCCGGGTCGGCGAAGTGGCCAAGCTGATGGCCGACGCGGGCCTGATCGTCATGGCCGCCTTCATCTCCCCGTTCCGGGCGGACCGCCGGATCGTGCGCGAAATTCTCCCCCCGGGGCAGTTTATCGAGGTCTTCATGGATGCCTCCCTGGAGGTGTGCAAGGAACGCGATCCCAAGGGGCTCTACATCAAGGCGGAGCGGGGTGAGATCAAGCAGTTCACGGGTATCGACAGCCCCTACGAGATACCCCGGGAGCCTGAGGTCCACGTCGATGCGGATCGGCTCAGCGTGCCCGAAGGGATAAACCTGCTGCTCGACTACCTGCACAAACAGGAAATCCTCAAGGGGGGATACCAGCGGGTCGAGAAAAATAGCGCCGCCTGATACAGGGGTGCTTCGCGGCCTGGGAGTCCATACGAGATGAACCTGATCAAACATCGGCGGATCTTCGGGTGGTTGATTGTCCTGGTCGGAGCGCACATCGCCCGCTACACCCAGCACCCCCACCGGTTGCGGCATCACGTGGATGGTCCGCGGGTCGAGCAGATCCATGACCAGGCGCTCGCCCTGGATGTCATGGCCGCGATCGGCCGCATCCACTACTTCGATGAGCCCAAATGGACGCTCGAATCTCTGACTGCATCCGGCTGCTACGGTTCGCCGGATCAGGTCGAGCAGCTCCTCCGAGCACTGCGGGCGAGGGGGCTCATCGTGGCGACCAGCGACGAGCCCGAGGCCTATCTCCCGGCCCGCGCGATCGAGACCATCGGCCTGCGGGAGCTCCTGGACATCGCACGCGAGCGCGGCGACGAGTCGGCACGCCAGGCGGCGGTGCAGGCGGTCGTCGCCGACATCGAGCAGGCCGGCCGGGAGCCTGGAAGGAAAGACCTTGAAAGACCTGGTGGCGGCGGATGCGGCAGCACCTTGAGCATGTAGCGGGAAAGCGCAGCGCATCCCGCCTTTCTCCTGATGCGGTTCACTTTAATGCAACCGCCTGACCTCCAGCACATCGGAGACCTGCCGCAGCTTGACCAGGACCCGCTCGAGTTGGGACACGTCCTTGACCTCTGCGGTGAAGCGCATGGTAGCCAGGTCCTTGGCACGATCCGAGACGGTGTTAACGCCCACCACGTCGATCCCCTGATCCGAGAACACCGATGAGACGTCCCGCAGCAGGCCCTTGCGGTCGCCGGCGATGACGAGCAGATCCACCGGGTAGGCGGCTTCGATGCCTTGGCCTGCCCAGTGCACCTCGATCAGGCGGGCCTGCTCCGGCTCCGGCAGACCGAGCACATTGGCGCAGTCACGGCGATGGATGGTGACGCCGTGCCCCCGGGTGACGAAGCCCATGATCTCGTCATAGGGTATCGGCTTGCAGCACTGGGCCATGCGGGTCATGAGGTCGCCGACGCCCGCCACGACCACTTCCGTGCGATCCGGCGCCCGCTGCCTGGCCGGTGTCGGTGGCGTGGGTTTGGTGACGGGCTGGTTGTATTCCTTGATCCTGGGCTCGCCGACCTGACGCGCCACTTGTCCCACCGATACCTTGCCGCGACCGATGGCGGCCAGCAGCTCCTCCCCCGTGGGGAAGTTGTAGCGGCGACAGATGTGTTCGAGCCGAGGCTTCTCCTTGATCCGGAGTCGATGCAGCTCTTTCTCCAACAGGGCGTGGCCCAGGTTCAGATCACGGTCGAAGTCCTGCCGTTTGAACCACTGGCGGACTCGGTTGCGGGCCTTGGCCGTTTTCAAATAGTTCTGGTGAGGACTGAGCCAGTCGCGGCTGGGCGCCGCGTTCTTACGGGTAAGGATCTCCACCGTCTGGCCGCTGACCAAGAGCCGATTGAGGGGCACGATAGCGCCGTCGACCTTGGCCCCGCGACAGCGGTTGCCGACCTCGGAATGGATTGCGTAGGCGAAATCCAGCACCGTAGTACCCATGGGCAGCTCAATGACCTTGGATTGGGGAGTCAGCACATAGACATGCTCCGGCTCGAACGCGGACGCGAAGCCTTCTCCGAAGTCCCCGTCGTCCTCGCCCTCGTGCTTGCGTTCGAGCCAGTCACGCACCGGCGCCAGCCAGCGCTGGAAGGCCGCGTCCTGTTGTTTGCTCTCCTTGTAGGCCCAGTGGGCCGCCACGCCAAGCTCGGCGTGGCGGTGCATCTCCCTGGTACGGATCTGCACTTCGAGGGGCTTGTCTTCGGGGCCGACCACGGCCGTGTGCAGCGATTGGTACCGGTTGCCCTTGGGGGTGGCGATGTAATCGTCGAACTCTCCGGGGATGTGCTTCCAGAGCCCGTGCACAATCCCCAGGACGGCATAACAGGAGGCGACATCCCTTACCAGGATGCGTACTGCCCGCAGGTCGAAGATCTGCTCCAGGTCCAGATCCTTGCGCTGCATCTTGTGCCAGATGCTGTAGATATGCTTGGGCCTGCCGCTGATGTCGGCGTCGATGCCGGCCTCGGCAAATCGCTCCTTCAGGTTAGTTATCACCGCCGTAATGAAGGATTCGCGTTCCGCGCGCTGGCCATCGAGCCGTCTGGCAATGCGTTGGTACGCCCCGGGCTCGAGGTACCGCATGGCCAGGTCTTCGAGCTCCCACTTGATCTGCCATATCCCGAGCCGGTTGGCCAGAGGGGCATAGATGCGCCGGGTGTCCTCCGCGATCCCGCACCGGCGCTCGTCGTCCAGACCATCGATGCTGCGCATCAGGTGCAACCGCGCGGCCAGAACCACCAGCACGACCCGTACATCCTTGGCGATGCCGAGCAGCAGGCGACGCAGATTCTCTTCGTGCTCGTGCCGGTCCTTGGCGGCGATCACCGCGTCCAGGTTGGCAAGCTGATCGATGCGGTCGAGATCCGCCACCATGCCCGCGATGCCGGGGCCGAAACGGGCCGCCAGCAGCTCCTCGCCACCCTCCGGTCGCCCGAGACAACCCTTGAACAGAGCGGCAATCAGGGTATCGGCATCGAGGCGCAGCTGCACCAGGATGTCCGCGGTGCAGAATAGGTGACGGACCTGGGTCTCGCCGGTATCCAGATCCTGATTGCCGTGGCAACGCACCAGCACTTCGCGGGCCTGGGCCAGGCGCTCGCGGTCTTCGCTGGAGTAGCGCTCGGGTAGGGCATCGAGCCAGTACCGGGCGGCCGCGGCGGCATCGCGCTGGTCTCGGTTGAGGGTATAGACAGGTTTGACCACAATGCCGTCAAGTTAAGCGTTACTGGTCGACAAAAAAGAGGTGAAACTACGACCCACGCGAATCCGCGCGGATCAACCCGCGCGCTTCGTCGTTTTCTCTTATTGGTGTGAATTCGTGTCCGTTCGTGGTTCGCTTATGAAAACAGCCCGCGGTACGGACGGGGACGGGTTCAGTCGAGCAGGTGACTCACCAGGCCGTCGGCGAGCTTGGGCTCGAACCAGGTCGACTTGGGGGGCATCACCTCCCCGGCGTCCGCCACCGCCATCAGATCTTCCATCGGGGTCGGATACAGCGAAAAGGCGACCGCCATGTCGCCCTGGTCCACCTGGTCGGCGAGCCAATCGAGGCCGCGACTGCCGCCGACGAAGCCGATGCGGTCGTCCCGGCGCGGGTCCGAGATGCCAAGTATGGGCCCGATGACATTGTCCTGGAGCAGACTCACGTCCAGCCGTCCGACCGGATCCTTCCGGGGAATACGGCACGCGTCCAGGGTAAGGCGGTACCAGGTGCCGTCCAGATACATGCCGAACTCTGCGTGGCGGGCCGGTTTGACGGGCATCGGACCGGGTTCTATCTCGAAGGAGAGCCGCAGCCGGTTCATGAAGGTCTCGGCGTCGAGTCCGTGCAGGTCCTTTACTACCCGGTTGTAGTCCAGGATCTGCATCCGGTCGTGGGGGAAGATGACGCTCAGGAAATAATTGTAGGACTCATCCCCCGTGTGGTTCGGATCGGTGGCCTTGCGCGTCGCGGCCACCCGGGCGGCTGCGGCGGAGCGGTGATGACCGTCCGCGACGTACAGACCATCGAGCTGCTCGCAGGCCGCGGAGAGTCGCTCGATGGTGGCCTCGTCATCCACCACCCAGAGCTCATGGCGCACGCCGTCCTGGGCCCGGATATCAATGGCCGGTGCCGACCTGCTCACCGCAGCCAGGGTGTCGTCGATGGCGGCGGTACTCTTGTAGACCAGAAAGACCGGGCCGGTCTGGGCATCGAGGGCATCGATCTGATGCACCCGGTCGTCCTCTTTGACCGGCCGCGTGAGCTCGTGCTTCTTGATCCGATCTGCGTCGTAGGCGGCCACCGAGGCCGCCGCCACTAGGCCGGTCTGCACATGCTCGCCCCGGGTGAGGCGATAGACGTAATAACAGGGCGCCGGGTCCCGGACCAGCACCCCTTCGGAGACCATTCGATCCAGATTCTCTCGGGCCTTGGCATAGACCTGAGAGGCGTAAGGGTCCGTATCCTCCGGCAGATCCACCTCGGGCCGCGAGATGTGCAGAAAGCTGTGGGGGCGACCTGCGACCATCCGGCGCGCCTCCTGAGCACTCATCACGTCGTAGGGTGGAGCGGCCACATCCAGGGCCCGTCCAGGGGCCGGTTGCAATCCGGCGAAAGGTTTGATCAAAGGCATGGTGATACTCCTTCGGATTCCGGGATCTTGCTCTGATCGATCCGTCGATAAGGCCTAATTCCTTAGCTGGTCAACAACGGATAAATCAGTCCTCGTTTTGCTCACCAGCCTTGCGGGAACTATCAGGTCCCGTATAATTATATACTGAAGAGGAGCAATCCTCTATTGCAAGCGAGAGAGATCTTACGCCTGCTGGCCGAGGAGGGAATAGAGGGGAGGGATAAGGAAGCTGAGCCGCGGGGCGACGGCGATTGACAAGTCCGACATCATCACGCTTTGAGTATAGCAATCACCCACCATGAACATCCAGTTGCACAAGAACGCCCGTACCCCACCGGCTATCCGCCTGGAATTACA
>Ga0209049_1000251_pt1 | contig 11001 bp, 10 predicted proteins | sample WorMetulBAHAMAS2_FD_187398 | JGI IMG/M metagenome (GOLD analysis project Ga0209049, IMG submission 187398) | Marine gutless worms symbiont microbial communities from Max Planck institute for Marine Microbiology, Germany - Olavius ullae BAHAMAS.2... | ecosystem: Host-associated > Annelida >...
CAAAAACACCCCAAACCGGTGTTTTTTGCTAATCCCTTATAGCATAGAAGAATAAAGAATTTGCCAGTGTGGAAAAAGTGTATACAGATTCTAAATATCCGTATAGTGAAATGCCGATCTAAAAACCCGTTTTCTCGCGGAACGCCGAAATCGCACAGGTATAATTCTGAGTCAATACCTCCTTTTCAGAAGGACTGAGAAAACATCCATCAATGGACTTGAAGTTCAATTCGATGAGATCGTTAACAGTCCAACCAAAATTCTTAATCGTTTTGGCATAATCATCCAATAAGAGCGAATCCTGAACTGTCGGGTCGTCCGAAGCAACAGAAATCGGAACACCGGCATCCACCAGGCTTTTCATGGGATGGGTGAACTCCACCCTCCATGCACCTGTCTGATAGTTGCTAGTGATACATTGTGCTAGGAAAATATTGTTTTCCTTGAGAACTTTCTGGAGCTTGGGATCGTAGTAGGCGGAGACACCATGACCAATACGATCCGCATGCAGCTGTTCGATGGATACCCAGATATTTTTCGAATCGGAGACCTCACCGGCATGAATATCGATTCCGAAACGGCCTTCTTTTTTGACAACATCAAAGAATTTGGTAAAAAGCTCAGGCGGATAGTTAATTTCATCCCCCGCTAAATCGATCCCCACAACCTTCGAAAGATCGTTTTCATGCAGGGCCCGATATGTTTCAAGCATCTCAGACGCGGATTGAACACTTCGGTTGAAGGTAAGAATGTATCGAATATCCAGGTCAATTTCATTAGCAGCCGCATCCGAGGAATCGATAATGGTCCGTGTAACATCGCCAGGATCAAGCCCGGAGAGTTCTGTAAAGTGCAAGGGATTGAACCGGAGTTCAATGTAGTGAAGGCTGTCTTCCTTAAACGATTTTACTGAGTCATAAGAGATACCCGCCACGTCTTCCAGCGACTTATACCAAAATTTCTTGAACTTACTGAGAAAGAGATGGAAATCCGGTTCATGTTTCTTTGGGAACTGAAAAGCTTCCTTGAATGCCTTCAGATCTTCTGGAACATCCAATTTATTCTTATGGGCCATTTTGAAAAGAGAGTCCATTGGATAGGTTCCCTCAAGGTGGCGGTGAACCTCTATTTTGGGCAATTCGGCCAAAACCCTTCTGTCCGGTTGAGCTGTTCTTAATTGCTTATGACCCGAATGTCCCATCAACAACCCCTGATATTTACCGCCGACCGGCTTCCGACATGCCGTTTCCCGCACACACATAATTATAGCGAGAATTCGATGCTCCTTCCATTATCGGTAGCATAGGGTAAAACCGTTATACTCAAGAATTTACGTTCAATTGCATTTCCGCCCCATTTCACAATCTTATTTTCGGCATAGGATAGGGAAGCTACATCACTCAAGTTTGTGAATTATATGAGCCACGAACCGCACGCAGCGGTCAAAAATGGAGTTAGTCGGCTAAAATGGGTTGGTTAAGCGATCAGCGGATGCTATTATCGTTCTATGGGTCGAACGGTTGTTTTCGCGAACCAGAAAGGAGGGGTTGGTAAAACCACCTCGACGGTCAATATTGGAGCCTATATGGCAGCTGCCGGCCGGAAAGTGCTGCTGGTGGATTTTGACCCCCAGGGAAATTTGGGCAGCAGTGTTGGTATTAGAAAAAGCAAAAAGGGCGTTTATGATCTTCTCATCGGTGATGTTTCGCCCGAAGAGGCCATTGTTTCCCTGAAGCATGAGAATTTGTTCCTTCTACCATCGAACCTCCGTCTCTCGGGCGCGGTGGTGGAGCTGGCCGACGTCGAGGGACGAGATGGATTTCTGAAGCGGGCACTAAAGCCCCTTGTGGCAAATTATGACTACATACTCATCGATTGTCCGCCGTCTCTGGGAATACTCACGATTAACGGCTTCGCCGCCGCGCGTTCCGTCATCATCCCCCTGCAATGTGAATTTTTCGCCCTGGAAGGACTTCTGAACATGCTGTTTAGAACCATTAAGAGGATTCAGAAAAACCTGAACCCCGTACTCACTCTTGGGGGTATCATATTCACCATGTACGATTCCCGTACCCGCCTGTCGCAAGAGGTTATCAGGCAAGTAAAAGGAGCGTTTGAGCCCCACCCCGAAATTCTTTTTGATACTATAATACCCCGAAACGTTCGTTTGTCAGAGGCTCCCAGCCATGGGTTGCCCATCAACCTGTATGACCCGGGTTGTGTTGGAGCCCGCAGTTATGCCGCACTTACAGAAGAGGTGATGAGACGTGTCTAATCGAAGGGCGTTGGGACAGGGACTGGATGCATTGCTCGGCAGCGATATCGATATTTCAGCAGTCCAGACCAGTGTGCCTCAGGGTATCAGAATGATTGCGATCAGCCAACTAGTGCCCAACCCCGATCAACCCAGGGAAAAATTCGATGTCGAAACCCTGGCGGAGTTGGCTGATTCCATACTTCAGCAGGGTGTGATTCAGCCCATACTGGCCGAAGAAAGATCCGATGGGCGGTTCGTGATTGTCGCTGGCGAACGCCGGTGGCGAGCCAGTTTACAGGCAGGACTGACAGAAATTCCGGCCATTGTCCGATCCCTCACAGAAAAGCAAAAACTTGAAATTTCCCTGGTGGAGAACATTCAGCGTGAAGACCTTTCAGCGATAGAAGAGGCGAGAGCCTATCATCGTCTCATGGAAGTTCTGGGACTATCACAGCAGGAAGTGGCCGACAGGGTTGGCAAGAACCGCTCGACGGTATCCAATAGTATACGCCTGCTTAAACTTCCCGAGAAAATGAAAGAGGCCGTGAAAACCGGCCAGATGTCCGCCGGTCATGCAAGAGCATTACTGGCAATCACGAATCCTGCCGACCAAGAGCTTCTGTTCGCGGAAATTATCGGCCACGGATATAGCGTTCGGGAATCGGAAGCTTTGGCGATTGAGATGAACAGGGGCCATGGCGATAAACGTATTGTTGAAAAACCCATAAAACAGCGCGATCCGGAAATCGACCGCCTGGAACAGCAGCTCATCGAGTCTCTGGGTACCAAGGTGATTATGAAGGGCAATCTCGAGCGGGGACGGATGGAGATCTCATGGTTCAATCAAGAGGATTTGACGAGAATATACGAGATAGTAGTGGCTGATGAGAAGAGGGTTTGATCTGTCGATATGGCCAAAGCATTTACAGAAGCGGTCTGCGCTTTGCTGGAAACGGTGCCGGCGGGCTATGTCGTAACCTATGGTTCCCTAGCCGCCGCGGCCGGCTTTCCACGGTCCGCCAGGCAGATTGTGAGAATACTCCACACCCAAAGCCGTTCCCGACACCTTCCATGGCATCGCGTGATCGCGGCGGGCGGGCGAATTGCTCTTGCCGATTTCAATGGGGGTAATCTGCAACGGCAACTGCTTCGTTCTGAGGGCATTGAGATTGGCAACGATGGACGAGTTGATATACATCGTTATTTCTGGGACTTTCATAAACAGTCTCTTCCAAGATGAAGAAGGGTCTGCTTGAGAGACACGATCAAAAAAGGCCCTAAAGTAGCTCGGGCCAACAACGTTCCTGCAACCAGTAATTCCTCAAATTCCCTTTACACTCACCCAAGAGCAAGGTATAATAGCGCCGCGTATCTACAGCGATAGGAGTATGATGAAACGAAAAAATGGTAGATCATAGGCGCGAGGTTTTTGATCGTGATCGGCCGGTTGGGGGCTATAATCACGCGAGGCATGGGAATTCTAGATTTTTTGAAATGTGTAGATGCCACAACCATAAACAACTTTGCCTAATATCTCCTCAGGTTTGCAGTCCAGGTGTAAATCCCCCAAATCATCAACAAAATCAAACTTGATCAGTTCTAAATGCTGTTTAACGCTTGGGTATTCGAAAATGGATAGAGGATGAAACACTCGATGCGCGTTGAAGTGCACTTCGTCTTTCTTGCCGATGGGGAAGCTGATATATAGCATACCATGTGGTTTTATCAACTGGACTAAGTTAGTGATACCTTTTATATGGCCGTTGACGTCAATAGGATCGGAATAACGTCCTAGCCCAAAATGCTCTATAGCATGTAAACAGGATAAAGAATCAGTTATTTCCCGTTGATGATGAGGCTGCATCAAATCGGCCTGGGTAAATTTCATATTTTGGTGGATGGATGGTTTAAGCGGGCGTATGTCCATTACTTCCACCTCCCTAAAACTGGCAAGATGAGCTACAAAACCAGTAATGCTCGAGCCCACGTCAATATGTCTTGATGGTTTGCGTTGGTGAATGTAGGAGGCCACTAACAGATCTTGATGAAAGTAATGGCCGGTAGCCTTTCCGGCATCACCATCGTGATCATATCCGATGGGATATAGTTTGTAAATCTTCCCACCTTGATGTAGCCATTGCTTACGATCTTTCCAATACCACTTATATAGGAACGCGGGATTGATTCCAACAAAGATGAGTAGCGGTTTTAGCCTTTTTTTTAGAAACTGTTTAAGCATAGTATTCCTCCCTAAAACCAAATTCGCAAGAGCTGCGATCAAAAATTCTGGGAAAGAATACGAGCCCGGCTGGACCAACTGTAAACGCTGGCCGCGGACACGCTATTCAATCCGCAGGTATGATTGATTTCGGCCCTTAGGCTTCATCCTCGCTGCGTTTTCCCAGATGCCTGATATCCTTGCCTTTTACCATGAAGATGACCTGTTCGGCAAGGTTGGTGCAGTGATCCGCCATGCGCTCGAGAACCTTGGCAATCGATTGCACGTGGATTCCCCGCTCAACGTTTGATTCGTCTTTCATCAGTTTGATCAGTTCGCGGAAGACTTTCTTGTACAAGTCGTCCACCTCGTCGTCCAAGATTGCCACCTTACCTGCTTTTTCGACATCTCGCGCCACAAAGGCGTCAATCGCGTCCCGAATCATCGACTGGGTAATGGCGGCCATTTTGGGTATGTCGATGTAGGGCTTGAGTGGAGGGTCGAGTCCTAGATTGATGACACGCTTACAGATGTTGACGGCCAAATCCCCAATGCGTTCAAGGTCGGTAACCATTTTCAGGGTTAGGGTGATGAAGCGGAGATCCGAGGCCATGGGCTGCCGTTTGGCCAGCATGAGCAGGCAGAGTTCGTCCGATTCCATTTCATCGCGGTTTACTAGGTGGTCCATCTCGATGGTTTCCTTGGCCAATTCCATGTCGTGGTTCACAAGTGCCTGAATTGACTGCGAGACCATTTTCTCAACCTTGCCGGCCATACGAAGAATTCCTTCACGGAGTTGGTGCAGCTCATCTTCGTAGTTTCGATCTGTATGTGAATCTAAATTCATTGTTGTTACCCTTACCGGAGTGCTCGGTGTCCGTCAGCTGGCTATCCAAACTTTCCGGTGATGTAGTCTTCGGTACGCTTGTCCCGCGGCGCGGTAAAGACTTGATCGGTTTCCCCAAATTCCACAAGCCCCCCGAGTAAAAGGAACGCGGTGCGATTGGATACCCGGGCCGCCTGCTGCATGTTGTGCGTGACGATAACAATAGTGTAGCATTCTACTAGGCCATGAATCAAGTCTTCTATCTTCGTAGTGGCCACCGGGTCCAGCGCCGAACATGGTTCGTCCATCAGAAGCACGTCGGGTTCAACGGCCAGCGCCCGCGCGATGCACAGTCTTTGCTGCTGGCCGCCTGAGAGTCCCGCGCCGGGTTCGTCGAGGCGGTCCTTGACTTCCTCCCAGAGCGCCGCCTGTTTCAACGCGTGTTCAACTATCTCCGAGCTGTCTTTTAGGCGTGCCGATCCGGTCAGCTTGAGTCCGGCCAGTACGTTTTCCCGCACCGACATGGAGGGAAAGGGGTTGGGTTTCTGAAACACCATTCCCACTTGTCTGCGTAGCATCACAGGATCGACGCGGTGTTCGTATATGTTTTCTCCGTCCAAATAGACTTGGCCCGCCACCCGCGTACCGGGAACCAGGTCGTGCATTCTGTTAAGGCAGCGAATCAATGTGGATTTGCCGCAGCCGGAGGGGCCGATGATCGCACTTACCTGTCGATCGGGAATATCCATTTCCACCGAGTGAAGGACTTTGTGATCGCCATACCAGGCAGACAGTTCTTTGATTGAAAACTTGATTCGGGGAGAATCCTTAGGTTCGGGATCCTTGCTCAAATCTGAAGGCCTCGCGCTTTTCAGGGATTTTGAGGTTTCATTTTGAATCATTCTCGCCTCAGGTGTAATGACAATATCGGCAGCCATATCTACCAGGTCCTGCTCTTCTGGAGACGGTTGCGGAAATAGATAGCCAGGCCGTTAAGCAGCAGCATCGTCACCAACAACACTACAATGCCGGCGGCCGCGTTGTCTAGAAAAGCCTGCTGGGGTCGGGAGACCCAGTTGAATATCTGAATGGGAAGCACCGTGAAGGGGGAATCAATTCCATCGGGCAGGAAGGTTATATAGGCCAGGGCACCGACAACGATGAGAGGCGCGGCCTCTCCGATGGCCCGGGAAATCGATAGAATGGCCCCTGTTAGGATTCCCGGAAAGGCCAGGGGAAGCACGACTTGCCGCACTGTTTGCCAGCGTGTCGCTCCCAGCGCGTAGGCTCCTTCCCGAATCGAAAGCGGCACAGTCCGCAGAGCTTCCCTGGAGGACATGATTACGATGGGAAGGATGAGAAAGGCCATGGTGCAGGCGCCGGCGAAAAGACTCCTTCCCAGTCCCAGGGTACGAACAAACACCTCAAGGCCGAGAAGTCCGTATATTATGGAGGGGACACCGGCCAGATTGGCGATATTGATTTCGATGATGTGAGCCAGGCGGCTGCGTCCGCCATACTCCTCAAGGTAAATCGCCGCTCCCACTCCCACAGGAAGGGCCATGGCGGCGGTGAGCGCAATCAGATAGACGCTTCCCACGAGGCCTGGGAGTATGCCCGCCTTTTCGGCCATGCGCGAGGGGTAGCCGCTTAGGAATTCCCAATTCAAGCGGCCAGCGGCGCTGATGAGGACATCGGCTATCAGTGTTGTAAGCAGAATGAGAGGCAGCGCGACAATGCTGACGCATAGGGCGACGAAGGCCCCCTCGATGAGCTTTCTTCTCCGCGTGCTCCGATTGTCACTTTGAATCATGTTCTACCTCTGAAGCGGCGTGCCATTCGCTGACTGATGATGTTCATCACAAAGGTCATGAGAAACAGGGTGGCGCCCACCACGAAGATGGTCCTGTACTCTATGGTTCCTGTAGGCGTGTCGCCTAGGCTGATTTGGACGATGTAGGCGGTCATGGTTTCGATGGGAACCCGCGGATCGAAGGTCAGTCTGGGCTGCTGCCCAGCCGCTATCGCCACAATCATCGTTTCGCCGATGGCGCGGGATGTCGCCAGTATCACCGATGCCACTATTCCGGAAAAGGCCGAGGGAACGGTAACACGAAAAACGGTGGCCAGTTTTCCCGATCCAAGGGCGTAGGCCCCCTCTTTCAGGTTTGTGGGAACCGCGTAAAGGGCGTCCTCACTAAGCGAGGAAATCATGGGAATAATCATTATCCCCATCATGATACCCGGACTCAGCGCGTTGAATCCCGCCAGATCAGGAATAAGGCGCTGCAGAAGGGGTGTGAGAAAAACCAGGGCGAAATAGCCGTAAACGATGGTCGGTACACCCGCGAGAACCTCTAGTGCCGGCTTCACCATCTTTCTGAGTTTTCCCGGCGCAAATTCGCTGAGATAAATAGCGGCAAGCAGTCCCAGGGGCAGTGCTACGGCAATGGCGATAGCCGATGTGAGCAAAGTACCGGAGAGAAGCGGCCATATTCCAAAGTGCTTCTCGCTGAACAGCGGCGTCCATTCGGTGTCGCCCAAGAACTGGACAAGGGAAACCTCTCGAAAGAACCCCACTGTTTCGATGGCTAATACCGCTAGTATCGCCGCCGTTGTGAATACGGATAAGATTCCGCTGCCAAACAGTCCGGACTCCACGAGACGTTCGCAAAGGGGTGTATGACCTCTGAAAGCTCTGAGAGCCGTCGCGTCCCCTGCAGCAAATGCGTCATCTCTCTCACTTCTCTTCACAATGCCAGTATTCTACTGTCCGCCGAGGAGTTCCTCAACAGTCGCGCCAACCTGGGAACCGCCACCGCCGAAAACCGAACCTGTAATGCGCTTCCTGAAGCGTTCTTTGACCAGATCGTAGGCGGTTCGTGGCAGCGGAATATATCCCACCTCTTTCGCCAGCTCGCCGGCATTGTCGAGGTAGAAGTTGATAAACTCTTCCACTTCTTGTCGCTCAGCGGCCTCTTTGCTCACATAGATGAAGAGCGGCCTGGAAAGCGGTTGATAGGTTCCGTTGCCCACTGTGGTAAGGGATGGAATGATGCCCCCAGCACCATTGCTGTCATCGCCGTCGTCTACGGGCACTATTCTAAGCTTGGCGCTGTTTTCCGAATAGTAGGCGAGCCCGAAGAATCCGAGCGCCCGTTCATCGGTGGCAACACCCTGCACCAAGACGTTATCGTCTTCGCTGGAAGTAAAATCGCCACGGCTGGAATGCTCCTCACCCACGATGGCCTCGGTGAAGTAATCGTAGGTTCCCGAATCCACGCCCGGACCGAAAAGGTGGATTTCCTCTTCCGGCCAGTTCGCCCTGATTTGGTTCCACATGGTTATTTCGCCTTGTGCCGCGGGAGACCAGAGTGTGGAGAGTTCATCCACAGTCATATAGTCCAACCAATCGGCCGCCTTGTGCGCTACAATTGCGATACCATCGTAGGCAACAGGCAGCTCGATGTACTCAATGGCGTTTTCGCTGCTGAGCTTCACTTCCGAGGGCTTAATAGGACGCGAGGCATTGCTGATCGCAATCTCGCCATTGCCGAACTTCTTGAAACCGCCGCCGCTTCCAGAAACACCAATGGTTACCCGCGCATCATGTTCTTTCTGGAATTCTTCCGCAACCGCTTCGGTTATAGGGAACACCGTACTCGATCCGTCTATGGCGATAATCGCCATTTTCTTTTTCGAGCAGCTCGCTAAAATAGTCAACGCGGCTATCAACACAAAAGAAATCTTCTTCCCTGTCACTGTCCATTTCTCCTTTGAGCAGGGCCATTACGGTCCTGCTATAGATTTCTAGGAGTGAGGCTAATCGAGTTCTGTGACAGGTTTATGACGGTGAGGTGACTTCTTGGTAACATCTAAAGAAATTTGACGCCCATTTGCCAGGGTGTTATCAGCCTTCCGCCGGCCTGATGTCATCGTCCGGCACCGTCGGCAGTCTTACCCAGAAGATTGAACCGTGAGGATCGGCGTAGTTGAGTCCCACCTCTCCACCCATGACCTCAATCAGATTTCTCACTATGGAAAGACCTAGCCCAGTTCCTCCTTTTGATCCTCCGGCGTCAACTCGATAAAAACGCTCAAATATCCGCTCGTGGTGTTTGGGTTCGATCCCCGGCCCATCATCGCAAACTTCAATGCGCACCTCATTATCCGCCAGGAATGAGCGCAGCAGCACATGGCTTCTCTCCGGCGTATGAATAATCGCGTTTTTAACAAGGTTCAGGAGAACCTGATCCAAGGCCTTTCTATCGGCGAGCACAAAAAGCCGCGGCTCCAGATCCATTTCCAGCACCATTTGCCTGGCCTCGGCCCTATTCCGCATGGTTTGGACAACCCGGTGAATGACCTCCACGATGGGTATCGCCGTGGTTTCCAACGAATACTGGCCCGATTCAATCCGGGAAAGATCGAGCAGGTCGGCGATGATGTTTGAAAGCCGCTCACTATTGCGCTGCAGGGCTTTGAGGAAGCTCTGAGTCCGAAGGCTGAGCTCCGATGAGTCCGCCAACAGAGTCTCGGCGTTGGCCCGGATAATGCTTACCGGTGTTCGAAGTTCGTGGGAAACGTTTGCGATGAAGTCCCGCCGTACAACTTCCAGACGGCGCAGTTCAGTGACGTCGTGAATAACCAGCACCACGCCCCCACTGGTTCGCCGTGGGGTAACCCTCGCCGAAAGGCGCCGCTGGTTTTCCGCGCCGAAATCGCCCATCTCAGAGTGGCGGCGAGGGGCGTCCACATCAAATTCGATCACTTTGGAAAGATGTGGCTTGGAAACAAGCCTATCGAGATCGGGAGATCTGATTACTTCCAACAGGGTCTGACCGATGGGCGGAACAGATAGGTTCAAAAGCTCCAGGGCGGCGGGATTGACGTGGGTAATGCGTCGATCGTCATCGAGCGCCAGCACTCCCTCTCCCATGTCTTCGAGCACTGCCTCGAAGCGGTCTCGTTCCTCGGCCGCTTCGCTGCTGAGCTTTTTCAGTCCTCGCACCGTGTCGTTAAGGGCTTCGGCCAACTCGCCAAGTGTTTTCCCCGAAAGAATGTCTCTATTCCGGTTCTCCCGCCTCCCAGCGGTGGCCCCCGCGCTGTCGATGAGAGCCCTGAAGTGACTCAGCATCAGGTACCTGGCGGCAACACTCACGAGGGCACCCCCCCCCAGCACCGAAAGCATCAGAAGCGAGAGCCGAAGCCCTCCCAGGACGGAATTGATTCTGGGAAGAGCTTTGCCGATTCTAAGCATTCCCTGACCGCCGTCGTATTGAAAGGGAAGGCTCAGGTAGTCGATATCAGCTTTTAAGCTCGCGTTGTAGTGTCGAAAGCGGTTCATACTTCCATAGGCTGCCACCGGTAGCTTCCCGTCGTCCGTATTGCCTTCTGACCCCCCCCCATCGGATAATGGAGAATCACTCAGCACCTCGCCTGCCCCATCGAAAACAGTCACATGGGCCGGAGAATCCTCCACGAAGCGGGTAATCAGCGCGTCTAGAGAGTCAGGAGAGCGTTCTGAAGTCTCAACCATGATGCGCAGCGCCATAGCGTGGCTCAAAAGCCCCGATTCCCACATCGTTTCCAGTTCTGAGCGCATCCTGGATATAAGAAGATTCCCGCCGATGAGAAAAGGCAGCAGAAAGACAGCCGCGATGAGTAGAAAGAGCTTAGTCCCCAGCCCCAGTCTCACAC